>Ga0207419_1001116_pt1 | contig 21283 bp, 34 predicted proteins | sample ElkSloMetagenome_4_FD_184723 | JGI IMG/M metagenome (GOLD analysis project Ga0207419, IMG submission 184723) | Hot spring microbial communities from Elkhorn Slough, Monterey Bay, USA - MD2A (version 2) | ecosystem: Environmental > Aquatic > Marine > Intertidal zone > Estuary: Microbial mat ...
CGTTTGAACCGCCCCGAAAAGGTATATACCGTCAAACCATCCGAATCGAACTCCTCGCACTTAAACGCTAACGCAAAAGTGGACTCCTGCATCACTTGCCAGCGACTTTTGCCCCCCGCTTGATCTGGGATGGACATACTGCCACTTTTATCAATAATCAGGGTGTAGTCGCGAGCATCGAGCATCTTAGGAGTCCTTACTATTTAAGCTCTTGTGCTTCTTAGCATAATCCCCTACGGTTAAGCGGCGTTTAGGACTTCAGCTAAAGGCTGCCAACGAAAAGCGCGATCGCCTCCTAATTCCACGATAATCTTAAGTTTTGGCTCAACTTTCGCCAGATTCGCTAAATATTCTAGCTCTTGGCGAGACAACACAAAGCCCTCAATCATCCACAGCACCAAACCTTTCGATTGCGGCGGTAAGCTCTCGATTTGGTAAGTAGCGACGGGCGGAATAAAATAAACTGGCCCGACCATCGCATCTTGACCAATATTTTTCTTACCCAAATGGGCAGGACGCACCCCATGAACCCGCGTCAAATACGCCGCTAGATCGCCCAAACCCCGCGCCGACAAGCGAAATGTATCATAACCCAAGGTTCGCAAGCGACGTTGATAGCGTCCCTCAAACCCCCCTTCTAATGGGGCATAAGTGCCAAGCGCACCAGATTGTTCTAAATCGCGAATAAAGGCTTTACCAGTTGTCAGGAGTGGCATAAATTTATTTAAGTTTTATTGAGTTATCTGGGAAATATTATAAGCTTGATTGTCCTTCGTCCTACGTCTTTGGTCATTTGTTGTTGGTTATTGGTTGTTTGTTATTGGTTATTGGTTATTGGTTATTGGTTATTAGTCGCAGTTATAATCTAATTTCTTCCTCCTCTTCCCACTCCTCCCACTCCTCCCACTCCTCCCACTCCTCCCCCTCTTCCCCCTCTTCCCCCTCTTCCCACTGCCCACTGCCCACTGCCCAAGAAATCCGACTTGACTAAAGTGGCCAAAACGGTTAATGTAGATGATTGTGACATTAGTCCAGGCTGTCGCAGTCCGTAGCGAAATCACAACTCGCGATCGCGTTCTTTACATCAAAAAACGCTGAAATCGCAGACACTCAAGCTGTTTCACCCTCGAAGCAAGCGAGTCTTGATACCCAAGACTGGCACAATCGGAAAAAAGCTTTTGTGTAACCCGCTACGATTGGCACAAGCCAAGCTCGACAGGCTTTTTCACCTCGCTTTCGATACTGAGGATCATCGTCCTTAAGTCCTAAGCGAACCCCGGTGACAAAGTTGACCAATATTATCGCAAGTTCAACTTGCAACCTTGGTCAAGGAACTTATCGTCTCAAACTGAATTTTTACCTCTCCTAGTTTTAAGCAGGAGAGGTGTCCTGTGGAGCAAAAACCTAATGTATCAGCATTAGGACAGAAACTCCGCCTCTAAATGTTGTTTAGATCAAGCGAAAGAGAGGTAAAAGCGTGTCTCTCGGCATCCTCGGCACAAAACTGGGCATGACCCAAATATTTGACTCAGAAACAGGACTTGCTATTCCTGTTACAGTCGTTCAAGCGGGCCCTTGTACCGTCACCCAAGTCAAAACCCAAACAACCGACGGCTACAACGCCGTTCAAGTGGGTTACAAAGAAGTCAAAGAAAAAGCACTCAGCCAACCCGAGCTTGGTCACCTGAAAAAAGCCCAGGTTTCTTCCCCCTTACGTCATCTCCAAGAATATCGCATTGACGATCCGTCCCAATATCAACTCGGACAATCCTTCAAAGCCGATATCTTTGAAAACGGTCAACTCGTAGACGTAAGCGGAACAAGTATCGGTCGCGGTTTTACTGGCTATCAAAAACGCCATAACTTTAGACGCGGGCCCATGTCTCACGGGTCGAAAAACCATCGCCTTCCCGGTTCAACTGGAGCCGGAACCACCCCCGGACGGGTTTACCCCGGTAAACGCATGGCCGGGCGTTCTGGCGGCACCAAAGTGACCACCCGCAAACTGGCCGTAGTCCGGGTTGATAGCGATCGCGACCTCTTATTAATCAAAGGCTGTGTTCCCGGCAAACCCGGAACCCTACTCAGCATTGCCCCGGCCAACATCGTCGGCAAAAAATAGTCGTCCGGCCCGCTAAACTTGTCCCCTCGGACAAGAGCGAATCCCTGACCTCAAACGAAGGACTAAACAAATGGTTACTTGTGTCGTTAAAAATTGGCAAGGTGAAGAAGTCGGCGAAGCCAGCCTCGACTTGCGCGTTGCCAACCCTGACAACGCCGCCCACATCGTTCACCGCGCCTTAGTGCGTCAAATGGCGAACGCTCGTCAAGGAACCGCCTCCACCAAAACCCGAGCCGAAGTGCGCGGGGGGGGTCGCAAACCCTGGCGACAAAAAGGAACAGGTAGAGCGCGTGCCGGTTCAATTCGCTCTCCCCTCTGGCGGGGTGGTGGTGTCATCTTTGGGCCCAAACCCAGAGACTATAGCCAAAAAATGAACCGCAAAGAGCGGCGACTCGCCCTCAGAACCGCCATAGATAGTCGCAGCGACGACTTAATCGTCGTCGAAGACTTTAGCGAACAAATTACCCGCCCGAAAACCAAAGACTTAACCTCAGCCCTGGCTCGTTGGGGTGCAGATACAAACGAAGAAAAAGTCTTACTCATTCTGCCGGCAAAAATCGAAAACATCTATTTATCCGGTCGTAATATTGCCAATCTCACCATGATTTCGGCAAACTACCTCAACATCTATGACTTGCTCAACGCCGACAAAATCGTCGCCTCAAGTCAAGCCTTACAAATTATTCAGGAGGTATACGGTGACTAAAACTCAACCTCGCGATCTCGCTGATTTAATCATTCGACCGATTGTCACCGAAAAAGCAACTCTGTTACTCGAACAAAACCAATACGTCTTTGAGGTCGCCCTCAAAGCCACCAAAACGCAAATCAAAGCGGCCATCGAAAACTTGTTTGACGTTAAAGTCACCCAAGTCAACACCCTGCGTCCGGGGCGTAAACGCAAGCGCGTCGGTCGATTCATCGGCTACAAACCGCTTTATAAACGCGCCATGGTAACCCTCGCTGAAGGTGACAGTATCGACCTGTTCCCGGAAGTGTAATGCCACATTATTTAAAACCGTGGTGACTTGGGTTTAACCCGACCACACCATTGCAGGCACTGAAATCCAAGCATTAGAAAATTATGGGTATTCGTTCTTATCGACCAATGACACCAGGGACACGGGAAGCCACCGTGTCCGACTTCACCGAAGTCACCAAGAGTAAACCCGAAAAATCACTGACCCAATCCAAACACCGCAAAAAAGGTCGAAATAATCGCGGTGTAATTACCAGTCGCCGTCGCGGTGGCGGTCACAAACGCCGTTATCGCACCATCGACTTCCGTCGCGACAAACACAACGTTCCGGCGAAAGTCGCAGCTATTGAATACGATCCTAACCGGAATGCTCGTATTGCCTTGCTGTATTACGAAGATGGCGAAAAACGGTATATTTTACACCCCGTTGGCTTAAAAGTTGGAGATACCGTCATTGCCGGAGCCGATCCTACCCTCGTTCCCTTTGAAACAGGCAACGCTCTACCTTTGAGCAAAATTCCCCTAGGGACAGAAGTTCACAACATCGAACTTACCGCCGGACGGGGCGGACAGATGGTCAGAGCCGCAGGGAGTGCCGCGCAAGTGGTCGCCAAAGAAGGCAATTACGTCACCTTAAAATTACCCTCTAAAGAAGTTCGCATGGTGCGCTGTGAATGTTACGCCACCATTGGCCGCGTCGGCAATACCGATGCTCGTAACGTGAGCTTAGGTAAAGCCGGGCGATCGCGCCAGCTTGGTCGCAGACCTCAAGTTCGAGGCAGCGCCATGAACCCCGTCGATCACCCCCATGGTGGTGGTGAAGGTCGCGCTCCTATCGGTCGTAGCGGCCCGGTAACCCCTTGGGGTAAACCGACATTAGGAGCCAAAACCCGCAAACGCAAAAAGCGCAGCAGCGCCCTGATCGTGCGCCGCCGCAACTAAGGCCATTCAACCCCATTCTGATTCACCATATAGGAGACTTACTCATCTATGGGTCGTTCGTTAAAAAAAGGTCCCTTTGTCGCGGATAGCCTTTTAACCAAAATCGAAAAACTCAACGCCAAAAGCGAGAAAAAAGTCATCAAAACTTGGTCGCGAGCCTCAACCATCCTGCCCCAAATGGTCGGTCACACCATCGCCGTCCACAACGGTCGCCAACACGTTCCGGTCTTCGTCTCCGAACAAATGGTCGGTCACAAACTCGGTGAATTTGCGCCGACTCGTACCTTCCGCGGCCACGCCAAAGGCGACAAAAAAGCCGGGAGACGCTAAAACCCTCTCCCTTCGTCACTGTGGTAACAGTTGACCCATGACCTCCAATCAGACAACAAGCAAATCCTATGGCAGTCAACACCGAAGCAGAAGTTAAAGCGATCGCGCGATACATTCGGATGTCCCCCCATAAAGTGCGGCGCGTCCTCGACCAAATTCGCGGTCGGACTTATCAAGAAGCCCTTATTATCCTCGAATTTATGCCCTATCGCGCTTGCGAGCCGATACTCAAAGTCTTGCGCTCGGCTGTTGCCAACGCCGAACACAACGCAGGCTATGACCGCGCCAGCTTAGTGATCAGTACCGCTTATGCCGACCAAGGGCCGCGCCTGCGACGCTTTCGGGCTAGAGCGCAAGGTCGCGCTTATCAAATCCATAAGCCCACCTGTCACATCACCATCGCCGTCGCGCCAGTAGAACAATAAAAGGATAAAAACATCGTGGGACAGAAGATACATCCAACCGGATTTCGCCTTGGTGTCACCAAAGAACACCGTTCTCGCTGGTACGCCGACACCAAGCGCTATCCCGAACTTCTCCAAGAAGACTATCAAATTCGCCAATACGTTCAAAACGAACTGAACAACGCCGGGATTTCCGAAGTCCGCATCGAGCGTAAAGCCGATCAAATCGACCTCGAAATCCACACCGCCCGCCCCGGTGTCGTCGTCGGTAGAGGGGGAAGTGGCATCGAAAAACTGCGCTCAGACCTACAAAACTTCCTCGGCAGCAATCGCCAAATCCGCGTCAACGTCGTCGAAGTCTCCCGCGTCGATGCCGATGCCGTCCTCATTGCCGAATACATCACCCAGCAACTCGAACGACGGGTATCCTTCCGTCGCGTCGTCCGGCAAGCCATTCAACGGGCCCAACGGGCCGAAGTCAAAGGCATCAAAATTCAAGTTAGCGGTCGTCTCAACGGCGCAGAAATCGCTCGTACTGAGTGGACTCGCGAAGGGCGCGTTCCCCTACACACCCTGAGAGCCGACATCGACTATGCCTATCGCACCGCCCGCACCATCTACGGCATCCTCGGCATCAAAGTTTGGGTCTTCAAAGGCGAGATTATTCCCGGTCAAGAAGAAATCGCAGCCACATCCTCCCCGACCCCCCGTCGTCAGCGTCGTCGTCCCCAGTTTGATGACCGTTCTGAATAGTTGTTTGTGGTTCGTTTTAAAAATAACGAATCCTCGAAAACCAACAACCTAAAACCATCATGTTAAGTCCTAAACGTACAAAATTCCGCAAACAGCAACGGGGCCGGATGCGAGGCCTCTCTCACCGAGGTTCCAAACTCAACTTTGGCGACTTTGCCATCCAAGCCATCGAACCCGGCTGGATTACCTCTCGTCAAATTGAAGCCTCCCGTCGAGCCATGACCCGTTATGTGCGCCGGGGTGGGAAAATTTGGATTCGCATTTTCCCCGATAAACCCGTGACCATGCGGGCGGCCGAAACCCGGATGGGTTCGGGTAAAGGTTCCCCCGAATTTTGGGTCGCCGTGGTCAAACCCGGACGCATTATGTTTGAAATGGCCGGCGTATCTGAAGAAGTCGCTCGCGAAGCCATGCGCCTCGCGATGCAAAAACTACCGATCAAAACCAAGTTTGTGACCCGCGACGAGGAGTATAGCTAAACATGGCATTCCCCAAAATCGAAGAAGCTCGCCAGCTTAACGACGAAGAACTTGCAGCCGCCATTATGAGCGCCAAAAAAGAGTTGTTTAATTTGCGCTTTCAACGGGCCACTGGCCAAATGGAACAAACCCACCAGTTTAAGCACATTAAACACAAAATTGCTCAATTGCTGACCGTCGAACGGGAACGACAACTCAACCCCCAAGCTGCACCCACCGCAGCTTCTGCCGCAACTGATACGGCTGAATAACATCGCTCAAAGGAGTTAAACACAGAGATGGCAGTCAAAGAACGAGTTGGGACAGTGGTCAGCGACAAAATGGATAAAACCGTGGTCGTCGCCATTGAAAACCGCTCTCCCCACCCCAAATACGGCAAAATTGTCGTCAAAACCCAGCGTTATAAAGTCCACGATGCCGAAAATCGCTGTAAAGACGGCGATATCGTCCGCATCCAAGAAACTCGTCCCCTAAGCAAAACCAAGCACTGGGTCATTACTGAAATTATTACGTCCAGCCAAGAAGCCTAAATTCGGGCGTTTATGGGACTTTATTATCTTTTGCGTTAATCTCCATTCACCGCTTAATCCCAAGCAAAACCAATGATCCAACAACAGACTTTTCTCAACGTTGCTGATAATAGTGGGGCCCGAAAACTCATGTGCTTGCGGGTCTTAGGCACCGGGAATCGCCGTTACGGCCATATTGGCGACGAAATTGTTGCCGTTGTCAAAGAAGCACTCCCTAATATGGGCGTGAAAAAATCCGATGTGGTTAGAGCCGTGATCGTGCGAACCCGCAAATCTCTAAGACGCGAAAGCGGTATGAGCATTCGTTTTGATGACAATGCGGCGGTAATTATTAATAACGAAGGCAATCCAAGAGGAACGCGGGTTTTTGGCCCTGTTGCTCGCGAACTCCGCGAAAAAAATTACACAAAAATCGTTTCCCTGGCTCCGGAGGTAATCTAATGGCTCCCAAGAAAACTGCCGCTCCGACGCGGTATAAAATGCACGTCAAAAAAGGCGATACCGTTCAAGTCATTTCCGGCAAAGACAAAGGTAAAGTCGGTGAAGTGTTAGAAACCCTCCCCAAACTTAGCAAAGTTGTGGTTCAGGGGGTGAATATCCGCACCAAACACGTTAAACCCCAACAAGACGGGGAATCCGGTCGGATTGATACCTTTGAAGCGCCGATTCACAGCTCGAATGTGATGCTTTACTCAGAAAAGCAAAAAACCGCAAGTCGCGTCGGCTATACCTTCACCGAAGATGGCCGCAAAGTGCGAATGCTCAAAAAAACCGGAGAAATTATTGATTAACGGAGTTTATCCTCGATTGATTACGTTCCTTGAGGACTTCAGCCCATGACACAACGACTCAAATCTACTTATGAAGAAACCATTGTTCCCAAATTAAAGGAGCAATTTGGTTACACCAACATTCATCAAGTTCCCAAGGTGGTCAAGATCGTGGTTAATCGCGGTCTTGGGGAAGCGTCTCAAAACGCCAGAGCTTTAGAATCATCCATCGAAGAAATCACGACCATTACGGGACAAAAACCCGTTGTGACCCGCGCCAAAAAAGCGATCGCGGGCTTTAAACTCCGTCAAGGAATGCCCGTGGGCGTGATGGTCACCTTGCGCTCAGAACGGATGTATGCCTTTCTCGACCGCTTGATTAGCTTGGCCTTGCCACGCATTCGCGACTTTCGCGGCATTAGCCCCAAAAGTTTTGACGGGCGGGGTAACTACAGCCTGGGCGTGCGCGAACAATTGATTTTCCCCGAAATTGATTACGACAGCATCGATCAATTGCGCGGTCTAGATATTTCTATTGTCACCACCGCCAACACAGACGAAGAAGCTCGCGCCTTACTCGCCGAAATGGGCATGCCCTTTCGCAGTTCATAAGCCCGCAATACATCAAGGAGGAAAACAGCGAATATGGCGGCAAACGACACTATTGCAGATATGCTGACTCGCATCCGGAACGCGGGTGCAGTTCGGCATCCCACCACCAACATCCCCTTAACCAAAATGACGCGCAATATCGCCAGCGTTCTTAAAGAAGAAGGCTTTATTGCCGATTATGAAGAAGCCGGTGAAGGCATTCAGCGCCATTTGGTCGTTACATTAAAATATACCGGACGCAATCGCCAACCATTGATTCGTCGCTTACAACGCATTAGTAAGCCTGGTTTACGGGTTTACAAAAATAGTAAAGAACTGCCCCGAGTTTTAGGTGGTATTGGCATCGCGATTATTTCCACATCCAGTGGCATTATGACCGATCGCGAAGCCCGTCGCCAAGGCATCGGCGGTGAAGTTCTCTGTTACGTCTGGTAGCGATCGCGCCTTGTGACGATCTCTATTTTTTGACATTTACAGACCGTAATCGCACCTTCGGAGTAAATCAAACCGTTATGTCTCGTATTGGCAAGCGTCCCATACCCATTCCCGATAAAGTTTCAATCACCCTCGACGGCCAACACGTCGCCGTCAAAGGGCCCAAAGGCCAACTCGAACGAACCTTGCCCCCGGAAGTTGTCATCACCCAAGAAGACAACACCATCTTCGTCAAACGCCGTAACGAATCTCGCCTGGCCCGCCAGCGTCACGGTCTTTCCCGCACCTTGATCGCCAATATGGTCGTAGGCGTATCCCAAGGCTTCGTCAAGCGTTTACAAATCCAAGGGGTGGGTTATCGAGCGCAAATGCAAGGCAAAACCCTAGTCCTCAACGTGGGTTATAGCAACCCCGTGGAAATCGAACCCCCCGAAGACGTACAACTCGAAGTCCCCAAAGAAGGACGGGGTTTAAGCGTTATCATCAACGGCATCAACAAAGAAGTCGTCGGCGATACTGCCGCCAAGATTCGCGCTGTTCGCCCGCCTGAAGTTTACAAAGGCAAAGGTATTCGTTACCTCAACGAAGAGATTCGACTCAAAGCTGGTAAAGCAGGAAAGTAGGAAAAGATGAAGCCCTCTCGCAAACAACTGGTTCAACGTCGTCATCGTCGCATTCGCCGCAAAGTCAGTGGCACCACCGAGTGTCCTCGCTTGGCCGTTTATCGTTCAAATCATCATATCTATGTGCAAGCGATCGACGACACTCAACATCATACGGTCGCTGCCGCTTCCACCATCGATACCGAACTAAAATCCGCCATCAGCGCCACCGCCACCCGTGATGCGGCCTCGGCTGTGGGCAAACTGGTGGCCGAGCGGTTAATCTCGAAAGGAATTCGAGATGTCGTATTCGATCGCGGCGGCAACTTATATCACGGTCGCGTGCAAGCTTTAGCCGAAGCTGCCCGTGAAGCCGGATTAAACTTTTAACGCAAGTCATCTCAATCTGACCCCGATTTAGGAGATTTATTATGCCCAAACAACGTGGCGACAAAAGAAACCGCTCTAACCAAAAAAACAAAAAAGAAGACTCCCAATTTCAAGAGCGCGTTATTCAAATTCGCCGAGTCAGCAAAGTGGTCAAAGGGGGTAAAAAATTAAGCTTCCGCGCCATCGTGGTCGTCGGTAACGAAAAAGGCCAAGTCGGAGTAGGAGTCGGGAAAGCCAGTGATGTCATTGGTGCGGTGCGTAAAGGTGTCGCCGATGGCAAAAAACAACTGATTGAAATTTCCCTGACCAAAGCCAACTCCATTGCTCATCCCACCAATGGCATTGCCGGAGGCGCTAAAGTGATGATGCGCCCCGCCGCTCCAGGGACTGGGGTAATCGCCGGGGGAGCCGTGCGAACCGTTCTCGAACTGGCCGGCGTACAAAATATCCTCGCCAAGCAACTCGGCTCTAATAACCCCCTGAATAACGCCAGAGCCGCCATTGATGCCCTCGAAAGCCTGCGAACCTTTACCGAAGTGGCTGCCGAGCGGGGCGTATCTATCGAGCGCTTGTACGCTTCTTAAAGCTAGACCTATTGTTAGTTTCTACTCAATCACCATGAGAATTCACGACGCAAGTCCGAAAAAGGGTTCTAAACGCCCTAAACGCCGCGTTGGTCGTGGCATTGCCGCCGGCCAAGGTGCAAGCTGTGGTTTTGGGATGCGGGGTCAAAAATCCCGCTCAGGCACGGGAACCAAGCCCGGCTTTGAAGGGGGACAAATGCCACTTTATCGCCGTGTCCCGAAGCTCAAGCACTTTACGGTGATTAATCCCCGCCATTACACTACGATAAATGTAAGTCAACTGTCGTCGCTTCCGGCCAACAGCGAAGTCACCTTAGACACGTTGCTGGAAAACGGCATTGTCACCAGTAATTATGGCCCCTTGAAAATTTTAGGAGATGGCGAAATTAATGTTCCGTTGAACGTTAAAGCTGTCGCTTTTACGGCCAGTGCCAAACGCAAAATTGAAGCGGCTGGTGGCACTTGGGAAGCGATCGACTGAAGGTGAACGTTGCTCGTTGTCGGGAGTGGGGCACTCAAAAATTGCTCATTCCCTCAACCTGAAAACGATCTGTCAAATTTTAGAGGTAATCCTTCATGGTCGTCAGTCGAGATAAAACGCCAACAGCGCAGGAAACGTTCATGCAGATGGCGCAAGCTGCGGGATTGCGGGGACGCATCCTGATTACCATTGGCTTGCTGATTCTGGTGCGTTTCGGCGTGTTTTTACCGGTACCGGGGATCGATCGCGTGGCTTTTGCTCGCGAGATTCAAAATAGCCCGGTGATTGGTTTTTTAGATATTTTTTCCGGCGGGGGTTTATCCGCCCTAGGGATTTTTGCCCTCGGTATCTTACCGTTTATTAATGCGTCTATTATCATGCAACTTTTAACGGCGGCACTCCCGGCGTTAGAGAATTTGCAGAAAAATGAAGGCGAAGCCGGACGGCGCAAAATTTCTCAAATTACCCGCTATGTCGCTCTCGGTTGGGCGGTGATTCAAAGCACGGGTTTAACGGTCGGGTTGTTACGCAATTTCGCCATTAATTTTAATTGGTTGTTTGTGGTACAAACCGTGTTGGCTTTGTGTGCTGGCTCAATGTTTGTGATGTGGGTCTCGGAGTTGATTACCGAACGGGGTATCGGCAATGGGGCATCACTGCTGATTTTTATTAATATTGTTGCCGTTTTACCTCGGACTTTGGGGAATACGATTGAGTTTGCTCAACAAGGGGGCCGCGAAACCATCGCCCAAGTGGTATTGTTGTTGCTGGTCTTTTTGGTGACCATTGTCGGTATTGTGTTTGTGCAAGAAGGGACGCGCCGTATTCCGATTATTTCGGCTCGTCGTCAGGTGGGCAAGCGGTTGTATCGCGAACGCAAGAATTATTTACCGTTGCGCCTCAATCAAGGGGGCGTGATGCCGATTATTTTCGCGTCGGCGGTGCTAATTTTGCCTGCGTCTTTGGCGGGATTGCCGATTTTTACCCAAACTGATGAAAATGGCGCTTTAACAGGAGCAGGCCAGGTGTTACAAGGAATTGCCACGGCACTGCAACCGGGACGATGGCAGTATATCTTGGTTTATTTGGTTTTGATTCTGTTCTTTAGCTATTTTTATGCTTCTTTGATCGTGAATCCGATTGATATGTCCCAAAATTTAAAGAAAATGGGGGCAAGTATTCCAGGGATTCGACCGGGGAAAGCAACGAGCGATTATATCGAACGGGTGATCAATCGTTTGACGTTTTTAGGCGCAATTTTCTTGGGTATTGTCGCAACTGCGCCAACGGCAGTGGAAAGTGCGACGGGAGTCACAACGTTACGCGGTTTAGGGGCAACGTCCTTACTGATTTTGGTAGGGGTGGCCATCGATACTGCAAAACAAATTCAAACTTATGTGATTTCCCAGCGCTATGAAGGCATGGTGAAGAAATAAGGAGTTTGGACTTGGGTTGTCTCTTAACAGGGAGGGATAACCCAAGCTGGTAAGCAATAAGGGAAGAATGATAAAAAGATTAATTTTTTTGGGGCCGCCAGGGGCGGGTAAGGGAACGCAAGCGAAAGTGTTAGCGGATCAATGGCAGATTCCCCATATTTCGACCGGGGATATTTTGCGTCAAGCCACCAAGGATAAAACCCCTTTAGGACAAAAGGTTGAAAGTTTTATGTCTGGGGGAGAGTTGGTTCCTGACGATCTGATTCTGGATTTGATTCGCGAACGCTTGCAAGAAGAAGATGCTCGAAAGGGCTGGATTCTTGATGGTTTTCCCCGGAATGTCCATCAAGCGGAGTTTTTAGAGGAGTTGCTGGCGGAGTTGCATCAACACGCCGATTATGCGATTAGCTTGGAAGCCCCGGATGATGTTTTGGTAGATCGTTTGTTACATCGCGGTCGTAATGATGATGCTGAAGCGACTGTACGCCGCCGCTTACAGGTTTACCAAGAACAAACGGCCCCGGTGAAGGCGTTTTATCAACAACACAACCGTTTGAAAGTGGTGAATGGCGATCGCCCGCCAGAAGTGGTGAGTGGCGCGATCGCCCAAGCCATCGCCTAGATCGCAACCCAGGCGTTTGCTAAAATATATTAAGAAACTATTGACAAACGCCTATTGTTTCTGTCTTGCTTAACCCGCAGCAGGGACTGGGCTGTGCAGTGATTTGGAGTCAAAAATAACGTTTTGTCTAAACAAGATTTAATCGAAATGGAAGGTACGGTCACCGAATCGTTACCGAACGCCATGTTCCGCGTGGATTTAGATAATGGGTTTAATGTTTTAGCCCATATTTCCGGTAAAATTCGCCGCAATTACATTAAAATATTGCCTGGCGATCGCGTCAAAGTGGAATTAACCCCCTATGACTTAAGCAAGGGGCGCATTACCTACCGCTTACGGAAAAAATAAGTAGCCTATCAAATGGGGAGACAACTCATTGTCAACCCTTATAGGATATTTCAAAAAAACATTAGAATTGATATAATTAAGAGCTTGCAGTGTTGCAAGAATGAGCCATGAAAGTAAGAGCCTCAGTCAAAAAAATATGTGAAAAATGCCGCGTCATCCGTCGTCGCGGTCGAGTCATGGTGATCTGCACCAACCCGAAGCACAAACAACGGCAAGGGTAACCGCAGATTCTAACCTTGACTTCATTAAACCTCATAGAAGTCGATTTCCCATTGGAAATTTAGACCCAGATTATTGTCCATTACAACCGTTATTTAGGGAGAAGAAAGCGTGGCACGAATTGCTGGCGTAGACCTTCCGCGCGATAAGCGCGTTGAAATTGCGCTGACCTACATCTATGGCATTGGTTTATCACGAGCGCAGAACATTATCAAAGAAACCGGAGTCAATCCGGATACCCGTGTGCGAGACTTAGCCGACGAAGATGTTACCAAACTGCGTTCCTTTATCGAAAACAGCTACCAAATCGAAGGGGATTTGCGACGCTGGGAATCAATGAACATCAAACGCTTGGTTGACATCGGCACTTATCGCGGTCGCCGTCATCGTCAAGGACTTCCTGTGCGCGGTCAAAGAACTCGTACCAATGCCCGGACTCGTCGAGGTCGGCGCTTAACCGTTGCGGGTAAAAAGAAAGCCGCAGCCAAAAAATAAAATTCCCCCGTTGCTCATCTAGCCCACCCGATTCATTGAAACAAGCATTATGGCGCGACCCACAAAAAAAAGCGGTAGCAAAAAAAGTAAACGTAACGTTCCTAACGGCGTGGCGCACATCCGCTCCACGTTTAACAACACCATTGTGACCATTTCAGACACCAAAGGCGATGTCATTTCCTGGGCTTCGGCCGGGTCGAGTGGCTTTAAAGGCGCGAAAAAAGGTACGCCTTTCGCTGCTCAAACCGCCGCCGATGGTGCGGCTCGCCGAGCCATTGAACAAGGAATGCGTCAACTCGAAGTCATGGTCAGCGGCCCCGGAGCCGGACGGGAAACAGCAATCCGCGCCCTGCAAGCTGCCGGACTAGAAATCACCTTAATTCGGGATGTGACTCCGATTCCCCACAATGGCTGCCGTCCTCCGAAGCGTCGGCGCGTCTAAGGGCGACCGACACGGAATGATGAAGACCACACCCAACCGCGTTGGCTCATTGATTCCGACTGTTATCCAGCACCACATTGCTGTTCATCCAAATCTTGCTATTAGGGAGGTCGCTGTCGTGGGGCAGTTCCAAATTGATTGTGTAGAATCAAAAACACTCAAAAACCAAAGTCAGCATGGCCGATTTGTCATTGAACCCCTAGAGCGGGGTCAAGGTACGACAGTCGGCAATGCGCTACGACGAGTGTTACTGGCTAATCTTGAAGGCGCATCAGTTACGGCTGTGCGAATTGCCGGGGCGAGTCACGAATTCGCAACCATTCCGGGGGTCAGGGAAGATGTGTTAGAGATTCTTCTCAACATGAAAGAGATTGTCTTCCAGAGTTTCACCGATGCACCCCAGATTGGTCGCTTGGTGGCAACCGGGCCGGATAACGTGACCGCCGCCCAATTCGATCTGCCCTCAGAAGTGGCTGTCGTAGACAAAAACCAATATGTCGCCACCTTATCGGAGGGGGCAAAGTTGGAAATGGAGTTTCGCATCGAAAAAGGGATTGGTTATCGGGCAGTAGAACGGGGTCGGGATGAAACGAGTTCCTTAGATTTCTTGCAAATTGATGCCGTATTTATGCCCGTGACCAAGGTTAACTATATCGTAGAAGATGCCTTGGTGGATGGTTCAATGTCGAAAGATCGCTTGATCCTCGATATTTGGACCAATGGCAGCATCAAGCCCGAAGAAGCTTTATCCCAGGCCGCCGGAATTGTTGTCGATCTGTTTAATCCGTTGAGAGACTTGAATATCGATGATATTCAAGAAGACGAAAAAGCCGACGAAGACCCAACCAGTCAAATTCCCATCGAGGAATTACAACTGTCGGTACGGGCTTACAACTGCTTGAAACGGGCGCAGATCAACACCGTTGCCGATTTGCTCGATTACACCCAAGAAGACTTGCTCGAAATCAAAAACTTTGGTCAAAAGTCAGCAGAAGAAGTGATCGAAGCGCTTCAACAGCGACTTGGCATTACCTTAGCCCAGGAAAAAGCGGCTAAAGGTTAAACAGATTGTTGTTTACCCATTAGAAGGATCAAGAAAAATGCGTCATCGTCGTCGCGTTCCCCAATTGGGACGACCAGCCGACCAGCGCAAAGCATTATTGCGATCGCTGGCTACCCAACTTATTCGTCATGGTCAAATCACGACCACCAAAACCCGCGCTAAAGCGGTGCGCTCAGAAGTTGAGCGCATGATTACCTTAGCCAAAGACGGGTCTTTAACCGCTCGTCGTCAGGCTTTAGGCTATTTACTCGATAAAAACCTCGTTCACGCTTTATTTGCCGAAGCAGGCGATCGCTACGGCGATCGCAACGGGGGCTATACCCGTATTACCCGCACCAAGCGGCGACGGGGCGATAACTCCGAAATGGCAATTATCGAACTGGTGTAACCGAGTCGGGGATGAATGCTGAAGCCGAAACCCGCCAACGAGTTGCCCTGGTCATTCAATACCTCGGCACTCATTATCACGGTTGGCAGCGCCAGCTTCATCATCGCACCGTCCAAGAGGATATCGAGAGGGCGATCGCGTCCGTCCTAGGACAACCCACCACCCTTTGGGGAGCCGGACGTACCGATGCCGGGGTTCATGCCGCAGCCCAAGTGGCCCACTTTAACGCCACCGGGCCCATTCCCGCCCCCAAGTGGGCCAAAATCCTCAACGGCTTGCTCAGTGATGAAATCGTCATTCGCGCCTCGGCTGCCGTCGGCCCCCAGTGGCACGCCCAATACTCCGCCGCTTGGCGACGCTATCGTTATTTGATTTACACCGACCGCTATCCCAACTTGTTCGTTGCGCCCTTTTGCTGGCATTATTATCATGCCCCCTTAGATGTGGCCCAGATGCAAGCGGCGTTAGCGCCCATGCTGGGAAAGCACGACTTTTCCGCCTTTCGTCGCGCCGGGTCAGACCGGAAAGATTCTTGGCTGGAAATGCAAGCCGTCGAACTCACCCGCCAAGGGCCGTTAATTCAACTCGAAATTCAAGCCAGTGGCTTTTTATACGGCATGGTGCGGTTGCTCGTTGGCACTTTGATTCAGGTGGGAAACGGTAACATCTCCCCGGCAGATTTCACCGATTTATGGGTTCAGCAACAACGGGAAAAAGTAAAATACGCCGCCCCGGCCAGGGGTCTGTGTTTACTGCGGGTGGGTTATCCTGATTTTCCCTTTGCCCCGGAAGTTTGGTTCGATACGCAACCGCAGTTTTTGTTTAACTCTTAAACGGCACTTCAGCCCCTCTAAAATAAAGGCAAAAACATTGTATTTTTCTAACTTTTTACACGAAAAATCATCATGACTAAAACTGATAAAACCCCTCTGCCCACCGCAGAAACCCTAGAGCAAAAATGGTATGTGATCGATGCGTCTGAACAACGTCTTGGTCGCTTGGCCACAGAAGTTGCCAGCATCCTCAGAGGCAAAAACAAACCCACTTTTACCCCCCATATCGATACCGGGGATTTTGTGGTAATTATTAATGCCGAGAAAGTGGCAGTGACGGGTAAAAAGCGCTTTCAGAAAGTGTATCGCCGTCACTCCGGACGACCGGGGGGAATGAAAACCGAAACCTTCGATCACCTGCAAAACCGCATTCCCGAACGGATTATCGAAACCGCCATCAAAGGAATGCTGCCGAAAAATGCCCTGGGTCGCAAGCTGTTTACCAAGCTGAAAGTCTATGCCGGGCCGAATCATCCTCATGCTGCCCAACAGCCGGAAACATTAACCCTAAACACCATCCCTAGCTAATCAGGAGAGTTAAATTTATGCAAGCAACCGATCAAAACGACCGCGTAATCTATTGGGGAACAGGTCGCCGCAAAAGCTCGATCGCGCGGGTGCGTCTTGTACCTGGAACGGGTAAGTTAGTGGTAAATCATCGCACAGGGGATGATTATTTCAACCGCGTTCCTAGCTATATTGCCGCGACGAGAGCGCCTTTAGAGACATTGGGCTTAGAAAGCGATTACGATATTTTGGTGAATGCCCACGGGGGCGGTTTAACCGGACAATCCGACGCGATTAAGTTGGGTGTGGCTAGAGCTTTGTGTCAACTCGACCCGGAAAATCGTCAACCGTTGAAAACTGAAGGGTATCTGACCCGCGACCCCAGAGCCAAAGAACGGAAGAAGTACGGCTTGAAAAAAGCTCGCAAAGCCCCTCAGTTCTCGAAACGATAAAATGGAAGTTGGCGATGGGGAATTTGGCTCAAAGCCAACACAACAAGCAGCATAGAAGTTTAACGAGGAAGTTATGCCTAAATCTGATATTCATCCAGAATGGTATCCCGATGCCAAAGTTATTTGTAATGGCGAAGAGGTGATGCGGGTCGGTTCGACCCAACCCGAAATTCACGTTGAAATTTGGTCGGGCAATCATCCGTTTTACACCGGAACCCAGAAGATTATTGATACTGAAGGTCGAGTTGAGCGCTTCATGCGGAAGTATGGGATGTTCTCAGCGCCGGATGAAGCGGGTTCGGAAGAAAAGTAGCTACTATATTTCACATCAGTGGCCCAGCAGGATTTCTGCTGGGTTCGTTGTATTTAAGTGTTTAACTGAATTAAATTAGGATTGTTATGGCAGAAGCATATTTACTGGAAAAATTACAATCGGTCGAACAAACGTATAAGGAGTTAACGCGGCGTTTGGCTGACCCGGATATTGCGACGAATCCCGATGAGTTGCAAAAGGTCGCGATCGCCCGGTCTTCGTTAGAAGAAACGGTACAAACTTACCAAGAATGGCAAGCTAAAAAAGAGGAATTGGTCGGCGCAAAAGAAGTGCAAAAAGAAGCGGCGAATGACTCGGAAATGTACGAAATGGCCAGCTTGGAGGTGCAGGAACTCGAAGCAACTTTAGCGGATTTAGAGGAAAGATTGAAAGTCCTGTTGCTACCGAGTGACCCCAACGACGATAAGAATATTATGCTCGAAATTCGCGCCGGAACCGGGGGCGATGAGGCGAGTATTTGGGCGGGGGATTTGTTGCGGATGTATTCCCGCTACGCCGAAACGCAGAATTGGCGGGTGTCGTTGGTGAGTGAATCGACGGCGGATATGGGCGGTTTTAAAGAAGCGGTTTTGGAGATTAAGGGCGATCGCGTCTACAGTCAACTCAAGTTTGAAGCGGGGGTACATCGGGTTCAACGAGTCCCGGTGACTGAAGCGGGGGGACGGGTTCACACCTCCACCGCGACGGTAGCGATAATGCCCGAAGTAGACGAGGTAGAGGTACAAATCGATCCCGGAGACCTAGAGATTAAAACGGCGCGTTCTGGGGGCGCTGGCGGTCAAAACGTCAACAAGGTAGAAACGGCGGTGGATTTGGTTCACAAGCCTACCGGGATTCGGATTTTCTGTACCGAGGAGCGATCGCAACTGCAAAACCGCGAACGGGCTATGCAGATTTTACGAGCAAAGTTGTACGAAATGAAGTTGCGCGAACAAAAAGAAGCGGTAACTTCCATGCGGCGATCGCAAGTGGGAACGGGCGCTCGTTCTGAGAAAATCCGCACTTATAATTACAAGGATAATCGCGTCACCGATCACCGCCTCAACCAAAACTTCACTTTATCGCCTTTGTTGGAAGGGGATATCGAGAATGTGATTCAGTCGTGTATTTCCCAAGACCAACAAGAGCGTTTAGAGGAGTTGGCTGCGTCTCCTGCGACGGCGGATGTGTTGCAGTAAATTTGAGTTGGTTTTAAAACCCCGGTTGCTTAAAAAGTTACCGGGGTTTTGTGTAGCAAAGAGGGCGCAAGCATTGCGTCCCTACAGTTAATATTGAGGCGGTAGGGGCATATTGTATACGCCCTTTTTGTGTCGGCTCAAGGACATATAGCAGTACGCAAAGCTGTTAGAACGTTTTATGGTTTGCCCTCACCCCAACCCCTCTCCACCCCCCTCGTTCCCCCCTACGTTGAGGGGGGATGAGAGAGGATAAATTTTTATTGATTGGAGGGGCTGATTTTCTGAGGATGGATATGGTGTCTTAACCGCTTTGGCGGTTGCTATAATATTTTAATGACAAAAATCTCTGTTCCTAACCTCGATAATTTTTTGGAGGATTTACAATCAATATTTCCCGAACTAAGAGAACGCTATGGCATTACTCAATTAGGTATTTTTGGTTCTTATATTCGGGGAGAACAAACTGCCAAAAGCGACCTCGATCTTTTGGTTGAATTTGAGCCAGAGCGACGTTTCGGTTTATTGACTTTTTGTGAATTAGAAAATGAACTGAGCGATCGTTTAGGAATTAAGGTAGATTTGGTGATGAAAACAGGACTGAAACCGCATCTGGGTAAACGAATTTTAGCGGAAGTGCAGTATTTATGACCCGCGATGTCACGGATTATTTACAAGATATACTCGAAAATATTGACACCGCTAATAATTTTGTTTCTGGTCTGACTTACGAGCAATTTCAAGCAGATAAGCGTACTATTTATGCTGTTACTCGTGCAATTGAAATCATTGGAGAAGCGACTAAAAGTATTTCTTTAAGCATTCGCGATCGTTATCCGGCTGTACCTTGGCGTAGTATTACTGGTATGCGGGATAAAGTTGTTCATCAATACTTTGGAGTCAATAATCAAGTATTATGGGAGACGGTACAACAAGACCTTCCTCTATTAAAGCCCATTATCACAAACATTCTCATTGATATTAATAATAAGAGAATATAAAGTTTTAAAAATTAGGCGATCGCGAATCCGGTATATTGCCTAACATTGGGTTCGTGAAAACCTAAAACAATGTCCTGTTTTGGGATTCCGGCTACGACTAAATCATTGGCAATGCCATCTTCTGTATTATCGCATTGAATCCAAACTTTTCCTTTTATTATTTCCACATGAAGAAGGCAACTATGGTGGCGATTTTTGTTTTGCCATCCTTGAGAAATGATTAAATATTGGTCATTATCTCGATCGAAAGCAGCACGATTTTTAATTTCAGCATTGGCGTATTCAATCTGAACGTAAGGTTTTAAAAGGTTACAAATTATTTGTCGATGGATATAGTGTAGGGTGGGCATCGCCCACCATCTTTAGCTTTGCAACTTAATCATTAATATTTAACTTTAGAATGAAGGCAGAGACTCATTTTGACCTCCCTTGGTAAAACCCAGAAACGAAATATTAACTCCCAGTACGAGCTAGGAATTGACGGGCTAATTGTTGCTTGCTTAAAAGCCCTAAAGTCTCAATCGCTTGTTCGATTCGATCTGACCAGGGTAAAGCACAATTAAGACGTAAACAGTGGTTAAAACTGCGAGATGGGGAAAAAATAACGCCGGGAGCAATACAAATGTTGTGCTGTAAGGCTTCGTGGTACAACTGCATCGCGTCAAATTCTGGGGGTAACTCCAACCACAAAACATGGCCGCCGTTGGGACGAGTGACGCGGGTTTCGGTGGGGAAATACTCGCAGATTGCTTGCGTCATGCGGGCGATATGGGCTTGATAAGCATGGCGGAGGCGGCGCAGATGGCGATCGCACCCCCCATTGGCAAAAAAGGCGGCTACCGCCAATTGTGGGGCGATCGCGCAGGTGAGATTCGTGACCATTTTTAACTGTTCGACACGATGATGATAGCGTCCCGCGATCGCCCAGCCCACCCGCAGTCCAGAGGAAAGGGTTTTACTCACCGAAGCGCAATATAAAACCCGTCCCTCGGTATCAAAGGCTTTAATGGCTTTTGGGCGCGTTCCGGTGTGGTACAGTTCCCCATAGACATCATCTTCGATCAAAGGGATGTTGTACTGATTGAGCAAATCGACGAGGGCTTTTTTGGCGCGATCGCTCATACAACTACCCAAAGGATTGCTAAAGTTAGAAACCAAGGCACAAGCTTGAACTTGCTGTTTTTTAAACGCCGTTTCGAGACGATCCAAGCAAATGCCGTTGCGGGGATGGGTAGGAAGTTCTAAGGCTTTGAGATGCAAAGTTTCGATGGCTTCGAGTAAACCGGGATAAGTCGGGGATTCGATCGCAACCGTATCCCCTGGTTGGGTGACGGCTTTGAGGGACAAATACACCGCTTCAGTAGCCCCATTGGTAATCACAACACGATCCGGCGTTACCGAACAACCCGCATCCATCAGGCGTTTGGCGATTTCGTGACGCAGGGTTTCGCAACCCGACGGCACTTCATAAGCGTGAACAATATCCGGTTGCGAACGAATCGCTTGTCCCATCAGGCGGTTAAGAGACGTAAGGGGCAGTAAATCCGGGGAAGGA
>Ga0207419_1001117_pt1 | contig 21278 bp, 9 predicted proteins | sample ElkSloMetagenome_4_FD_184723 | JGI IMG/M metagenome (GOLD analysis project Ga0207419, IMG submission 184723) | Hot spring microbial communities from Elkhorn Slough, Monterey Bay, USA - MD2A (version 2) | ecosystem: Environmental > Aquatic > Marine > Intertidal zone > Estuary: Microbial mat ...
GATTTCATCGTCTTCGCCATTGGTCGCTGCGGTGGTGAGCGCAGTGACCAGTTCGGCCGAATTCGAGACGCAGAGAATCGCCGCGCTGACCGAGCCTGAGCCGAACAGGAAAAGCGTGAGAATGATGGATCGCAGCATGAATTGCTCCTGGGAAATAGTGTTCTCGAATCGTTTAATGCCCGCCAACGCCCGGAGCGCACATTGAATTTTTGAGAAAACCAGCACCTGGTTTGCCGCCCTATCTCCGAAGGCGGATTGAGCCCTTCGAGCTCACCCACTCATGGCGGTCAACGACGACCATTGCCAGCGTCATTCAAAAAGGAGCAGACAAGGAAATCTCAGGACACTCCAAAGCAAGCGTTAATGCGACTGCCCAGCACGTCTGGTACCCCCGAAAGGTGATCTGTCGGTGATCGAAACCGTTTTCTAACAAGACTGAGAGGGTTCGGTAAGCTGGATGGCGTCAAATGGACGCGCTAGGGTTGTTGATCCGCGGTCGTGCTGCGATCACGGGCGGAATTATCCGGGACCAGATGATGTCGTGCAGGGAACCACGCTCGCCGAGCGGAGCGATCTAGGAGCTGGCTTGGATCCTAAACGCGGGCATGGAGGGCTGGCACGCGTCGACCCCTGGGAGAAGGCCCAATCGGGGCTGGCGCGGCGGCACCGAGACAGGACGCCCGAATGTGTTCGCAGAGGATGTCTACCATGAGTGGCTCATGCCATTGCTCCTGATGTATTCTTTCAATGGCACGCTGTCGGGATTGAACCCAAATTTCGGCACGCTACCGCGTTCACCCGGAATCCAGGGTAACTATTAGGGGAATCAATTCGTTATGTTGCAATTCAACCTTCCTATTCGAGCTCCCATTACGCTCTGGGTCGCTGGTCTACTGTTGGTTTTGGTGGTGCAGACGGCTTCGGCCTCAACCCGCTTCGAGCTATCGGGGAGCTTGACGTCGGGGACGTCTGCCTTGCCCGTTGATTCGTCCGTGTCCGGGTTTATTATCATCCGCGATTCAGCGGCTGGTCCAGGGAACGTCTCGGTCGACGCGAACGATGTGCTCAGCTATCAATTTGCGATCGGTTGCGAAATCTGGTCAGGTGACGGAAGTGACTTTGCCGGGATTTTTGGCTTCGAGATTTCAGCCGACGGCAGCCAGCTCCTGTTCCAGAATGCCGGAGGCGGCCTGACTTCGAGCCCGAGCGGCTTTTTTCTCGACATCGTAACGAATCCTCCAGACCCCACCGAGTGGCGCTTCTCAGAATTCGATTCTTCGCCGATCGCATCGGCCGAAGGCACGATGCAATTCCTTCGCGTTGATACGATCTTTGCTGATTCGTTTCAATTGGATATGAATCGTCGCCTGGCGCTGCAGCAGGGCAACGTCACCTTCTCGATGAGCGGCCAGTTGACGGAGGCCTCGTCGCCTTTCTTCCAGGGCCAGACCCTGACGGGATCGATGATTATCAAGCAAGAGGCTGCCACCAATGGATATGTGTCCACGGACCCGAGTGACGTCTTGGTCTACGATTTCAGCCTACTCGGCTCTGAGTGCATCGAAACAGAGACCTGGTCAGGCGATGGAAGCGATTTTGCCGGAATTTTTCGCTTCGAGATTTCAGCCGACGGCAGTCAGCTCCTGTTCCAGAATGCCGGTGGCGGCCTGACTTCGAACCCGGGCGGGTTTTTCCTGGACATTGTGACGAACGACCCCGACCCGACCGAATGGATCATCTCCAGCGATCCCCTTTCGCCGGTAGCCAGAGCGGTGGACACGGTGCAGTTCACTCGCTGACTCGGGCGACGAAATCAGGTCACCCGGAACCCAGTGAGGAGGCGTTGGGCTTGCAGGGCGGACGGAGACTGGGCAAGACCCGATGCAGGTCACACCGCCAGCCGGGAGAGATGATCGTTTCAGACTTTTTTTGTTTCGGCGGCCTGGATGCGCAATCAGAGAGTCGCAAGAAAAAAGTCGGACGCGGACACGGCGCGGAAAGCACCGAGCAGCGATAAAAATTCTCGAACTCAATGAAGCGACCTCACCCTGTGGCGATGCCAGGCCTTGCTATCGCGCCGCACGCTCTGCAGACAGCGGTTTTTCTGCCGTTGCGATCACGTAATCGAGCCCGGCATAGACATGTTCTGCCGAGCGCCTGAGCGTCATTTTAGCCAGTAGGCGCGCGAGGAGTTGCTGCCGTTCTAGGAAAGCAGGGTTGGCAGCGAGGTAGTCGTGAAGCGGTTGGTAGACCGCGTCGCGAATCGACTCAACCCGAACGTCTTCGAACCCCGCGGCCTGAAGCTTTTCGATGTACGGCTCAATGGTGTAGGCGTTCTGCGGCGGGATATTGAAACGGCTGGCAACGAGATACCAGGAGATCCGCTGCCTTAGGCACATGAGGAAACGGTCCGAGCGCGGCATCGGCAGGATATCAGCGGTAACTAGGCGGCCACCGGGCCGCAGCACGCGAAGCGCTTCGCCGAAGAACCGCTGGCGCGTGTCGAAATGAAAGGCGCTCTCCAGGGCGACCACGAGATCGACGGACCCGTCGTCAAGAGGCATATCGGTGGCCGAGCCTTCGCGAAGATCGATGCGAGGGCTCAGCCCGGCGTCGGCGACTCGCTCGCGCGCCCGGGCAACCTGCGAGGAGGTGATGTTCAGGCCGATGATGCGCTGCGGACCAATGTAATAAAGCCACAGAATGTCCTGATCACCAAATCCGAAGCCGCAGTCCAACACCGTATCCGCGTTGGACATCCCAGCTGCTCGGGCGACTTCCAGTGCGAGCGCCTCGCTTGCGTCCTCGATGGTGTCGGCGTTCCGCCAATAACCGAGGTTGAGATACAGCGCCTTGTCGGTCAGGGCAGCGATGCCGATCAAATCGTAGACTTCACTGGTGCTCAGGCGATGAATTGGATTGAGCAGCCAGTTGACGTAGGCAAAGAAGCGTCCTATGGCATCGAACAAAGTTGATACTCCAACAGAGTGCCGCTCATTGGCTCAGCCGTTCCAGGATAGCGCGTAGAAGCTCCAGCGTTTGATTGTATCGATTTGAAACACGCATTTTATGATCCTCCGAGAGGGCTCGCTTCGGAGAGGAATAAACCGATGAGAATCCTCCGCTGGTCAGTGTGCCTGTTAGCGCCGTAGGATAGACTCGAGGTTTTGGTGAGTCACGATGTCTGGGTCTGCTGTTTTGGGATTCGGAGGAAGCTCAAGCGGTCAGCCGTGCTATCGACATGATTCCCGTTGTTTTTTGACCCCGCCCCTTGTATTGCGCTTCCTGTTAAACGGCCCCACGGCTTCTCGTGCACAAAAAAGCTCTCGCTATCAGAATGGCCTGCGGATCGGAACCGCTCTAAGCCGGTGCCGGCGAGCCAAAGCCCCCGATGACGTTGATCCATGCTTCGGGGAGATCTGTTAGCGTTTCGGCCTTCGGATCGAGGGTCATTCACAAAATGACTCCTGAATAGCGAGCGGATGTCCTTTTTTCTACGGCGATTGGATAGGTCCTGTGAACACTGACACGCGAACCGACAAGCGAAGCGAATCGAGCCACTGGGTGCGGACTGGTCTGGTCTGTGCGGGGCTTGTTGCTCTTGGCATCGTGATTCTTTTTGTGATCTACAACACCGAGCCAGAAGCGAAGCGCGATGGCGCGGTTCGGCGATCGGCGTCGCTGGTCGATGTGACCCAGGCGGAGCGCGGTGACTTTCGTCCGATCATCGAAGCGATGGGAACGGTGAGGCCGGCGCGTGAGATCCAGCTCAGTGCTCGGGTGCAGGGTTCAATAGAAAGCCTGGGTCCCTCGTTTGTGCCCGGCGGGTTCGTGGAAGCCGGCGAGGTGCTCGTCACAATCGACGATGAGGACTATCAAGTGGCCTTCGAGCAGAGCCAGAGCGCCCTGGAGCAGGCCATTTCAGAACTGGAGATCGAACAAGCTCAGCGCACCGCTGCTGAGGCGGAATACAGCCAGTTTGACCGCGACCTCTCCCCTCAGAGACGGTCTCTCGTTCTTCGCGAGCCACAGGGGCGTGCGGCGCGCGCCACGGTGGATGCGGCAAGAGCCGACGTGCGCCAGGCCGAGCTCAACCTCGATCGCACGACGGTCGAAGCGCCTTTCGACGCCCACGTGCTCGATCGGCAGATCAACCTGGGCTCCCAGGTCAGTTCGGGCACCCCGCTGGGACGGCTCGTCGGCGTGGACACCTACTGGGTCGAAGCGTCGCTGCCCGTCGCTCAGCTTCAATGGTTGGCTCTGCCGGATGAGGGTCAACCGGGCTCACCAGTGACCGTGATCAATCCTAATGCGTGGCCACAAGGCGCCGTCCGTCAGGGTGAGGTGTTTCGTCTGATCGGCGCGCTCGAGGGCGAGACACGACTGGCTCGGGTGCTCGTGGCCGTCAAGGACCCGCTCGCCCGCGGCACCGAGGAATCGCTGCCGCGCCTGATGCTAGGGGAGTACGTGACCTGTCGCATCGAGGGTCTGACCATTCGTGATGTCGTTCGTCTCGAACGCGATTTCCTTCGAGAGGGGGATACGGTATGGCTGATGGTCGATGGGCAGCTGGAAATTCGCCCGGTCAGCGTTGTCTTCGAGGACGATCGCTACGCCTACATCCGCGAGGGCCTGCGCGAGGATGAGGACGTTGTGACCACCCGTCTGGCAACCATTCAAGAGGGGCTGAACCTGAGAACCGGCGACAGCACTGGCGGTGTAGCGTCCGATGATTCGGCGAGCGACACGTGAGTAAGCCCGATTCCGACGCTCGACTGACCTCGGGTGGGCCCATCGCATGGATGGTCAAAAACCCGATCGCGGCCAATCTGGCGATGGTCATTCTTCTCGCGGGCGGCGTCTGGACGGCGCTGACGATGCAGAAAGAAGTTCAGCCGCGCTACGAGCTCGACTACGTTGATGTCAGCGTGGCCTACCCGGGGGCGGCGCCGGCGGAAGTGGAGGAGGGCATCCTGCTGCCAATCGAGGAGGCCATTCGCGGCGTCCAGGGCATCAAGGAAATCAGCTCGACCGCTCGCGAGGGCTCAGGGACGGTGAATCTCGAGTTGGTCACCGGCGTCAACCGCATGCGCGTTTATCAGGACATCGATCAGGCCGTTGCCCAGATTCGGACCTTTCCGGTCGACGCCGAGCAACCGCGCGTGCGCCTGCGCAGCTGGCAGCGAGACGTGATGGAGATCGGCGTCTATGGTGATGTAGACATCTGGAGCCTTCGCCAGCTCGGCGAGCGAGTGCGCGATCGGCTGATGACCCAGCCCAATATCACTCAGGTCGAGATGGGCAACGTCCCCGGCTACGTAACCCATGTGGAAATTCCCCAGGATGTCCTGCGCGAATACGGCATGACGCTCAGGCAGATTGCGGGTCTGATTGAGCAGTCCAGCCGAGACGTGCCCGCCGGGTCCATCGACACCAGCCAGGGTGAAATTCTGCTGCGCATGAAGGAGCGCAAGGAATGGGCCCGGGATCTGGCCGACATCGTCCTGATGAGCTCGGCCACCGGGGCGCCCGTGCGGCTCGGCGACCTGGCTGACGTGCGCGATGGATTCGAGGAGGTCGGCTTCCACTCCCAGTTCAATCGCACGCCCTCGATTGAGCTTGAAATCTTTCGCGTCGGCACCCAGTCGCCGCTGGAAGTGGCCGAGGCGGTTCAAAATGTCCTGGATGACCTCAGTCAGACTTTGCCGGAAGGCGTGAGCTGGCGCATCGACTCGAATCGCGCTGAAGAATTCAGCGACCGACTCTATCTGCTGCTGAAAAACGGCGCTTTCGCCATCCTCATCATCGTTACCATCCTGGCCCTGTTCCTCGAAGCTCGCCTGGCCTTCTGGATCATGATGGGCATGGCGATTTCCTTTATCGGGGCGATCAACTTTCTGCCGAGCTTCGGAATCAGTATCAATATGATCTCGATGTTCGGTTTTCTCGTCGCGCTGGGCATTGTCGTCGACGACGCCATCGTGGTGGGGGAGAACGTCTACGAACACCGAGAACGGGGTCTCGGCATGACGGAAGCAGCCGTGGCCGGCGCTCAGGAGATGGCCTGGCCCGTCACCTTCAGCATCCTTACCAATATCGTGGCTTTCCTGCCGGTCATGTTCATCCCCGGCATCATGGGTCAATACTGGTGGCCCATGCCCGTGGTGGTCATTACCGTGCTGGCCCTCTCGCTTCTCGAGGCGCTGTTCATCCTGCCCTCGCACTTAGCCCACATTCGTCAGACATCGCACGGTGCCATCGGCCGGCGACTTCATGGTGTTCAGCGCGGCTTTGCCCGACGCATCAGCAACTGGATCGATACGCGCTACAAGCCATTCCTCAACGGCTGTCTGAAGCACCGATACGTCAGCCTGACCGGGGCCGTCGTGCTGCTGGCAGTCACCGGTGGTTACGCGCTCAGCGACCATCTGGGCATGGTCATGATGCCGGAGCAGCCGGCCGACGAGATCGAAGCCGGCGTGCGGTTGCCGGTGGGCAGTACCCGCCAAGTCTCCGCGGACATGGCTTTCCAGATCACCGAGGCGACGCACCGCATGTTCGAGGAGAACAATCTCTACGAGGCGGCCGAGGGCATCAAAACCAACGTTCGCGGCTCGAGCTTTATCGACGTCGAGATCGTCCTCCTGCCTCCGGCGCAGCGCGACATCACGACCCAGGAGGTCATCGAGCTCTGGCGCGATCAGATTGGCGATATCAAGGGCGTGGACCAGATCACCTTCGAGGCCGAACGTGGGCCGGGGTCCTGGCGCGACGACATCAGCATTGACTTGAGCCACTCGGATATCGGCGTGCTGGAGCGGGCAGCCTCGGCACTGGTCGAGCGCATGGAACAGTTCGAGAGCACGCGTGATGTCAACGACAACTACGAGGCGGGCAAGTCACAGCTTGACTTCACGCTGCTGCCCGAGGGTCGAGCGCTGGGTCTGACTCCAGTCGAGGTCGGTCGCCAGCTGAGAGGCGCGTTCTTCGGCGACATCGCGCTGCGCTATCTGCGCGGTACCAATGAGATCGAAGTTCGGGTCAAGCTACCGGAGGACGAGCGCGAGGACATCAGGACGCTGGAAGCGTTCATGGTGCTCACGCCCGACGGCGTTGAAGTGCCGCTTTCCGACGTGGCCCGCGTCGAGCAGGGTCAGGCCTTCACCTCGATCAACCGACGAGATGGTCGGCGGGTGATCAATGTAGGAACCGATGTCGAACCCAAGAGCGCCATCAGCCGCGTGCTCTCGGCGGTCAATAGCGACCTGCTTCCGCAGCTGCGAGCCGACTTTCCTGGCATCACCTGGAGTTTCGAGGGCAGCCAGGCGGAATTGCGAGAGTCCACCGCCGCGCTTTGGGGTGGTTTCGGTCTGGCGCTGTTTGCCGTCTATGCGCTTCTGGCGATTGCCTTTGGCAGCTATGTCCAGCCTCTGATCGTGATGATGGCGATACCCTTCGGGGTTGTCGGCGGCGTGCTCGGCCACATCCTGCTCGGCTATGACCTCTCTCTGGTCAGCATGCTGGGCGTGGTGGCCGTTTCCGGCGTGGTGGTCAACGGCGCCTTGATCATGGTGCACTACGCCAATGGCTTGCGCAGCAATTCGGGCGTCTCTGCGCACGAGGCCATCCTGCAGGCTGGCGTGCGCCGCTTCCGACCGATCATCCTGACGACGCTGACGACCTTCGGTGGGCTGGCTCCGATCATCGCCGAAACGTCGATCCAGGCGGTTCATCTCATACCCATGGCCATTTCTCTGGGATTCGGGATCGTGTTCGCGACGCTGATCATGCTGATTGCCGTGCCCTGCTTCTATCTGCTTCTCGAGGATATCGAAGGGCTACTGCACCGCGACGCGCCCGTCACCCATCCCTAATTTGTGAAGAGTCGGGTCTGGCCGAATAAAGGAAAATGCTGAACAGCGCAGCAGCCGGGGAATCGGGCAGTGCTCACCGGCAGCTTTGGAATCTGACCGTGTCAGCCCCTCTCGATTTCATCTCAGCGACCCGATTGATTCTTGCAAGCTTCCTGGCTGATCGCCAATCGGCGCTGGGCCTCGAAAGTCCGGGCCTGGCACTACTCGCTGGTCGGTCATTCAAACCGGTCGACGATGACTGCGATCAAGCGTCCGGGGGTTCCAGGCCGGCGGAGTACAGGGTGGCGCGATGGCGGCCGGTGTTCTTCGAGCGATACAGGGCCAGATCAGCGCGTCGGATCATTGCATCGAGCTCGATCGCCGGATCATCGACGAGGCAGATACCGATGCTGCAACCGAGCGCCACGGTCGCGCCGCTTTCAAGAACGATCGGCTTGCCGATGCCTGCGACCAGTTTGTCGGAGACCGCGAAGCAATCGGAATCGCGCCGGACCTCGGCCTGGACCACTGCGAACTCGTCTCCGCCCAGGCGGGCGATCGTGTCGGTTTCGCGCATCAAACTCAGCATTCGCGCCGTTGTTCGCTCCAGGGCCTCATCGCCGGCCTGGTGACCGTGCGTATCGTTGATCTGTTTGAATCGGTCGAGATCGAGCAGATGAAGAGCAAATCGAGTTCCATTTCGTCGCAGCCCTCTGCGTGCCGCTTCGAGACGTTCCAGAAGTAAAGTACGATTGGGCAGGCCGGTCAACGAGTCATGCAAGGCCTGATGTGCAATCGCCGCCTGCGCCCTGCGTTCTGCCGTGACATCGACAGTGCTGCCCACCAAGCGCAGTGCGGTGCCGTCCTCGCCCCGGACGATCGTTGCCCGCGTCATGGCCTCAATGGCATACCCCTCTTTGTGACGGAGGCGGCATTCGAGCTCGAAGTTTTCGCCGGCATCTGAAAGTTGCCTCTGGGCTTCGTCTCGGACAGCGTCGATCTGGACCGGATCGACGCGGCCCCACCAGGTAGCCATCGAGTCCTCGAGTTCCTGGTCGGCGTAGCCCAGCATCCGCTTCCAACCGGGTGAATAGTAGGCATCGCCACTGGCCAGATTCCAGTCGAACAGGCCTTCGCTGGTCGCGCGCATCGCTAACCGGAATCGCTCCTCGGACGACCTGAGCGACCCCATCGCCCGTTCGAGTTCCTGCGTCGTCCGACTGAGCTCGCGCGTGCGCCGTTCGATTCGTTGCTCGAGCGTTGCCAGCAACCGACCTTTCTCGATGGCGACGGTCGCCTGTGCGGCCAGGATCTCGACGATCTGAACGCTTTTCGGCGAGAACGCCTGCGAGGTCTGGCGGTTTTCCAGATAGAACAGTCCGACCAGATCCTCCCCGTGCAGGAGCGGGACGCAAAGCGCCGAGCGAACCGCCTGGTTCTGAAAATACGGATCTCCGCGGAACGGCCCGGGGCTCCTGGCATCGTCGAGCACCAGGCTCTGGCGCTGCCGGATGACCTGGGCAAGAAAGGTTTGGGGGAGATCGGGCGTATCGGTCAAGGCCCCTCGAAGCGCTCGAGTGCCCGCCCCGTCGAATTCCGCGGTCAGCGACCACTCCTGATCGGCCGCTCGCGGACCGGACGGCGAATCGTCGCCGAGCACCAGCACACCGCGCTGAGCAGCGGCGCTTTCGGCCAGGATCCGCATCAGCCGGCGCTCCAGCGTCTCCAGGTCCGTCTCGTGGGCGATGGCCAGTGAGGCACGGAGCGCCGATTGCACGTCCAGACTCAACGGGGACGAGCCGTAGGACGCCTCCAGCAGTGGGTCGCCGTGGGCAATCACTTTCAACTCTGCGGCATATCGACGCTGCAGCTGCCGGACTTTCTCGTGTGCCTGCCAGCATCCGTAGAGCCGCAGGGCTTCCCGAATCAGGCTGCTGCCGAGCAGTGCGTGGCCCTGTTCGAGCTCGAATTCAGCGTGCAGCTCTGTCGCCAGCGCCTGATCGTTCAGGTAGTAGGCGTCCAAAGCGCCTCGGGTCGCTTGGTCGTAGGCCTCGCGCGCTCGGTGCGGGCGTGATGAGCGGCGGTGGCGTTCCGCTTCGACAAGCAGCCACTTGTGGCGGAAATTCAGCGGCGAATGCTCAGCCCAGACCTTGAGCTGACGCTGATTGCGCACCACCCGACGAAGGAGCCGCCGATTGTGCAGAGCGTTGCCGGGCTCCAGCGAGGCCAGCAGGCTCAAGGAGTGGAAGAAGTTGTGTTCGGCGGCCTCCGCCATGCCTGAGACATAATCTGAGTAGCTCACCGCCTCCTCGGCGGCTGCAAGCGCCTCATCGTGCCGACCGAGAAAGTAGGCGAGCATGGTTTGCGTGCAGTGGATGTTGAACACCAGGAAGTTACTCGACTGCTCAAGCAGGCGAGGAATCAGCGCAGCCGCATCATAGCCGTCGCCGGCAAGCACCGCGGCCTTGTCGGCACGGCCGCTGAGATTGATCGCCAGCTGCCGCCAGATGCGGGCGAAATCGAGGTGGTAGCCCATTTTTAGTCGCTCGATGACGGCCATGTAGGCATCCTGCTGTTCGAGCGTTTCGTCGAGTGGGCAGCCGCAGATCACCTGATGCTTTCCGTGCTGGATGGCGTTATAGCTGCCGTACTCGAAATCGCCGTAGTCGATGCCTGCCTGGAGGCCGCGTGGCAGCGCCTCGAGTGAATTGCGCAGGGGCTCTTTCCAGTGACGGACGAACACGTCGAAGAGGTTGATGATCTTGGCTTGCAGCGGTTCCATGCCGCGGCGTTCCAGCAGGCGCGTGGACAGGCGTCCGAAGGCATAGCCCTGCTCGATGTCGCCATAGCGGCTGGCCAGAAGGACGCCGTAGAATCCGTAGGCAAAAGCCGCCAGCGGCGAGCTGCCGTGCTCCAGCGTATGGCGGACCATCTGCAGCGTGAGCACCTCCCAGAGTGCCGGGCGCATCACGTATGCGGCGCCCGCAGCGCTGGCCATGACGCGCATCGCCGCCAGGTCTACGGGTTCGTTCATTTCGTCGAGCTCGACCAGCGCCTCGATGCTACCGGTGTTCCCTTCGATCGCGGCGCGTAGGATTTGGGCCTGCTCGGCCAGCGTCTTCGGCTCCGGCGCAAACCGGATGTCCAACAGTTCGAGGGCGTTCAGCGCCAGATCGATGGCGGCATTCTGATCATTCCGGGCGATCGCAAACTGGCACTCCAGCTCGTAGAGCAGGACGCGATCCAGCGGCGTTTTCGCGTGATCGACCGCGACCTCGAGCATCCGCTCCACGCGGTCGTGGTTGGCGTTATTGAATTCGCTCTGGATCGCGTCGAGGTAGAGGCGCCATTGGCCGTCGGAATCGGTCTGCCAGGCAGTTTCGCCGCGCAACGACAGAGCCAGGCGATAGAAGCGGAGCGCCGCATCGTGCGCGCTGGCGGCTCTTGCTCGATCTGCGCCATCGACCGCCAGCTCGGCGACTCGCCCGCGCTCCTGTGCAGCGTCGATCAGGTCGGACGCCTTCTCGAAGTGCGACAGCACATCGAAGATCGTCCGCCCAGGGACCGTCTCATCGTGCGCTTTCAGCAGCTGACGCCCGATACGCAGATGGATCGGCATTCGCTCGTCCGGAGCAATCAGGGTGCTGGCGGCCTGCTGCACCCGGTCATGGGCGAATCGGAACCCCGCAGACTTACGAACGAGCAAGCCCTCCTTCAGTACTTCGTCCAGAGCCTGCTCGACCTGCTGGGTCGAATACCCTGCGGCGCAAGCCAGCACGTCGGGGTCGAAGTCGCTGCCGATGCAGGCTCCGATTTCGAGCATCTTCTGCGCCGACTCCGGCAGTTCACGCAAACGCTGCAGCAGCAATTCGACGACGTTGTCGGTGGGCGGCAGGGCGTCGGCTCGATCTGCATCCCACACCCAGCGCGAGCGCGTCTCATCGAAGGCGAGGATGCGGAGATCAGCCATGCGTTCGAGCAGTTGATGACTGTCGAAGGGATTGCCGGCCGTCTTCGCGTGAACCGCTTCAGCTAGTGCGCCAGCCTCTTCGTGCGGCAGATTCAGATGGCTGGCGCACATCTGAGCGAGATCGGTTCGCGTCAGGTTCGATAGGGTGATGGTTTCGAGTAACTCCCCCTGCTCCCTGTGCACGGCCTTCAGGGTCTGGATCAACGGATGCGCTGGGTCGACCTCGTTGTCGCGATAGGCGCAGATCATCAGCAGATTCTGAATTTGCCCGGAATGCGCCAAGGCCTGCAGCAGGTCGAGCGACGCGCTGTCCACCCACTGGAGATCGTCGAGGAAGATCACCAGGGGCGGTAATTTCGCCGCCAGCTGACCGAGGAAGCCCGCGAATACGTAGCCGAGTCGGTTCTGCGCCTCCCTTGCGGCCAGCTCACTGACAGGGGGCTGGACGCCGATCAGCCCCTCTAGGGAGGGCACGATTGCCGTCAACAGACTCCCGTTTTCGCCCAGGGCGCTCAGGAGCGCGTTCCGGATGTCCATCCGCTGGGTCGTTGGTCGGGATAGGATTTGAGCGACGACCGAATCCAGCGCCTTTGTCCAAACGGAGTAGGGCTGCAGTCGCAGAAACTGGTCGCATTTGCCTTCGGCAAAGATTCCGTCAGCAAGCAGGGCCGGTTCCCGCGCCTCGTGCGCGATCGTGGTCTTGCCGATGCCAGAGTGACCCGCGATCACAAAAAGCATCCGGTCGCCACGTGCAGCGTTTTCTAAGGCGCACTGCAGCGCCTGGCGCTCGCGATCTCGGCCGAACATGTCGTGTCGCGCGCGATACCGGTCGGCGAAATCGTTAGATCCCAGCTCGATGTCTGATGAGCCGTCTTGATCGTCGAGTCGCGCTTGCGCCTGGTCCAGGTCGCATTCCAGCCCGCGAGCGCTCTGATAGCGCCGGTTCGGCGATTTCTCGAGCAGCTTCATCACGATCGCCGACACCGTCGCGGGGACGTCAGCTCGAAGCTCACGGGGTGCAGTCGGTACCTGCGTCAGATGCTGATGGACCAGCTCTAGCGGTTCGCTGGCGCTGAACGGGCGCTGTCCGGCCAACAGCTCGTAGAGCGCCGCGCCCAGGGAATACAGATCGCTTCGCTCGTCGACGCCGACGTTCATTCGCCCGGTTGCCTCCGGCGCCACGTATGGCAAGGAGGACGGTAATCGATTCGAATCGGCCTTGGCCGCCTCGGCCCGAATCCATTGGACGGAATGCTCGAAATCAATCAGTGCGACCTGCCCGCTGGCTGCGCTCCAGAGCAGGTTGCCCGGGTGGATATCGCGATGAAGCACCCCGAGCGCATGGAGCTTTTTGAGTTGGCGAGCGGCCGAGCGTGCGATCCGAAGCCAGGTCTCGACCGAGGGCGGCTCGTCGCTCTGGGCCAGATCGCTCAGGGCGACCCGCTCCGCGCCGGGCGAGACCAGCAGGGGCAGGCCGAGGTGGCGGTGGAGCTCGACCGATCCCTGGCCGAGGGCTTGGCGATACTCGGCTTCGCGACTGTAGGTCTGTTCCAGCCGGTCGCCGCGCTGTCCCGGTTTCGGCAGCTTCAGCACCACATCGCTGCCGTCCTCTGATCGGCGCGCCGCCAGCACCAGCGTCCGCGGGCTCTCGTAGAGCCTGGCGACGTTTTCGAAATTTTTGAAATGCTCGAGAATGGCCGGACTCCCCTAAACGGCCGCCGATACGCCCCTTACCCCTCCCCTCAGTGTAGACCGCCTCCGGCGGCGAAACCAGGGGAGCCTCCCGAGACGCGCCATCAAACATGCTGATTTGCTGTTTGCCTCGACGCATCGCCCGTCTGGCGCGCATGGCTGTTGGCGAGCAATCCGGCTTTGTTGCTCTGGGACGGATAGACGATATCCATCGAGCCCCGCGCACGAGGACTCAATGGAGTCGTCTGAATCACCGTGGGATCGATGCGCAAGGAAGGGCGAAAAATGGAAAGCATCAATGGGGGAACAGCTGTTTACATACAGATTCTTAGCAGGTGGGTAGGTTCTTGCGGATTCCGAGCGCTCGGCGGGAAACGCACCGACCGGAGGCGGAATCAATGTCGGTTCCGATTGCAGAGATGCGCTGAACTGGCGAGAATGAGCGCTCGACACTTTCCTACTGTGCGATCGCTCTTGACATCCTCACGAACCCAAACGATCTGGCGTCTGCTTCCTCTACTGGCAATACTTACTGCGGCCTCCGTCGACGCTGACTGGCAGGGCTTCGATGCAGTGTTGCCGATCGACAGCGGCCTGCTTGCGCCCTTTACGATGGATTTTCGCTACACCGTCCACCTGCATGTTGGCGGTGCGGCCGCGGCCGACATCAACGGCGACGGCTGGGCTGATCTGGTGATCACACGCGGCGAAAACTCGCCCCTGCTTTTTCTCAACGATGGCGACGGTAGCTTTAGCAATCACACGGTCGCGAGCGGGCTTGGCGCTCTGTCGGGGATCTACAATGGCGTGCTTCTCGCCGACGTCGACGCCGACGGCCATCGGGATCTGCTCCTAGGTGGTGTCAGCAGCTCCGACAACATCGAGGCGCCCCACACGGCCATTCGGCTGTTTCTCAATGACGGATCGGCTCGGTTCACCGATCATACGGAACAGAGCAACCTGGTCTCGGCCTTCGACAGCCAATCCATGTCGCTCGGCGATGTCGACGGTGATGGCCTGGTCGATCTGATGATCACTTTCTGGCAGCACGGAGAGGGTTCATCTTCGGGTCACCTCTGGCGCAATCTCGGGGGCGGGCAGTTTGAGGATGTCAGTCAATCCTCCGGCATCGGGGGATACTATTCGGGTCTCAACAGCCTGTTCAATTTCACCTCCCAGCTCGCCGATCTTGACTCGGACGGATGGCTCGATCTGATGGTTGCCGCCGATTTCGGCCGCTCGCGCGTCTTCCTGAATCAGGCCAACGGCACCTTCTCCGATGCCACGGATTCGGCCGTGATCACGGATGAAAATGGCATGGGTTCGACGGTCGGTGACTTCGATAACGACGGCGACCTCGACTGGTTCGTGACCAGCATCTGGGAAGACACCTCCGAGTCGAGGCCCTACGGCATTACCGGCAACCGCCTCTATCGCAACGACGGCCAGGGCAGCTTTGACGATGCGACCGATGAGGCGGGCGTGCGCGCCGGTGGCTGGGGATGGGGGAGCTGCAGCGCCGACTTCAACAACGATGGCTGGCTTGATTTGTTCATGGTCAACGGCTATCAGACACACATCCCGCGCTTTCTCGGCGACGCGGCGCGCTTATTTATCAACGATGGCGATGGCTCCTTCAGCGAACGAGCCGCCGACATGGGCATCGACAGCACGGGGCAGGGGCGCGCGGTGGTCTGTTTCGACAGCGACAACGATGGATGGATCGACGTGCTAATCCAGAATTCCCACGCCTCCGGGGAGACCTCCGTCTTACCGCAGTTCTATCGAAACAGCGGCGATAGCGATGCGCGCTGGCTCAGCCTTCGCTTGTCCGGCCCGCCAGGCAATCGCGACGGAATCGGGGCCCGAATCACTCTGACCACCGCTTCCGGTTCCCAGATGCGAGAAATCCGCGCCGGCGGCAGCTTTCTGGCTTCGTCCCCGGCGCTCGCCCACTTCGGGCTGGGCAATGACGCTCGAGTTGATCGGATCGATATTCGCTGGCCCGACGGGCGGATTTCAACCCGCTACGACGTGGAGAGCAACCGGATTCTGGAAGTGCGATATGACACGCTTCACGGCGACCGTTTTGAATAAGCACGGCTCACTCACCGCTGGCGCGCTGCTGCTCCTTTCGGTGGTCCTGTGTCCGAGCGCCGAGGCGGCCGGTGGCACGAAGGCGTCAGTGGCGCGACAGTGGAACGAGGCGCTGCTCGAGGCCATTCGCAACGACTTTGCCCGTCCCATCGTTCATGCGCGCAACCTGTTTCACGTCTCGGCCGCGATGTGGGACGCTTGGGCGGCCTTCGATGCTCAAGCTGACGCCGTCTTTCATGACGAAAAGATGTCGGCGAGCGATCGCCTGGCCGCGCGCGAGGAGGCAATCAGCCATGCCGCCTTCCGGATCCTGTCCCACCGCTTTGCCGCATCACCCGGCAACGATCCCGGTGACCCCGGCAACCCCGATAACACGCTGAACCGCCTCCGGGCGCTGATGCTCGACCTCGGCTACGATCCGGGTTTCAGCGACTCGGGGGCCCAGACGCCAGCGGGGCTGGGCGTGCGGATCGCAAACGCGGTGATTTCCCACGGCCTGCAGGACGGCGCGAACGAAGTCAATGGCTACACCAATACCGTTTACGTCCCCGCCAATCAGCCGCTGGATCTCGATGAATCGGGTAACCCCAAGATGGCAGCGCCAAGTCGATGGCAGCCGCTGCAGCGCGACGCTGGCTTCGTTGACCAAAGCGGCAACGAAGTGGGGCAGGCGCAGACTTTCCTCGGCGCCGAGTGGGGTCAGGTCGCGCCTTTCGCCCTGAGCGAGGACGATCTCACTCTCTTTCCTCATGGGAGCAGTGGCTACGACTGGCACGTCTATCTCGATCCCGGCATTCCGCCGCAGCTTGGGGGCAGCGATGACATTGGGTTCAAGCAGGACATGGTCGAGGTCGTTGCCTTCTCCCGCGAACTCGATCCGACGCGCTCGCCCGGCAGCGATTGGATCGATATCTCGCCGGCGAGCCTGGGAAACAACAGCCTGGGTAGCAACGACGGGACGGGCTACACCACCAATCCCTACACGGGCCAACCCTATGCCGCGGAAATCGTTCGAAGGGGCGATTTCTTCCGCGTCATTTCGGAGTACTGGGCGGACGGGCCGGCATCGGAAACACCGCCCGGCCACTGGTTCACGATCCTCAACGATTTCGTCCACGACGCGGCGCTCAATGATCGCCGCCTGGGCGGGACGGGCGATCCTTTGCTGCCATTGGAGTGGGACGTGAAATCCTATTTGGCACTGGGCGGAGCGGTGCACGATGCGGCCGTGACATCCTGGGGTATCAAGGGCTACCATGATGGCGTCCGGCCAATCTCGGCGATCCGGTACATGGCCGAAATGGGTCAATCCTCCGATCCGCTGGGCCCAAGCTATCATCCGAGCGGGCTGCCCCTCACGCCCGGTTTGATCGAAGTGATCACACCCGAAAGCGCTGGATCCGAGCACGCCCATCTCGCCGATCACGTCGGAGAGATCGCGATTCTTGCCTGGCAGGGTCATGGCCACGACCCCGAGACAGAAATCGCCGGCGTGGCTTGGATCCTAGCCAAGGACTGGTGGCCCTACCAGCAGCAGGGTTTCGTGACCCCGCCCTTCGCCGGTTATGTTTCAGGGCACAGCACGTTCAGTCGCGCGGCGGCCGCCGTTCTGACTCGATTGACCGGCGATGAGTACTTCCCCGGCGGTCTTGCAGAATTCTGCGTAGGCGCCGACGAGTTCCTGGAGTTCGAACGCGGCCCCAGCATGGCGATGTGCCTGCAGTGGGCACGCTTCTACGACGCCTCCGATCAAAGCGGCATTTCACGCATCTACGGCGGTATCCATCCGGCGTATGACGACTTGCCCGGCCGGATCATCGGCCAAACCATGGGCGACAACGCCTGGGTCCAGGCGAACCGCTATTTCGACGGGGACGTCTCGCGAATCTTCACCGATGCGTTTCAGGCCTCATCCGCTTCCCAGCCCTGAGGGCCGAGGGTCAAGCCCCGCTGGCCGCAAGCCCTTTAGAGTTCGAAGCGGTCCCTGAACAGCAGGAAGGGATTGATGACCTGGCCATCAACGACCAAGGCATGAAGCTCGTAGCCGCTTGCCATGGTCTGCGAAGGCACGCTGGAGACATCATCGCCGTTGGGCAGGGCCATGAATCCACTCGCGGGCGTCACGCCCGAGCCGCTGCCAGCCATCCACCAGGCTAGGCCGGCCTGATCCCGGCCCACGGTCTCGCCGGGGCCGACCAGACAGCAGCCTGGATCCGCTTCGACGCTGACCTCGGTGGCGACACCCGTGCCAACGTTGACGCGATACACCCCAGCGGCACCGGCCATGGCCTCCTGAAGGTAGACGTCGAGTTCGGTGCCAGCTTCGTTGAGACTGAGAAATCCTGGTCTCCCCGCAGCGGGCATTGGCGCGATGACGCTCAGGCTGGCGTCAGCCAGGCTGATGGACTGGATCGACCAATCGGTGGCGCCGAACTCCCGCCCTACGAAGAACAGGCGCTGCGCGGCTGAATCGATCGCATGGGTGCCTGTGATCACTTCGCAACACGCTAGATTTTCGGGACCGAGGTCGCTGACCGCACCGCTGGTCGGATCGATGGCGATCAGCTGAAGGCTGGGATTCTGGAAATCGTCGCTGAACTCGAAGGCGATGAGCCGGCCGCCGGCGCTATCGTAGGCCAGCACCCCCTCGGGCGAGCGCGCCGGGGCAGTGGTGCTCACTGAATTCCCGTCGAAGCCCAGCTCGAGCAGGACCGGGGCACCAGGATTGCCCTCGTCGATCTCCAGGCCATAGGCAAAAAACCGGCGACTGTCGCCGTCGCTGGCCGTCATTCCAGAAGAAATAAAACAGCAGGCGGCGACGCTTTCCGTTCCCGTGGTCACCGAGCCGTCGCTTGAGTCGATACGGACCACGCGCAGCGAAGCGTTCTCGGTATCGTGAACAAGCGCCGCCAGTTCCGCCTTGGCCGGCCCAGCAAACCCGGCCACCATCGCGAGCCAAATCAGAGGGCAGACAAGGAAGCGCGTCATCGATCGGCAAGTGCCCACAAGTCAGGACTCCCCGTGCGCTGTCGAGTTCTCGAGCAGGGCCTGCTCAAGGCGGTCCAGCCGCGCTCTGAGCGTTTCAATTTCTCGGTCGCGTTGATCGATCTCCTGCTGGAGTGCCTGAGCGGCACCCAGCGCGATGCCCGCCATATCGGACAGACTGATGCGCTGGTTCGATTCGCCTAAGCCGAAGGCGGCGTGAAAATCCTCGGCCGCAGGGCCGAAATGCCGACCACGATCCGAGCCTTCGAGGTACTGCCAGGCTCCTAGATCCAGACCGGCAAGGCGATCGAGAATGCTGTCGGGTTCAACGGTCTCGAAGTCGGTTTTGACGCTGCGGCTCGAGAGCTGGTAAATCGACCCGTCGATACGCGCATCGCCGACGACATGCAGCCTCGCCTGGGGCGAGTCAGTGCCCAGGCCGACATTGCCGTCGCTCTCTATGAACAGGCTGTCTTCGGGGGCGCCCGGTTTGATACGGAAGACCAGATTGCTGCCGTTGGTGACATCGCGCACGAAAAAGTTCGCTTCATTGACGGCGATGTCGAAAATCTGTGGGGTGAAGCCGTCCTGATTGGTCTGATCGAGACGTAGGGTCGGCGTGTTGCCATCGGCGACGTGCAGTTCCAGTAACGGTGACTGCCCAGTCGGCAGCCCAATGCCGAGATTTCCGTTATCGTCGAGCAAGAACGCGTTGTCCGGCGCACCGGCTTCGACCGTAAACAGATTCCGATTCGCAGTCGCGTCTCGAATCGCAAACAGATTTCGCCCGCCATTTTCTGCCTCATTGGCGATCAATGCCCAGTCATTGCTAGCGAAGGAAGCCGTCGACGAGGTATCGTCGAACAGGATATACGTGTTGTTTTCCTTGATTTTGATGGTGTCGAAACCATGGGTTTCGGCATTCGCACAATCGCTCCCAACGCATAAGCTGTTTCGAATCGTCCCGTTGCCGTCGGTGATGAGTGTTTGAAGAGAGGGGTTCGATCCAGCGCCACCATCGTCTTGATCGCTCGTGCCCGGCGCCCGGTCGGCCTGCGCCTGCGCACCGCTGGAAAACGACGCGGCCAAGAAAAAAGCGACTGCGGCGGCGCGTCCTGTCCATCGGGTTGCTGAAAATGCCTTGCTCATTGGGTTGCCCCCTCTTTTGATGATTTAGGATGCCCTATTGAGAATCACTCGGGGCGTCGAGCATGCTACTCCGGCCATGCGGAAACAGCAACGTTGGCGGTATTCGCTCGTCGGCCCCAGCGGCCGAGTTGCCACACGCTCACCCGTGAATTCGAAATCGGTTTGCGATCGTTCGATCGCGGCAGCCGCACCGCAGTAGCTCAGGCCTTACGCCCTCACTGGCTCGTCGCGTCACCGCGTTCCGCGGAAACCCGCGACGCCGATGACCCGATCGGGAGCGCCAATCCGATAGACAGAGATAGAGACGGCGAGAGTGATCCTCCGCCATGGAACCTTGTTGGTTTGACGCCAATTGCTCTCGACTGAGCCAGGAGACCGATCCAATGAAGGAACACGCCAAGACCCTCGCGACTTCGCGAACAAGCTCCGGCCGAACGACGCCGTCCCCCTGCGTTGCTTGGCATCCCAGCAGGCTTGCCGTGGCCATTGCCGGAGCGCTTGCCTTCGGGATGCAGTCCGGTGTTCAGGCCGGCGTCTTCCCAGCCGAGGTCGATCTGTCCAGCCTGGACGGCAACAACGGCGTAATTTTCTTCGGCGAGGCGACCGCTGACCGGGTGGGGTATTCGGCCAGCTCGGCCGGCGATGTCAACGGCGACGGCATCGATGATCTGATCATCGGGGCCTACAGTGCGGACCCTTCGGGCAGTTTTTCCGGCCGAACCTACGTCGTCTTCGGGTCAGCCGATGGCTTGGCAAGCCCCTTCAAGCTTTCCTTGCTGGACGGATCCAATGGTTTTGCGATCGACGGCGAAGGAGGTTCTGATCTTTCCGGGATCTCCGTCAGCGGTGCCGGTGACATCAACGGTGACGGCATCGATGATCTGATCATCGGTGCGATCGGCGTGGATGTCGGCGGCAATGAGAGCGCCGGGCGCTCTTATGTCGTCTTCGGGTCGGGTGGAGGATTTCCGGATCCCCTCGACCTATCGACCATCGATGGAACGAACGGGTTTTTACTCAACGGCGCAGCGGCGGACGATGATTCAGGGCTTCCCGTCGGTGCTGCCGGCGACTTGAATGGAGATGGTATCGACGACTTGATCATCGGAGCTGTCCCATCGAGTCCGGGCGGCAACCCTGAAGCCGGCCGCGTGTATGTGGTGTTCGGTTCAAATAGCGGGCTTCCGAATCCCTTCAACCTGGCCACGATCGACGGAACGAATGGAATCGTCATAAACGGCGCAAGCGCCGGGGACGATACCGGACAATCCCTGGACGGTGCCGGGGATGTCAATGGCGACGGCACCGACGACCTGATCATCGGCGCCCCCGGGGCGGGCCCGGGCGGCCGCGCGTACGTGGTGTTTGGATCGACCAGTGGGCTGCCGAATCCACTCAATCTGTCGGGCCTTGGCGACCCCTTCGGCGTCGTCATCGAGGGTGCAGCGCCCGATGACGATGCGGGTCAATCGGTCAGTGCTGCCGGCGACATCAATCATGATGGCATCGACGACCTGATCATCGGCGCGCCC
>Ga0207419_1001118_pt1 | contig 21270 bp, 5 predicted proteins | sample ElkSloMetagenome_4_FD_184723 | JGI IMG/M metagenome (GOLD analysis project Ga0207419, IMG submission 184723) | Hot spring microbial communities from Elkhorn Slough, Monterey Bay, USA - MD2A (version 2) | ecosystem: Environmental > Aquatic > Marine > Intertidal zone > Estuary: Microbial mat ...
CGCGTCAGCTAAGGCTTCAGTAGAAGTCAGCAATTTGTAGCGAATAAATCCCCCATTGACTGGATAGACGTAGGTTTGCCACCCCTGAGCGACTTGCACATAGCTCACTCGTTTGTAGATTTGCATTTATTAACGGGTATGAATTGTGTGGAGATTGAGTTGTACTGCTGATGGCGTGTGACCGTTATTTTGGATACATTAGTAGGCGCGAAGCGCTGAGAATTAATCTTCTTTATAGGGAGATTTACTTATTCTCAGTTTTACTTAGTTCAAATCTGCTTAATCCATTGATTTATCTGTTTCAATATTTTTTTAAATCGGGGAAATATTTAAGCTATTAACTAGCAGTAAAAGTGCAAGAATTCAGGTTTAAAGTCATCAATTTATTAGGGAATAAAAAGCTTCGTTCTTAATGGGAATTGAACGAATAAAAACTAACAAAGTTTATAATGTAGTTATATAGTGTTTACATTTGAAATTTAAAAAAGGTTGGGTTTATAGAGCGATAGCCACAATGTTTAACGTATCACAAAGCTTTGAAAGAAGCGCGAATTAGTTGGCAAAAAGCCAAAAAAAAAGAACCCGCGCCAAGACCCAGAAGCCGTGAAAGAAAGGCTGAAGGAAATAAAATTAATACTCGCCGAGGTAATGCCCGATATTAGAGCCGAAAAGGTTGTGGTGTATGCGATTGACGAAGTTCATTTATTAGAAGGAGATCTAATAAGCCACCTATGGGGAGATAGCCAAGAGAGACTAAATATCCCGATAATGAACGGAAAAAATCGCCAAACCTATTATGGGGCTTTGAATTTATCAAAAAACGAATTGATTATCCAGGGATACAAGGCAGGAAATGGAGATTGTACAGTAGATTTTCTGAAAAAGTTAATAAAAGCAAATCCGGCAAAGAAAATAATTATATTTTGGGATGGTGTCAAAGATTTTACCATTGCTTTAAAACAAAAGTCCCCAAAAGAGAATTTAGAAATTATTTAGGAGGATTGTTAGGGGAAATTGGACTTTGGACAAAAAAGTTATATTTGCGTAAATTTTACGCAAATATAACTTTACTTAATTTGACGATGACCGAAAAGTTTTACTCGTCTTTAACTTTCTCATTTTTCCTAGAAAAATCCGGCTCAGTTTCTCCGCCAAAACAAACATCTAAATAACTTTCCTGGAGAGAGTTAATAACTCTTTATAATTTGTCGATAAGTCCCTTTCTTGTTACTTTCTCCACAGCATCAATATGAGCCTCGATGTCTAATGAAACAGCCCTGCTGGTAAAATCTAGCCGATTGTATATTTTTGTAAAAAATTACCCAATTAGTCAACCGATAGACTACGATGCGGAAAATTAATTAACGGAGGGTTCGTCAATGCGCGAACGCCCCAGCCAATCCGCTTCAGATGGAGACTCTGAAGCCAAAAACAGTTATTTCTCTCCGCCATCCCCTGTATCCTTACCCAAGGGTGGGGGCGCAATCCAAGGGATTGGGGAGAAGTTTGCAGCTAACCCAGTAACTGGAACTGGCTCCATGAGTGTACCCATTGCCACTAGTCCCGGTCGTTCTGGATTTAATCCGCAGTTGTCCCTTTCCTACGATTCAGGTGCAGGCAATGGGATATTTGGGTTGGGCTGGAATCTGTCGCTGCCTGCGATTACACGCAAAACGGACAAGGGTTTGCCTCGTTACTGGGATTCTGAGGAGTCTGATATCTTCATTCTCTCCGGTGCAGAAGATTTGGTGCCGCTACTCAACGCCGATGGCAGACGATTGGAGGATAAGGATACAGTACCTGGCTTCACAATTCATCGCTATCGCCCACGCATTGAGGGGTTGTTTGCCCGAATCGAACGCTGGACGAATGTGGATTCGGGCGAGATGCACTGGCGATCGATCTCGAAAGACAATATTACGACGCTATACGGAAAAACGCCTGAGAGTTGCATTGCTGATTCTGACCATCCAGCCTATGTCTTTAGCTGGCTGATTTGCGAGAGCTATGACGATAAAGGTAATGCAATTCGGTACGAGTATAAAACAGAAAATTCAGATGGGGTGATTACAGCGCAGGTACACGAGCGTAATCGTACCCCGGAGAGTCGAGCAGTCAATCGCTATCTGAAACGAATCAAATATGGAAACCGAACGCCTCGACAACCCAATGAAGATCTGAGTTTGCGAACGGATTGGATGTTTGAGGTGGTGTTGGACTATGGGGAACATCATCCAACAAACCCCAGACCGGATGATCTAGGGGTGTGGAATGTTCGCAACGACCCATTTTCTTCCTACCGGGCTGGTTTTGAAGTGCGTACCTATCGCCTCTGCCAGCGGGTGTTGATGTTCCACCACTTCCCAGATGAGGCAGAGGTGAGGGGAGATTGTTTGGTGCGCTCGACCAACTTCACCTATTCCTATGAAGAAAACCCGACGGATGTTCGCAATCCGATCTATTCGCTCCTCCTCTCAGTAACGCAGTCGGGCTACAAGCGTAATTCTGAAGGGGGCTACATCCAGAAATCTCTGCCGCCACTGGAGTTTACCTACAGCGAACCCCAGATTGATGAGACGGTGCGGGATGTCGATCCTGACAGTCTGGAGAATTTGCCCGCAGGATTGGATGGTGCCCGGTATCAGTGGGTAGATCTAGATGGAGAAGGCTTGTCGGGGATTCTAACTGAGCAGGGGGAAGGGTGGTTTTACAAGCGCAATCTGAGTCCCATCAACCTTGTTCAAACAAACGGAACGGAACATGTGGAGGCTCGCTTGGCTCCGATTGAGCGGGTTGAGAGAAAACCAGCGATCGCTCTCTCTAATGGGACTCAGTTTCTCGACCTTGCAGGCGATGGACAACTGGATCTTGTCGCTCTTCGTAGTGTAACGCCGGGATTCTATGAACGGACTCCAACAGCGGAGTGGGAACCGTTTATCCCCTTTAAGTCCTTGCCTGTGCTGGATTGGAATAATCCTAACCTGAAGTTTATTGACTTAAACGGGGATGGACACAGCGATATTCTGATTACGGAAGAGGAGTGCTTCGTCTGGCATCCGTCCCTGGCAGAAGATGGGTTTGGTGCGGCAGAGCGATCGCGCCAGCCTTGGGATGAGGAAAAGGGACCGCGCGTTGTGTTTGCTGACAGTACCCAGTCCATCTATCTGGCAGATCTGTCGGGGGATGGATTGACGGATATTGTGCGGATTCGCAACGGCGAGGTCTGTTACTGGCCTAATCTGGGATATGGACAGTTTGGGGCGAAGGTGACAATGGACAATGCCCCCTGGTTTGATGCACCGGATATCTTTGACCAGCAGCGCATCCAGTTAGCGGATATTGATGGTTCTGGTACGACCGATATTCTTTACCTGAGTAGCAATGGCGTTCAGGTTTACTTCAATCAGTCGGGGAATAGTTGGGCTGCAAAACAGGTATTGCGGAGTTTTCCCGCGATTGACAGCGTGGCAACGGTCACCACAGTGGACCTGTTGGGAAACGGGACTGCTTGTTTGGTGTGGTCTTCGCCGCTGCCGGGGAATGGTCGCCGTGTCATGCGCTACATCGATTTAATAGGGGGACAAAAGCCCCATCTATTAATCAAAACGGTGAATAACTTGGGTGCAGAAACCGTTGTGCAGTATGCATCTTCGACTAAGTTTTATTTGCAAGACAAATTTGAGGGTAAACCTTGGATTACAAAGTTGCCATTTCCAGTGCATGTGGTAGAAAAAGTCACGGTTTTTGATCAATGGCGACAAACCCGTTTTACTTCGACCTACAGCTACCACCACGGGTACTTTGATGGCGTGGAACGAGAATTTCGGGGCTTTGGACGGGTCGAACAAACGGATGTGGAAGATTTTGGCATTTTTGCGGCAGGAAATACGACGAGTCCCTACATCAGCAATGACCAGACACTTTACCAACCGCCAGTTAAGACCATTACCTGGTTTCATACAGGGGCGTTTTTAGATCGAGAGCATATCCTCTCCCAGTTTGCCGATGAGTATTTCCCCCACTGGTTTGAAGACCTCAATCCGGATGAAATCAATGTTCTGGGCGATTTTCAGGAGAATATTCTGCCCGAACCGGATCTCGCAAGTGAAAATCTCAGTGCCGAAGAATGGCGGGAAGCATTGCGGGCTTGCAAAGGCATGATGTTGCGGCAGGAGGTGTATGAGTTAGATGTAGATGCTCTGGAGCAAGGTGAAGAACAAAAAGTTAAGCTGTTTTCGACGGCATTTCACAACTGCCACATTCAACGTCTGCAACCTCGCGGTATCAATCGCCATGCAGTCTTTCTCGTCACTGAAAGCGAGGCAATTACCTATCACTACGAACTGGATTTACAACCTGTTTCTCTCCAACCCGATCCTCGTATTGCTCACACGCTGAATTTGCGAATTGATGAATACGGTAACGTGTTGGAATCGGTAGCAGTTGCCTATCCTCGCATCGGACAGCAGGAGAGTGAAATGCTGCCAGAGGAAGCAGAAGCACTAATTAATCAGGTACAGAAGGAACGTCATCTGGTCTATACGGAAAATCATTTTACCAACGATGCGATCGCGGATGACCACTACCGTTTGCGTTTGCCCTGCGAGGTCAAAACCTACGAATTGACAGGCATTGCACCTGTAGAGGGCTTTTACTACACATTGTCCGAACTTCAACAGACTGACATAGCGAACGATGACATTGTTGAAGAAATTGCCTACCACTCGTTTCCCGATCGCGTAACGCCTCAGAAGCGCCGGGTGGAGTGGGTGCGGATGCTGTATTTCAGCGATGATCTGCAAACATCTTTATCTTGGGGAGAATTGAACCAACTGGGTTTGCCTTACGAAACTTATAAGTTGGGGCTAACGGATGAGTTACTGGATGCTGTCTTTGAGCCGGAACACCTGACACCGGAAGTTCGTAGCAATCTAGACAACGCTGACTTAAGCGGCTATCTGAGTGGGACAACCCTGGCAGAACGTTTCCCAGATATGGACACCAGTGGTCAGTATTGGATTCGTTCTGGTATTGCTGGCTTTGCACCTGATGCAGCAGAGCATTTTTACTTACCAGAACGCTACACCGATCCCTTTGGTCAAACCACAACACTGGTTTACGACTCGCAAGATCTCTACATCGAGTCAAGCACTGACCCCATTGGCAATACGACTCAAGTGACTCAGTTCGACTTTCGGGTGCTGGCACTATCTGAAATGCAGGACATCAACGGCAATCTCTCAAGGGTTTACTTTGATGGGCTGGGCTTGCCAACCGCAATGGCAGTTATGGGGAAAGGAGATGAAGCAGACAGCCTGAGTTCGTTTAATGATACGTTGGCGAATCCCACTTCGGCAGAACTCCATGCCTTTTTTGTCGAGAATGCCTACAACGAAAGCCAAGCTCGAACCTGGCTGGAAAATGCTACAGCCCGATATGTGTATTACTTTGGGGAACAACAGAATGATGATGGCACAACGACTTGGGGCGAGCATCCTGCCTGTGCTTGTAGTATTATGCGCGAACGGCATCGAGATCAGAACAGTCCGCTTCAAGTCGCCTTTGAATATTCAGACGGCATGGGAACTGTGCTGGTGAATAAAATTCAGGCAGAACCCGAAACCGAGGACAGTCCCTTACGCTGGATTGCCAGTGGTAAGACGATTCTGAATAACAAGGGCAACCCAGTCAAACAGTATGAACCCTATTTCAGCCAGAACAAACTGGGAGAACCGGATCATCGGTTTGAAGAACCCCAGGAAGTGGGAGTCACGCCGATTCTGTATTACGATGCGGTTGGACGGCAGGTTCGCACTGAGATGCCGGATGGAACCCACAGTCGAGTGGAGTTTTCCCCCTGGTTCGTGGCAACCTATGATGGGAATGACACCGTACTGGAACCGAACAATAGCTGGCGCGATCGCTATTCTAGCGGTACAACCGCCGAACAACGGGCGGCTCGTTTGGCTGAAATTCACGCTAATACTCCAGCCGTAACGTATCTCGATAGTTTGGGGCGGGAAGTGGTGGCGATCGCGCACAATAAGTGGCAGCAAGAGGATGTTATTACTGAAGAAAAATATCTCACCTACACCAAACTCGACATTGAGGGTAAACCCCTGTGGATTCGGGATGCGCGGGGAAATCGAGTGATGGAGTATATCAACTCTCCCGGTGCGGAGACAGATTTTGTTCCCTGCTATGACATTGCCGGAAATTTACTCTTTCAGCATAGTATGGATGCCGGGGATAGTTGGATGCTGATGGATGCGACGGGACAACCATTTTATGCCTGGGATGAGAACGAACGGGGAATGGAAGCGGAACCTCCAGTGTTGGAACGTCGCCGTTTTCATACGGTTTATGATGCCTTGCGTCGTCCAGTAGAACAGCAGTTACAAATTGAGGATGGAAATCCCCAGATCGTTGAACGGTTGATTTATGGAGAAGGGCAACCGGACGATCGTGATCGTAACCTGCGGGGACAGGTTTACCACCATTATGACTCCAGCGGGTTAGTTACGAATCAGCGGTTTGACTTTAAGGGGAATTTGCTGGAAGTCACGCGCCAACTGGTGAGCGACTACAAAGCATCGGTAATTGACTGGTCTGAGGGTTCGCCCACCAATAGCCTGGAATCCCAAGTATTTACCGCCCGTACAGAATACGATGCCTTGAACCGTCCCACGTTGTTAACCAGTCCAGACCAGAGCGTAACCCGTCCGGTATACAACGAAGCCAATTTACTGGAACAAGTGTATGTGCGGTTGCGGGGTGCAGCAACAGAAACCGTCTTTGTGGAGAATATTGACTATGACGCCAAGGGTCAGCGGATTTTAATTGAGTATGGCAACGGGGTACGGACAACCTATACCTATGACCCGGAAACCTTTCGACTGGTGCGGTTGCTAACGACTCGCACATCAGATAACGCCCGTTTGCAGGATTTACAGTATACCTACGATCCGGTGGGAAATATTACCGAGATTCGGGATGATGCCCAACAGACAGTTTTCTTCAATAATGCTGTCATTTCTCCCAACACGCGATATGAATATGATGCGCTCTATCGTCTGATGCGAGCGGAGGGACGGGAACACGCCGGACAACAGGCGAATTCGCAACCCGACCATGAAGATGTCCCGGTAATGCCATTGCCGCATCCCAATGATAGTCAGGCGATGCGGAACTACACCGAACATTATGAATATGACGGGGTGGGAAATATCCTGGCGATGATTCATGCTGCAACCAATGGCAACTGGACGCGCCGCTACCAATATGCTGAAGAGAGTAATCGCTTGTTGGCAACTAGCCGACCTGGTGATGGAGAGGGTGAGTTTTCAGCCGCCTACACCTACGATACCCACGGCAATATGACAACGATGCCTCATTTGCCGTTAATGCGGTGGGACGATCGCGATCGGCTCAAAGCAACCAGCCGCCAGGTAGTCAATGCGGGGACACCGGAAACCACCTATTACGTTTACGATGGTAGCGGTCAGCGGGTGCGGAAGGTAACGGAACGGCAAGTAGCAGTCGGAGTTTCTCCAACTCGCAAAAACGAACGGATTTATCTGGGTGGATTTGAGATTTACCGGGAGTATGGGGGTGATGGTGCAACGGTGTCGCTGGAGCGGGAGACGCTGCATGTGATGGATGACCAGCAGCGGATTGCTCAGATTGACACCCGGACTCAGGGAACGGATGAGGCTCCCCAGCAAAGTCGTCGTTTTCAATTGAGTAATCACCTGGGGTCAGCCGTGTTGGAGGTGGATGAGCTGGCGAATGTGGTGTCGTATGAGGAATATCACCCCTATGGGACGAGTGCTTATCGGGCAGGGCGATCGGCGGCAGAGGTAGGTTTGAAGCGGCGTCGATACTTAGATTTGGAACGAGAAGAGGAGACGGGTTTGGGGTATCACGGGGCGAGGTATTATGCGCCGTGGTTGGGAAGATGGACTGCTGTTGATCCAATTGGGATAGGGGATGGAGTAAACCGATATCAATACACATCAAACCGTCCAATCATACTGCTTGATCCCAATGGAACCGCAAAGATGACACCTGAGCAAGAGCGAGCTGAACTTGCGAGAATATCTACAGAATTAGATGCTCAGGGATATCAAACACAAGAGTTTAGTGTTGGAGTTGTAACGGGTAGCGACTATGTTGAGCCACAAGAGATTCAACAGGGCTTAGCAGTGGCAGCGATGACTGGTCAGGAGACGGTTGAAGACCCGGTTGTAAAAGCAGCTTTTGGAGTTGGAGATCTTGGAATACTGTACACACCGGCAGGGGCGGCGGCGGAAGAAACTCGTCAACCCGCTAAGTACAACACATTAGCTGATGTTGAAGCGCAGGTTAAAGCAGGGATGGATGCTAGCGCTGAAATGGTTGCGGAATACTGGTTTGAAAATTTTACGGGACCTGTGGGGGAAGCTTATACGCTATGGAAAGCCTCTGTCGAAGCTGATCGTCAAGTGGAAATGTTGACACAGCAGAGAGAAGCCGGACTGATTGAGATGTCTGATGAAGAGTTTTTGAAAGCTACAGCGACGATTCGTGCACAAGTTTATATTGAGGCACATAGCCAAGCTCTTGCTAGTAGTAGCGGTATTGTTGGAGGAGTAGTTGGTAGGCGCAAGAACGCGGATGGAACATACGAATACTTTAATCCACAACCCAATAAACCAAAGAAATCATCTACGGGTGGAGGCAGGAAGAGCGAATATGGAACTTACACAAACCTGCACGAATCGGGAAAAACTTACAGTGGCATGGGTGGGAGAAAGCGCTCACAAGATTCGGGTAAAGAAAAGGCGAAAACTCATAATGATCCTCACATTGCTACTGATTGGACGCCTGCCGAAAGCAAATCGCATCAGTCATTTGATGAGGCATTACGAATACATGAAGGAGGTGGAAAAGCAAGCGATAAAAATTACAATGCAATTGAAACAGGAAAAAATATAGATCCTGAACTATATCAGGATTTTGTCAAATACATTCTCAAGAGGTTTTAGAGCCAAGGAACCTAAAAATGAGAATCTCGCGCATCGAATATATTTGGTAATGACGTTACACAAGTTCAAAACTGCCTATGTTAATGAGATTGCAGATCTCGTATTTTGGGTTAGGACAGCGTAACCCAACACTTCAACATAGTACACTCACTATCATTTTCAATAAGAATTAACTATTAACTGATTTTCGATTTTCATTTATTCAATTGTTTTTCTTCCGAGTAACTTTTTCAATTTCACCTAACTCAAAAGGAGACTAACCCCATGATGACCGCAGACACCCGAAACAAAAACCAACTCCCCTGGACCGAAGAACACTGGCAGCAAATCGACATGGCCGTCCATGACGAATGCAAACGCACCAAAGTCGCCGCCAAATACCTGCCTATCCACCCTGCCCCAGGAGCCAAAACCGTTCCCTCAGACACCGTCCTGCTTGGCCAGCAAATCGACCGACGCGGCGAACCCAAACTCACCATCGACGAAACTGCCACCACCCCCATCCTCGAACTGGAAGTCCAATTTCGGCTCACCCAGCAACAGCTGATGGAAGAAAACCTCAGCAGTGCCATTACCCTAGCTACCCGAGCCGCCAATCTACTAGCCCAAGGTGTCGATATTGCTATCCACCAGGGTCAACCCGGCATTGTCGGTCCCAATGCTGCCCCCCTGTTCGCCGATGGCAGAGTCACCGTCGTCTCCGGACAAGCCACCACCGGCCTACTCCAGGCTCCAGAGTTCAGCGGCTCAACGTCTACAATTCAAACCATTCCAGTCTCTACCACCACTGGAACCAACGTTACCCCTCCCCGCTGGGGCGAAAACATCTTCGGAGCCGTATCTCTCGCCTACTCCCGGCTCCAAAGCGGCCAAGACCTAGCCCAGGCTCACTATGGTCCCTATGTCTGCATCCTCAATTTTCAACCCTATGCAGACTCCTATGCGCCGTTGCCGACCACACTGATTATTCCAGCTGATCGCATCAAGCCCCTGGTAACCGAAATGTCTCACGGCATGATGACCATGTCAGACGGCATGATGAAAAAGCATACAGAAGATACCCATACCTACGGGCGAGACATGAGCTATATGTATGCCCAACACCACTACCCTCGTTATTACGGCACTGGCACCATTCCCGCTATCCAGGGACTGTTCCTATCCCTTGGCGGCAACACGATGGATCTGGTCATCGGCCAGGATGCCACCACTGAGTATGTCCGCCAGGACGGTAACTTCTATTGCCTTCGGGTATTCGAGCGTTTTGCCTTGCGACTCAAAGATCCCACCTCTGTGATTCGCCTAGAGTTTGATGACGGTGTTGTGCTTCCCGGTTAAGAAAAGTCGTCTGAATGGTATCGCCCCCAGAGGAGTATCCCAACTTTGAACACCCTAGGGGCATTGGCGCTGAACAAATCAATGTTGTAAAGGGAAAAGACTATGCGTGTTGAGCATGACGGCATCACCTTATGGTACGGCACCGCTGATGCCCCCGCCCCTGAAGCCCAGGTTTCTTCTGAAACTCCTATAGCAATTACTATCGGCGTCTTCCCAGTTGATGCCAGTAATTCGGTGACAGTTATCTACCGAATCAATCAGGGGGAGGTCAATCGTGTCCCTGCTCGATATGTGAAAAATGGGCAGAACATGCAGGCTCAGTATTTCAGGGCAACCTTGCCTGCACTAAAACCTGGGGACAAAGTTGAGTATATGACCCTCTGCCGTTGTGCTGGACGGCAGGTGCCTCCCCATCAACCCGATAAATCTTTAGAATTCCCATCCTCTTTTACTGTGGTCAAGGCAGGGACCACAGTCAAAAATACTCCGCCTGTTTCCGCAACAAATCAATTAACATCACCTAATACCCGAATCGCTCAGAAGCCAACCTCTGAAAAACAAACCTCTGAAAAACAAACCTCTGACAGCTCAATCCCCAAGCTTCAACTTTCTTCTAAACAGAAAAGTCGCCTTAAAACTCTTACCCTAAGTATCTCTGGAGCATCTCAGAAGGAAAAGCTAGCACAACTCTTTACTGAAGCTAGCGGAGAATTTACTCCCCTTAAAGCTCGTCTTGAAGAAAGTGAAGAGTTTGGGAACACAAGTATCCAGCATCTGACGTTTTACAACGACATTGCCGAACTGGTGGATGATGAGGAAAACTTAGTTGCAGCCCTTGTTCATAATGACAAAGTTCATTGTCTGCGGGATGTTGCGCTCAATTTTAGAAAACCCGATCTCAAAGCGCTCATCCGCACTGTTGGCATCCCGAAGGAATTCAAAATTGAAGACGAGGATATAGACGATGAAGGATTAGACGACGGAGAGCTGGATGATGAAAAAGCCGCTGACAAAAAAGTCGTTGTAGAAAGTGAGGAAGAACGCCTAGAGCGATTTGCCACCAAAATTGGCGATCGGCTCTTTCGTATGGCTCCCACCGCCGTCATTCATCGGATGGTGAAAGACGAGGAGGTAGTTACCGACGACCAAAATGTTCGTCACGGAGTTGATTCTTTTCTCAACGACCATCCAGATTTAGACTTTCGCAAAACCTCTGTACTCCAAGTCCTGCAAAGTCCTGATTGTTTGAGATCAGTACCAGAAGCCCATCGTGAAAAAGTCGTCGATGGCCTGAAAAAGCTGCAGCGCACCACTCTCCTGAGTCCTAAGGCTGAAGCTGTACCTGCTCTATTGAAAGCAAACTTAACCTCAGCTTACGCTATCAACGAAGTTCCCATGGAGAACTTCGTCAGCCTCTATGCCGATCAACTAGGAGGAGAAAACGCTGCTCGGGCTGTTCACCTCAATGCTCAAAATATCAATGTCCGTAACGAGGAAGCCTTCATTGCGCTACGGCAAGCCGTGACGGGTGCTCCCGTGCGTATGATCCATGGCGACATGCTTACAGACACTCGCATGGCTGAGGTAGCATCCCTCGTTAAGCAGAAAAACATCCCCATCAATTTTGAAACCCTTTTCGGCAGCGTAGATCTCTGTGAATGTAAGCATTGTAACTCTGTCTACAGCCCCGCAGCCTATCTCGTCGAGCTGTTTCAGTATCTGCGGAATAACAATTTAGATCCAGACCATAACAAAACGGGTAAGGATGGCATTAGTGGTACACCGCTAAAGAAACTTTTCCGTCGTCGTCCCGATCTAGGGCATCTCCAACTTACCTGCGAGAATACCAATACCCTCATTCCCTACATTGATCTTGTCAATGAGGTAATGGAAAGCTTTGTGGTGAATCTGAATGACTATGAAGCAGATGAACATAGTCCTAAACAAGCAAAAATTGCTGTTTATGACGTGGATGATGAAAGTAGTGGAGAACTTCTGTCTGAACCCCAGCATACAAACTATAAAGCCTACCGTATCCTCAAGAAGGCGGTTTATCCAGTTTGTAAGCTCCCTTATCATCAGCCTATTGATACAATTCGCCAGTACCTGAGTTATCTGGGAACAAGTCGTCATGAAATACTCGAAACGTTCCGCGCAGATGTACGCCTGAAGCTGAAAGAAGACGCTGACGAAGTAGAAATGCAACAGGCTACTCGTAAGCAGGAGTTACGCATTCAGGCTGGAGATAGAGCAATTGATGCTGAGTTTCTGCATCTTACAGAAGAAGAATTCGTCATTCTTACGAAGGAAAGTTTTTATACCAAAGAATGGTACGAGCTAAATGAAGGAGAGGACTTCAGCCTTTCGCAATATCAAGAAAAAATTGGACTAAAGAAAACATGGGAATACTATGGACTCAAAAGCGAAAACCAAATGATTGGGGAGTTGAAATGGATCAAGCCTTCCCAAGATAGTGGACTTGTTGGATTCCTTCGCCGCGTTAATATACTGTATGTTGATTTGATTGAGCTATTAAAAACCCGTTACATTAATCCTAATTACTTATCTGGCAAAGCGCTTGCCTACATGAATAGCATCAGATACAGCTATCGATTTCTGCAGAGTTTAGTTAATGAAGGTGAAACTGAGCTTAAGCTGAAATATCAGAAACTCGTAGAGTTTTTGCAAGACTCCTTACCAAAACGCTCAAAGCGCTTCGATAAAGACTATGTTGAGTGTTGGGTTTATAAGTATTTCAAAAAAATTGGAAAACTTATTGTATTGGAAGATGATTCATCATGTCAATGTATTGAAGGAGACATTCGCCTATATGTAATCCATATAGGCGATGATGCTCCCTCTTATCACGATCTATATCTTGAAAATACTTGTCAGATTTACATCGCGAATTCAAATCCAAGAAGATATGTTGGTTATCTAGATTCCTCTTCCAGCAAGTTAATTCTAGATAATGACTATACCAAAAATATTTACATTCATAGTGGAGATTTCAACGGGACGAATGGAGTAGGCGGAAAAGTAGAGACTCAGGGAGAGGATTTAATATTTTATTTGCGTTCTGGATCGCCTTTTAGTTGTAACTATCAAGACAAGTGTGATATTTCTACAACCCAACTCAAACATCTCAATGGTACAGATCTAGAAACAGCAGAATACGATCGCATGCATCGGTTTATTCGACTCTGGTGCAAACTTGGATGGACTATTGAAGAAGTTGATCAAGCGATCACTGGTATAGGTCAATCATCTCAGAACGAACCCTTCATCGCACATTGGGCGCTACCGAGTAATCACTTTGTTGCCCTACTGCCTTCAGAAGAACCTGACGATGATGACGATGATGACGCCAGTGAGCTGACCTTCAACGATACCTTTACGGCCAATCGTCCATGCATTAAGCCTGAAGTAGATTGTAAACCAGAACCAATCTCTCAGGTCACCCAAGAGATTAACCCCTATTTGATACAGCAACTTGCTGCAGTCAAGAAACTGCTTGATATTACAGGTCTTGAACTTGCAAAACTACTAACCTACTGGACACAGATTGGCATCTATGGCGAAAATTCCCTCTACAAACGCTTATTCCTCAAATACAATCTTGTCGCAGTAGATGATGTATTTGAAGAAGACATCTATGGGACTTATCTCATCCAAGAAGAAACCATAAGCGATCATCTCCCCATACTCATGGCAGCTGTAAAGGCTGATGTCCCGATGATTGAGACGGTTATGAGTTTGGGCGATATCCCTGATGAGTTGACATTGGAAACGGTGTCCGAAATTTATCGCTATCTTCTTCTGGCCAAGACTCTGGGCCTACGTGTTAGAGAGTTGCCTGGTGTTTTGGCCTTACTACAGGATTTAGCCCATCCTTTTGACAAACCAACTCAAACGCTGAGATTTTATGAGCTATTTTCACGTATTGACAACTCTGATTTCAGTCCACGAGAGCTAAACTATATGCTCCGGGATGAGGATGATCCCTTGCGTCCTCTTCGACCGAGTATGGCAGATATCTTTGAATTGGCAATTTCCCTGAGGGATAGCCTGCTACAAATTGAGATAGACTACCCCGATATTGAAAAGGATGAAGAAGCAACAGAGGAACTGCTCAGAAGCACATTAAGCCTGCTCTATGACGGGGCTATTGTAGAAAACATCATAGCGCTCCTACACGGAACTACCATATACGAAGACAACACCCGCCGAAAGTACAGCACAAAACTAGACAATACCGATCAGATAGCCATCACCGACTTCCTTCTAGCAGAGCGCAAAAAGGAAGAAGCCGAGCCGGGTGGGGAGTTTCAAACCTTTTTACAGCGGGTACAGTTCAGTGGTACGAAGGGACTGCAAATTACTGGCATCCTCAGCGAAGCAGATCAAGCGAAGGTGACTGCTCTAGCTGAGTTAATTCAAGATACCGACGCTAGGGATAAATTTCTAATTGCCGTCAATAAAATCTACGCTCAGCCAACAACCTTCTTTGATGATGTCCTTTTCACCCTCTTTGACAAAGAACCTGATGGTATCGAGGCAGCCAAGACCGTTCTCTTAGCTGAAGATTTCACAGTTACGGAAGATCCTCAGTTAAATGAAGAGGAGCCCGATAATGTGGAAGACTCAGAGGGTACAAATGATCCAATTCCCAACAGTAGCTTCCAAAAGAGGGCATTTTTGGCTAGGGCGTTTATGCCTTATCTAAGAGAAGAATTACGTCAACGCTTGGTGATACAGACCCTTGCCTCTAATCTTGGACTAGAGTTTGACATCACTCAGCTCTTAGTGATGGATGTAATTAAAACACCAGCAGGTGATTCACTCTACCAGGAAATTATTCGCCTCAAAGAGCAAAAAGATCCAGAAGTGGAAGAACAGATCTGGCAAGGCTTCTTTGTCCCAGAAAAAGATGGTAAGTATCTATTTTTACTAGAAGCAGAAGGAGATGCCACGCTAACGATTAAGGGGTACTCCCTCTGGTCTCAGCCCATCAGAACAGATGAGGAAGCGATCAATTTCTACCAAAGTGAGAAGCATCTTTTTTTGAAGGCAGGTCGTGCCTACCCATTCGTCCTACAAGGACACGATGAGGACGAAAAAGGAAACATCATTGGCTTGTTCATGAAATTCAATGGGCAAGCACAGGTTGAAATTTCTGATAAAGTCCTTTTCCCTGCCCTTAGGACGGAAACGTTTCGCCAAGCCTATATCCAGCTTCAAAAGGCAGGGATGCTAGTCGATGGATTCAGTATAAAACAGGAAGGGATGGAGTTTTTCCTGGATTTTCCTGGTCACTTTGAAGCATTGGACTTTAATTCCCTAACTTTTCCTCAATGGCTTCGATTAGAGAGCTTTTACCGTTTACAAAGGAGCTTACCTCAAACCGAACTGAGTCTAGTGGACTTTCTACGCTGGGCTAATCAAGCAGAAGATGCTGATAGTGAACCGTCACTTGTCATGCAAATTAATATGCTGACTGGTTGGAAAGAGTCTGAGGTATATAAAATGCTTCTCCCAAAACACTTCAATCTATCTCATCCAGAGCATTTCCAGGATGAAAGAAACCTCCTCAAACTCCAGGAAACCCTAGAGATTGCAAAAAAAATTGGCGTGGGTATGGGAGACCTGTTCAACTGGGGAAAACCGACGTCTCACTTCAAACGCACTCGGAAGATTGCTGGCAATATTCGAGAAACGATCAGAGCACGCTACTCCCAAGAAGAATGGGAAGAAGCGATCAAACCAACCCATGACCAACTGCGTGAAAACCAGAAGCAAGCGCTCATCGCTTACCTGCTCGCTCAACCTGTACTGATGGACTGGGGTGTGCGAGATGCTGATAGTCTTTTTGAGTTTTTCCTGATTGATGTACAGATGGACGCCTGCATGGAAACCTCTCGGATTAAGCAGGCAATCTCTTCAGTGCAGTTATTTGTGCAGCGTTGTTTTCTGGGACTAGAGAAGAATCATGGTGTTAAGCCTAAAGCGTTAGATCGACAGCGCTGGGAATGGATGTCTCGCTATCGTGTTTGGGAAGCCAACCGCAAAGTGTTTCTTTACCCGGAGAACTGGATTCGCCCTGAATTACGAGATACGAAGAGTCCATTCTTCGAGGAATTAGAATCAGAATTACTACAGAATGACATAAGTCATAACACCGTCAAAAGTGCTTTAGCTAGATATATCAGTCAGGTTGATGAAGTCGCCAATTTAGAAGTCATTGGGCAATTTATTGAAGAAAAGCCAGATTCTAACATACTGCATGTTGTAGGCAGAACACGTAATGCACCCTACTTTTTTTATTATCGATATTACGAATTTGAGAATAAGTATTGGTATCCATGGATAAAGATCGAGGTAGACATACCGAGTTTAGATATAGAAGACAGCCAAGGTAACCTAAAGGAAAATGGAGCTTATATTACACCCGTAGTCTGGAAAAACCGTTTGCTTATATTCTTTCCAGAGTTTACCCAAAAGGAATGGAGTAGTCCACTCAAAGACAAAGTTAAAGTCGCTGACTCAGCACAGCATAATGAGATTGGTGACTCATTACCTTTATGCTATTGGGAAATAAAAATGGGTTGGAGTGAATATAAGGAAGGTAAGTGGACTCCAAAAAAATTATCAAAAATGGCAATAGAAACCATAGTTTTCAGAGATTTTGAGGGTAATAGGCATTTGCTTGATATCTTCTCGGAAAAAGAAAAATTTATTTTTACCCCAATCGTGAATGACGATTACATGAATATATCCATTCAACCTTACTATCTTGGAAAGACTCTAAAAATATGTGAAGACCTTTGGACATATAAATTTTCTGACCCAACATTAGACTATAGATTTCTTAAACGAACCATTGATCCTGAACAGGAAGTGAGAGGCTTGAATAAAGCCTTCAAATTTGACGGGACACAAGTCAAGGTGAAACGGTGGGTGACCAATACAACAAATACTTTTATGTCATCTTTACCTTACCAGTTTCATCGTCGAGTAAACAATGATTCTGAATGGTTGTTACCAATTCAATCATCTAATTTTAGCCAAGCACCAATTCAGCTACGTGGTCTTTATTTTGCATCAGACTCAGGAGATAAAGATAAGATATCTTTTTCAGGACAAGACTATGCTTTTTATCATACGAGAACAGATAGGCTGTTAGGACTTTTGAGAACTGATCGTTTAAATAAGATTTTCAGTGATGCTATACCGATTAACAATAATCATTACGGCTCTAATGATGGCTTACATTATCATGAGCTAAGGCGTCCTTACTCTATTTATAATTGGGAATTATTGTTCCATTCTGTTGCTTCATTGGCAGATAGTTTATCTAAAGCCCAACGTTTTGAAGAAGCATTAACATGGTGGCATTACATCTTTGATCCTATTAACATAAAAGATGACTTAAAGAAAGTTTGGAAATTTAAACCTTTCCGCAAAAAAATAGATAGCAAGAATGTTCTGGATCAAATTTTGGGTGAGCTAGATCCAAATACCGAGGATGAAGCTATATCAGAGTGGCGGAATAACCCATTTGAACCCCATGTAATTGCTCGTCGTCGCCCTGCGGCCTATATGAAATGGGTTGTGATGAAATATATCGACAACCTAATCGCTTGGGGTGACTATCTTTTCCGTCAAGACACCATTGAAACTCTGAACCAGGCAACTCAGTTATACGTATTAGCGGGTCATATTCTGGGGCCTCGCCCCGAATTTATTCCTAAACGTGGAAAGATTCAGCCCAAATCTTATTTAGACTTGAAGAATGAATGGGATGCATTTTCTAACGCTATTGTTGATCTGGAATTGCTATTTCCCTTTAGCAGTCAAATCGAAGCTTCAGGTGTGTTCGATGGAGAGGCACATTACGTCAATATCTATGGCTTTGCAACCGCTCTTTATTTCTGCATTCCAGATAACCCAAAACTTCTGGAGTATTGGGATATAGTCGCCGATCGCCTCTTCAAAATTCGTCACTGTCTAAACATAGAAGGTGTTTTCAGAAAACTGAGTTTATTTGAGCCTCCTATTGATCCAGCTTTGTTGGTGCAGGCTGCTGCCCAAGGATTGAGCATCAGTAGCGTCCTCAATGACCTCAGTACACCCATGCCCAATTACCGATTTAATTATCTGCTACAGCGAGCGCTAGAGGTTACTTCTGAAGTCAAATCCTTGGGCAGTGCTTTACTTTCAGCTTTGGAAAAGAAAGATGGGGAGAATCTTTCTCTATTACGGGCACAACACGACATCAGAATACAGAATCTAATAATGGAAGTACGAAAGAAACAGTTGGAGGAAGCTGAAAGTAGCCTGGACAGCTTGGAACAGAATCGTAAAGCTCCTGAGTATAGGCTTCAGCACTATCTACAACTTGCTGGCGAAGAAGTTAGTGTACCGACAATAGACGCAGAATTCACTGAAGTGGAAAATCAGATGCCTGAGGTGAAAGAAGAAAGTGGTATGAAATTGATTCCATTTGAGCAGGAAGATTTAAAGAAAGCTGCAGAAGCGAGAAATTACCAAATAGCCGTTGGAGCTGTTGAAGCTCTGGCAAGCGTTCTACACGCACTTCCTTTTGTAGCAGCTGATGTAAAGCCTCTTGGAGTTGGAATTGGAGTTGGATATGGTGGATCTAATTTTGGAAATGTTACACAAGCAGTTGCACGAGGATTAAGGATAAAGGCTGACGATTTGACATATCAATCGGGCAGGGCTGGGAAAAAGACTAATTTCCTTCGTCAGCTACAAGATCGTATTTTCCAAGCTAACCTTGCTGGGCATGACTTGATGCAAATTGACAAACAGGTCACTACTCAGAAAATCAGAAAAGAACTCGCACAACTAGAAATAGATAACCACCAAATACAGATTGAACAAACCGAAGAAGTTGAGGAATTTATTCGTAGTAAGTATTCCAACGAGAAACTCTATCAATGGATGAGCGATCAACTCAAAGACCTGTACTATCAAGCCTACTCATTTGCCTATGATTTGGCTAAAAAAGCAGAGAAAGTTTTCCGGTTTGAGATGGGGCTATCCACCTCTGATTTTATCAAATTTGGCTACTGGGATAGTGCCAAGGATGGCTTCCTGGCTGGAGAACAGCTTTATTTAGCGCTAAAGCATCTAGAAAATGCCTATGTCGAGAAAAAGCCCCATGACTACGAAATCACCAAGCATATTTCCCTCCAACAACTCAACCCTTTAGCGTTAATTCAGCTCAAAGAACAAGGATCATGTGAGTTTGACCTGCCAGAAGAAACCTTTGATTTGGACTACCCTGGACACTACAAACGGCGTATCAAAACTGTATCCGTTTCTATTCCTTGCATTGTTGGTCCCTACACTAGCCTCAACTGCACCCTCCGTCTCATCAAACACGAATACCGCAACAGTAAGATTGCGGCCAGCGCCTCTGACTATGCCAAAAAGTTAGAAGAAGCCGATGAACGCTTTATCTTTAATCCCATCCCTACCACTGCGATCGCCGTCAGCCAGGGACAAAACGACAGCGGTGTCTTTGAACTGAACTTCCGAGATGAACGCTACCTACCCTTTGAAGGTGCTGGGGCTATCAGCACTTGGCGTTTAGAACTACCCCAAGAATTCCGCCAGTTTGACTACCAGACCATAACAGATGTAATCCTTCATCTGCGCTATACCGCCTGCGAAGGTGGGGATACTCTCAAAGCCTCCGCCCTTGAACATTTGATGGGCTATGTTGAGGATGCCTCTGAATTAAGCAAACGGGAAGGCTTATTCCGTATGTTAAGCCTGAGACATGAATTTCCTAGCGAATGGCATCGTTTTCTGCACCCCGAACCAGAAGCTGAAAGCCAGGTGCTGGTTCTTGGAAATTTGAAAGAGCGTCTCCCCTTCTTTGCAAATAATCAGCAAGTAAATCGCCTGGAGATTCAAAGTGTAATGCTCTTTGCCCCCATTGAAGGGCTAACAGTATCCTTCCTACGGTCTGATCAAACTGAAAACCTCAATGCAGAGAATGCAGAGTTAGCCCTTGAGCTAGTAGCTGGAACACCCATTGAGCAACTCCAACAATATGTAGCTACTGATCTAGCTGAGGATTTGAATGGTCTCTGGGCACTGCAGGTTGACCCAACCGAACTCCTCACTGCAGATGTGTTGCAAAATGCTTGGTTGGTGATTAGGTATCAATTAGAACTCCAATCTTAATCGGCTGAAGGGGTGATAAGCAGCTCAAAAGCTTGACAGAAAAAGCGTTTCATACCAAATCCGGTTTTCATACCCTCCTTATACCCAGACTCCGCACTTCAAATTGAAGTACAAAAAAACTACATTCAGAATAAAAGGAAAAAGTCCGAAAAATTAAACCCTTGAATATCTGTTCAGGAAAAAAGTAACTGTTTTGGGTAGTTTTACCCGACTTAATTATTTCCTTGCTGATCTGGGGCTTCCGTACTTAGTGTGCTAACTTATTACGATAATGCCACAAAATTAAAGGGCTAACTTCTGAACCAACTTCTGAGCTAAATACTGAACTAAATTCTGGATTAATTTATGGATTAGTTTATGGATTGATTTTTGGTTTAGGTAGAAGAGAAATACAAACAGTTGAAACCCTGAAATGGTCTTGGCAAAACCCGTGCATTAATCGCTGTCATCACCGGATGCGTCACCAAAATCCCCTGAAAAGACAGCACTTTCCGAAGGCGATGGCTTGCCTGTTTCAGTTCACCATACCCGGTTGCCAACCGCACATCTGCCATCGCCTCAAGTACCTTTTGCCTAATAGGGTTTAGCAATCCGGTTCATCCCGATCCTGAATTTCCGGAGCCTCGAAGACAACTTCAAACTCAGAATTGGGGATAAACCGATTCAAAGCTCTGACGTGATCCTGGGC
>Ga0207419_1001119_pt1 | contig 21260 bp, 18 predicted proteins | sample ElkSloMetagenome_4_FD_184723 | JGI IMG/M metagenome (GOLD analysis project Ga0207419, IMG submission 184723) | Hot spring microbial communities from Elkhorn Slough, Monterey Bay, USA - MD2A (version 2) | ecosystem: Environmental > Aquatic > Marine > Intertidal zone > Estuary: Microbial mat ...
CCCGAGCCGTCATCAATCTCAATTTCAATCCCCCCATTTTGGTTTTTACCAGTTTCCTTCTCATTTCCTTGTACCTCAGTCTCATTAGTATTACTAGAGCCACCCTCGATAGAGTTTATCATAATGCCTAATATAAAAAAGTAAAAGAAACTAATGATTAAATACAGCCTTATTGGGTTTACATAACTTACTCTTTTGCCTTCATTAAAACGATTAGTCAGGTATCCAGGCTTAAAAAAGAATGGTTTGATGCTTCTTCCCATTTTTGAATCGAGCGAAAAGTAATTCTGAAAAAAATCGGCCATCAATTCCCAAAAAGTAGGATTATTGTTGATGTTTTTTTGCCCGCACTTGGGACAGAAATCGTATTCTGAAGGCAAAGGGTAAGAGCAGTTCAGGCAATAATCAGTTTTTTCCTTTTTTCGGATTTTCAACATTTGTTTGAATATTTAATCATTTTAATTAGGTATTTGCACGTTTACTGCTAATCCTGCATTATATCTTACATCCTTACTTAGCACCCTTCATCTACATAATTTTTCTTTTGCTAAAGAGGTGATTATATTTGTTTTAGCACCCATTGAATAGTTGTGGTATTTTACAAAAATAAAAACAAAGCAGCAGTGAAAAAGAAGTTTTATATTTTTATTTTCTTATTGGTTTTAGTATTTCCTTTGAAAACATGGGCCCAGTTTAGGTCAAGTTCATCTACTCCGCCCACCTACGAGGGCTTGTACGACGATCCTTATGGCATTAATAAACTATTTGTGCAGTTTCAGCCATTGTATGTCGATTTATTTGCCACCAATGTTAATGTAGGCCTGGGCATTGAAGCTAATTATTTTTGGGAAGATAAAATGAACTTTAGAGCTCATGCACGCACTACCTATTCTTATCATACCGATTTTACTCGTTTAAACGCCAATCAAAACACAAATGAATTGCAAGAGTTCACACCCAACATTTATAACTATTTTGAAGTGGGAGCCACTTATCATATAAAAGATGAAGAACAAGATACAGAAACAAAATTTATTTTATATTCTAAAAGGTATAAGGGTAAAAAATGGGCTGCTAAAGTTCCTGACCATATAAAGGCGCCTACCAAGGTTCGTAAAATTATTGGTGCTCGATTAGGAGGCATATCCTATCAATCATCCTTTGACCTGCAAAGAGTAGTGAAAGATCAATCCATTTCTCTAGCCGATCCTACAGTAGTACAAATAGATCCTGATGGCACCCTTTATGGTAATGTTTCTGCTTTGGGAGGCTACGCGGGCGCTTCTATCACAACCATTAAAAACGTGGCGATTAAATTTGACAGAACTTACGGTATGGCTATAAGTGATTTAATTTTCAATGCTTATTTCGATATTTTGGTAATGCCGGTAATTAATCTGGATGAAATCAGATATAGATCTACGCCAACCTCTTCCATGGTTACCTTGCCTCCTGACCCCATTAGCACTACTATGTTTGGAGCACGATTGGGTATGGAAGGCAAATTTAATCGGCAATTTAGCTGGGGCTACAATGGTGAAATAGGGATGCGCCCTGGTATAAGTGGCAGAAACTTTTATGCATTAATTCGCATTAGTTTCCCAATCTATGCTACCAGCTTAACTCACGAAGTAGAAGCGTTTGGCAAATAGCTAAAGGGTTGATTTATTTTCAATTAGCGTATAATATTACGTAGATTGTTTTTGTAAATACATTTAAATTTTTCCATTTCATTAGGGCTAAGAAGAATTTTTTTACTGGCTTTACCGGTTAAACTTTTAGCCAGATATTTTTGATATCATATCTATATTGCTAACTATGCTGCAATAGCACAATCATATGGAATTTTCTCAATTAGTAGCTCATCTTTCAATACAACTGAAGGCACCATTGCCAGGTATTGAGGCACAAAAACGAATGCTTCCTGTGATGGAGCAGGCAGATAGATTTGATAAATTGGCAATGGACAAGGCCAGGCCCGGAGCCGTATTGATTGTTCTTTACCCCCAAGGCAATTCTACTTATTTTCCACTTATCAAAAGACCTGAATACATTGGGGCTCACAGCGGGCAAATTGCCTTACCCGGAGGTAAAGTGGATGCTATCGATAAAGATTTTGAGGCCACAGCCTTAAGAGAAGCTGAAGAGGAAGTATCTGTAAACAGAAATGACGTGAAAATTTTAGGGCATTTAACAGAGTTGTTTGTGCCTGTTAGTAATTTTATTATTTACCCGTATGTAGGATATTTAAATGTTGCTCCTGTTCTAAAACCTGAACCAAGAGAAGTAGCGGAAATTATTAGGGCAGATATCAACCAGATTTTTGATCCGGCCAATGTTAAGCAAAAGGAAATAATAGTTAGATCACAGCAACTGCAAGCCCCTTATTTTGACTACAATGGCCACATGATATGGGGAGCAACTGCTATGATCTTAGCTGAATTTTATGAAGTAGTAAAAAACCAGCTAAAACTAAGGAGCCGGAACTAAAGTGATATCAACGATGGCTGTACCCTGCACAGTTCCCAAAGTTGAAACTGTAATAGGTAAATCCTTTTCCAATTGAAGCTCTACTTGTTCTTCTGATATACTTATAATCTTAAATAGAAGATCATCACCTGTAGTTAAATCAGAAAAAGTAACAGGAAAACCAGCATAGCTACCGGTAATGGTTTCAAAATAATCACCTCCCAGCGAAAGTGTATTGCTATCTTCATCTAAATCCCAGGTGCCGGTAGCAAGAACTCCTTCACTAGGTGAATTTGCACATGTATTGGCACCATCCAGGAATCGGTATTCTGTGGTGCTGGTGAAATCTAGCTCGTCATCTTTATTGCACTCATCAATTTCATTGAGCATATCTATTTCATCAATTGTACTTATGCCTTCTGTAGTAAAATTGACTGTAAACTCCGAGTTTATCCAGGTAGTATCCATCAAAACAGCTGTTTTGTCAATCACCTCTTCTTCTAAACAAGCAGAAGTAAATAATAAAGAACCAATAATAATCGCGGCAAATACTGCATTTAATTTTTTCATAGTTATTTTTTTTATATGAATTCTATTACAAATATAAGTAATGAAATATTTACTCACTTGTTTATGTTTTTTACAGGATGTAAGATAGAACTGGATAACATAAAAAAAGCGCCTGATTCTGGGCGCTTTTTAAAATATTTTGTTGCATCTCCTTATTGCAAAGTACCTCTTCTATTAAATTTTCTATCGGAGTAAGTTGGCAGATCCCTTAAGTTTAAGGCTTCCATTGCTTCATCGTGATTACTAAAATCAATAGTATGCTTTCCAGAGTCAAATACTGAAGGAATCACCACTATTCTGAAAACCTGATTTTCCAGGTCATCTACTGTTAAAGTTTCCAAATCAAAGTTTGATTCCATGAAAAGTCTAACATCAAAATAGGTAAAATCAAAATTGTACTTAAATATATCTGAGCCTAATAAAATAGTTTGTGGCAATTGCCTCCAAACAGGATCGCCATCTCCAGTTACATCCCATAATATATAAACTAAAACTACTTCATCATCAAATAATTCGAAGGGAAGAGTTATGGTAAAATCATAATCCGGAGGGAAGAAGTCTACATCTTCATAATCAATTGTTATAGGATATTCTGCTAGTCCATCAAGACCATCAAGACCATCTAAACCTGGAGGGCCTGGAGGGCCAACCGGACCTTCGCAAGAAATAAAACCGAAAAAAATGGCTAGGATAAAATATATTGGCTTTTTCATGGCATTGTATGTTAAGTTTAAAATCAATTTTAGCATTAATGAACAAATGGTGTGCCAAATATAATTCGGATGAAACTTCTTATTGCCATTTATTATTAGATAATAAAAATATATGTAATAAATATGCTTAAGTTGCTGACAAAGAGCCATAAAAAGTTTATGCTTCCTCAATTTCTTCCAATAACTTTTTATACCAGGCTTCACCGTATTTCCTGATCAACGCCTCCTTTAAAAATTTGTAAAGGGGTACGTTCAAATCTTCACCTAGTGTACAGGCCGGGTCACATATTTCCCAACGGTCGTAATTAATGGCTTCGTAATTATCATATTTTTGAATGCGAATGGGATACAAGTGACAGCTTATTGGTTTACGAAACCTGGTTTTCCCATCATTATAAGCTTGTTCAATACCACACTTTAATATTCCTTTTTCATCATATACTGCATAAGCACATTCCCGCCCGTTCACAGTAGGGGTGGAGTAGTCACCATCTTCATCATAAATATATTTGCCTTGCTCTTCAATCGCTTTTTTTCCAGCTTTGTTCAAGTAAGGTGCTACTGCATCAAATGCCTCTTCCAATTGTTTCAACTCATCATCTTCTAAAGGAGCACCTAAGTCACCCTCCACACAGCATGCACCCTTACATTTGTCTAAATTGCAGACAAAAAATCTTTCTTTGATATCATCGGATATCACCGCGTTTTCAACTAGTATCATTTTTTTATTTATTTTCATTCCCACGCAACCCCAATTATTTTTTTAGGTTCAAAGCAGGTGGTTTTATATTATTTGACCGAATTTTGAAAGTTAATACTTTAATTAACTATTCACCAGTGAATTATTGTGTAATTTTATCATTTTAAATTTTGAATACAGAAGAGTTAAGTGAGGATGGAATACCTGAATAGCCTGAATGAACCACAAAAAGCAGCTGTAATAAATTCCGATGGCCCTTCAATGATCATTGCCGGAGCGGGATCGGGAAAAACAAGAGTACTAACTTATCGTATCGCGTATTTAATTGATGCCAAAGGAGTTGATCCTTTCAGGATACTGGCGCTTACTTTTACCAATAAAGCAGCCAGTGAAATGCGTGATCGAATAGGCACTGTGGTAGGCAATGAAGCGCGTAGTATCTGGATGGGTACATTTCACTCTATTTTTGCCCGCATTTTACGTTTCGAATCAGAAAGGTTAGGTTATCCAGGTAATTTTACTATTTATGATACCGATGACAGCAAATCTCTTTTAAAATCTATTGTAAAAGAAAGAGCATTAGATGATAAATTATATAAACCTAACATCGTTTACAATCGTATTTCAGCAGCTAAAAACAGGCTTATTTCCTGGCAGGAGTACAACAATAATCCAATATATGCTGCCGACGATGCCCAGAACCAAAGACCTGAAATAGGTACTATTTATAAAATATATCAAGACCGTTGTTATAAAGCCAATGCAATGGATTTTGATGATTTGCTATTCAACACCTACGCTTTATTCAAACAGCATACGGATATTTTGAATAAATATCAGCAGCGATTTCATTATGTAATGGTAGACGAGTTTCAGGACACTAACCTGGCACAATATCTGATAGTGAAAATGCTGAGTAACGTAAGGGAAAATATTTGCGTGGTAGGAGATGACGCGCAAAGTATATATTCATTCAGGGGAGCTGATATTCACAACATTCTCAACTTTGAAAAGCATTTTCCTGACTTAAAAGTTTTTAAACTAGAACAAAATTATCGTTCTACTAAAACGATTGTAAATGCTGCCAATTCCATTATTTTAAAAAATAAGGCGCAGCTACAAAAGAATGTATGGACTTCAAATATTGAAGGAGACCTTATTGAATTAATAAAAGCCAATAGTGATTCTGAAGAGGGTAAATTGGTTGCTTCCACAATTTTTGAGGAAAAGGTAAACAAGCAAATGCAGCTGGGTGAGGTAGCAATTTTGTATCGAACCAACAGCCAATCGCGCTCTATCGAAGATGCCCTCAGGCGCATGAATATAAAATATAAAATAGTAGGTGGATTGTCTTTTTATCAGAGAAAAGAGATAAAAGACATATTGGCCTACCTACGTTTTTCGCTCAATAATAATGATGAGCAATCATTTCGCCGTATCATCAATCTTCCTAAACGCGGTATTGGTACTACTTCGGTGGATAAATTGATTGTTGGGGCCAATCAAAATAATCTTTCTTTGTGGGAGGTTATTAATAACCCTAAGCCATATGTAGGAGCCAGAGCGGCCACCGCTATCGATAAGTTTGTGGCCATGATCAAAAGCTTTGCCCTGGAAGCTACCCGAAAAGATGCCTTTGAAGCGGCCAGCGTGGTGGCAAAGCGTTCCGGTATACTAAAAGAGCTTTATGAAGATAAAACCGTAGAAGGTGTTAACCGCTACGAAAACGTGCAAGAGTTGCTTAATGCAATTAAAGAATATGTGGATGCAGAAGAAAATGAGGATAAATCGCTTAATTCCTTTTTGCAGGAAGTTTCGTTGCTTACTGGTGTAGATTCGGCTGATAAAGAAAAAGCTGATGACGATGAACAGGTTACTTTAATGACCATTCATATGGCCAAAGGTCTGGAATACAGGCATGTATATGTGGTAGGAATGGAAGAAGATTTGTTTCCTTCACAAATGATGTTGAGTAGCCGGGCCGATCTGGAAGAAGAACGACGATTGTTTTACGTGGCTGTTACCAGGTCAAAAGAAAAGCTTTTTCTAAGTTATGCCACTTCTCGCTATCGTTATGGGCGTCTCAACAACTGTGAACCGAGTAGGTTTCTTGAAGAAATTGATCCTACGTTTATACGTGTCAATCAAAAGTTTAGTAATTTTACCGAACGGCTTTATCAGCCTTCAACGTCTCGTAGTACCAGCGGTTATTCCAGCAATTTATTTTCCGGAACCCGCAAAACTCAAGAGGTGAAAAAGCATGTTCCATCAGAAAATTTTGAGCCAAGCGATACTACCAATTTAACCAGGGGGATGCGGGTAGAGCATCCTAAGTTTGGTTTTGGCAAAGTGGTGAAAATGGATACTGAGGGAGCTAATCGAAAAGCAAAAGTAGAATTTGATAATTTTGGAGAAAAAACTTTATTACTTAGCTTTGCCAAATTGAAAATACTCGACAATTAAAACTTTTTCGTCGTTTAACTTTTTATTATTTAAATATCTAATCAAAAATAATTTAATCTAACCAAATGGCTGAAATAGGAATTAACTCCTCGCCGCTTGTTCTTAAAGAATATGGCCGCAATGTGCAAAAATTAGTAAAATACGTAACCAATATTGAAGATAAAGAGGCCAGAACCAGCGCTGCTCATACCTTAATAAGTTTAATGAAACAGGTGACACCCTCCTTAAGGGAAACTCCTGAAAACGAACATAAGCTATGGGACGATTTATTCATCATGTCCGATTTTAAACTTGATATCGATAGCCCCTATCCTAAACCTGAACCAGAAATACTTTCCAGAAAACCTAAAAAGCTTCAATACAATCAACATAGAATCAAGTATAAGCATTATGGCCAAAATATTCTTTTGATGATTGATAAGGCGTCAAGTTTAGAAGATGAAGAAGAGAAAAAAGCTGCTATTGCCCACATTGGCAAATTAATGAAAAGCTTTTATGGCACTTGGAATAAAGAAAACATAGACGATATTGTAATTCTTGATAATATGAAAGAATTGTCGAAAGGGAAACTGGATATGAACATTGATGAAGTCAGGTCAGGCAATCTCTTCGATACCAGTGGATATAAAGACAGGAGTAGTAGCGGTGGAAGAGATAAAAAGGGCAAGAAAAATTACACTGGCGGAGGTAGGAAAAGGAAAAGTTAATGGCTTCGTTTAAAATAGAAGGAGGAAAAAAGCTTAAGGGAAATATTGTTCCGCAAGGTGCAAAAAATGAAGCTTTACAGATTGTATGTGCAACTTTGCTCACCGCGGAGCCGGTAACCATTCACAAAGTTCCCAACATCAGAGATGTCAATATTTTGATAGAACTAATGGCTGACCTGGGTGTAAAAGTAGAGCAGCTACAGCCTGAATCATACCGATTTACCGCAAATGATATTGATGTGGATGCTTTGTACAATGGCAATTTTGCCAGTAAATCATCCAACTTACGAGGTTCTATCATGATGCTAGGTCCTTTATTGGGCAGGTTTGGTAGTGCCACTATTTCCAAACCAGGAGGTGATAAAATAGGTCGCCGCCGACTTGACACCCACTTTTTTGGTTTCCAAAAGCTTGGCGCTAAATTTAATTTCTCACCATCAGAACCATTAATGACTATAGAGGCCGATAACCTTCAAGGTAGTTACATGCTACTCGATGAAGCATCTGTAACCGGCACGGCCAACATAATAATGGCAGCGGTAATGGCCAGGGGTAAAACTACTATCTATAATGCAGCCTGTGAACCATATATCCAACAGCTTTGTAAAATGCTCAATGGAATGGGTGCCCGCATTAGCGGCATAGGCTCTAACTTGCTTACTATTGAAGGAGTAGAAACACTTGGAGGCACTACACACACTTTGCTTCCGGATATGATCGAAATTGGAAGTTTCATTGGTTTGGCGGCTATGACGCAATCGGAAATAACTATTGAGCATGCCAGAATTGATCAGCTAGGCATAATTCCCGATGTTTTCCGGCGCATGGGTGTGCATTTTGAGTTTCAGGATGATAATATTTACATTCCTGAGCAAAAGTCTTACGAAATTGAAACTTTCATGGATGGCTCGATATTAAGTATCAGCGATGCTATATGGCCGGGGTTTACCCCGGATTTGCTTAGCATTGCGTTGGTGCTAGCTACTCAAGCTAAAGGCACAGTGCTCATCCATCAGAAAATGTTTGAAAGCAGGCTGTTTTTCGTCGATAAGCTTATTGATATGGGAGCCCAAATTATTCTTTGTGATCCACACCGGGCTACTGTTATCGGCCTTGACCGGAAGCTTCCTTTACGGGGTATAAAAATGAGCTCACCTGACATCAGGGCTGGAGTTGCGCTATTAATAGCCGCTTTATCAGCGGAAGGGGAAAGCACAATTTATAATATTGAGCAGATCGATCGCGGCTATCAAAATATTGATAAACGCCTGCAAGATTTAGGTGCCAGGATTGAAAGATCAGACTCCTAATAAAGCCCATGGCAAGTATCCTTTCCTAATTTTCCGCTAAGGCTGCGTAAAATGCTTTTTGCTACAGTATATATTTTTTTTAAATAATAGGTTATGTTTTGTGAGTTAAAAAAATTTGGTTCTATATGATAAACTGTGGATTATTATATTGGTAAGCTTTTTTGATAAAGTGTACCAAATTAAATTTTTTTAATAAATGTAGCTTTGCGCTTTATCCAAACCGCTCCCTTGGTCTTCTCACATTAACTGTTAATTGGGTTCTTAATCGCTGAGCATTACCGGCATAGCCAACATTAGCAAATCTTCATTCTCCTCCATTTCGGTAGGAAATAATAAGCCGGCACGATTTGGGTTACTTAATTTAAGATCAATTTCTTTGGTATCTAATGTGCTAAGGATTTCAACTAAAAAACGTGCGTTAAACCCAATTTCAATATCTGCACCATCATGTTTACAACTTAATCTTTCGTTGGCTTCAGAGCTAAAGTCTACATCCTCAGCAGAAATCTGAATTTCGCTGCCGGTTATTTTTACTCTTACCTGATTAGTGGTTTTATTAGCATAAATAGAAATTCGCTTTAGCGAACTTAGCAGCTCCAGCCGATTAATGGTTACTACATTATCATTATCTAATGGAATTACATTTTCATAATCCGGATATTGCTCATCAATTAATCGACAAACCAAACGTATATTTTCAAATCGAAAAAATGCATGTGCATTATTAAATTCCAGCACCACGTTTGAATTTTGATCGGGCAAAGTAGTCTTGATCATGTTCATGGCTTTACGTGGAACGATGATTCGATTACTTTCCTCACTGGCCACATCTACTCGCCTATAGCGCACTAGCCTATGACCATCAGTACCTACAAAAGTTGTGTTGCTTTCATCAAAAGTGAGCAATATCCCTGTCATGGCAGGTCGTAATTCATCGTTACTGGTAGCAAAAATAGTGTTACTAATAGCGGAACGTAGCACTTCGGCTGGCATATCTACCGTGGCTGCACTTGAGATAGAAGGCACTTTAGGAAAATCTGAAGCATCTTCGCCAGCTAACTTATAACGACCATTATCGGAGCTTATTTCTATGGCAAAGGTTTCTTCATCTACCGTAAAACCTATGGGCTGTTCTGGCAAGTTGCGCAATGTTTCTAATAAAACCCTGGCAGGTACGGCTACGTTGCCTTCTTCTTTGGCATTCACTTCCAATTCAACCATCATTGAAGTTTGCAAATCGGAGGCAGTAATTTTTAATTTTTTATCTTCTATCTCGAATAAAAAATTTTCTAATATAGGAACCACCGGATTGGTGGTAATTACGCCATTAATCTTGCTTAGTTCTTTAAGTAATGTTGACGAGGAAATTATAAATTTCATGCTAGAGTAACAGTTTAAAAATTTGTAATCGTAAAATTATGAAATTATCATTTCAAAATTCAAATATGGTGAAAATAAATCATAACTAATGTTTTAGCAATGCATATATTTCAGAATAGTTTAGTCTTAAACCAGCAATTTTCAATCATACTTTTTATTTGATAACTTTATTCTAAATTTGCCCCATAAAATGATTATTAAATCCAGAATTTTTTTAATGAAATGCTCGAACAAATAAAAGAATCTACCCATTTTATCCAGGGAAAATATTCAGTAAAGCCACAATTTGGTATTATTTTAGGAACTGGATTAGGAGCTCTTGCAGATGAAATTGACACTGCTTGCGAAATCGATTACCAGGATATTCCTCACTTTCCTATTTCAACGGTGGAAAGCCATAGCGGCAAGTTGATATTTGGTAAGTTGGGGGGTAAAGAAGTTGTAGCCATGCGAGGTCGATTTCATTATTACGAAGGTTATACCATGCAGCAGGTTACTTTCCCCGTAAGGGTAATGAAAGCTTTGGGTATTGAAAAGTTGTTTATCTCCAATGCTTCCGGAGGGTTAAATCCTGAATATGAGGTAAGTGATTTGATGATTCAGAAAGACCATATTAATTTGTTGCCGGAAAATCCACTGCGAGGCAATAATCTTGACGAATTAGGTCCCAGGTTTCCCGATATGAGCCAACCGTATGATCCGGATTTAATTGAAAAAGCAGTAGCCATTGCAAAAAAACATAATATTCGTGCGCATGTGGGGGTATATGCTAGTGTTCAGGGACCAAACCTTGAAACGCCAGCCGAATATAATTTTATTCGAATTATTGGAGCGGATACCGTAGGTATGTCTACTATTCCTGAAAATATTGTTGCTCGTCATATGGGTATCCCTTGTTTTGCTATTTCTGTAATAACAGATCTGGGAGTTGCTGGTAAAATAAAAGAAGTGAACGTGGCCGACATAATTGCCGCTGCAGCAAAAGCTGAACCTGGCATGACCCGTATCATTAAGGAGCTAATTGCATCTATAACCTGAACATAAAATTTAGATAATCTTATTTTCTGGCCTAAGTTTATAATTTTGTGCCTGTATTCCATGTGATTTTTTTTATTTAAATATATTATAAATGAGTAAAGTGTTAATAATTGGTGCTGGCGGCGTGGGCAATGTGGTGGCTCATAAATGCGCGATGGTACCGGAGGTTTTTTCAGAAATAATGCTGGCTAGCCGCACCGTTTCAAAATGCGAGCAAATAGCCAAAGATGTAAAAGAGATGCGCGGCACAACCATCAAAACCGCCCAGGTAGATGCCGATAATGTACCGGAGTTGGTTTCCCTGATCAAGAAATTTGACCCGGAAATGGTTATTAATGTGGCACTTCCTTACCAAGACCTTACAATCATGGATGCCTGCCTCGAAACAGGTGTGCATTATTTAGATACTGCTAATTACGAGCCTAAAGATGTGGCAAAGTTTGAGTATAAATGGCAGTGGGCTTACCAAGATAAATTTGAAGCTGCCGGCTTACTGGCGTTGCTGGGCTGTGGTTTCGACCCTGGCGTAACCAGCGTGTTTACCGCTTACGCTCAAAAGCATCATTTTGACGAAATTCATTACCTGGATATTGTAGATTGTAATGCAGGTGACCACGGAAAAGCATTTGCCACCAATTTTAATCCTGAAATCAATATCAGGGAAATTACCCAAAAAGGCAAATACTTTGAAAATGGGAAATGGCAGGAAATAGAACCTATGTCGGTTCATAAGCCGATCAGTTATCCAAATATTGGCGAGCGGGAATCTTACTTGCTATACCATGAAGAATTGGAATCATTGGCCAAAAACATTCCCCATTTGAAAAGAGCCCGTTTTTGGATGACCTTTGGGCAGAGCTATATCACTCATTTACAAGTGCTTCAAAATGTAGGCATGACCAGTATAGAGCCTATAAATTACAAAGGGGTGAACATAGTGCCGCTAGAATTTTTGAAGGCGGTACTGCCAGAGCCTGGATCTTTGGGTGAAAACTATACAGGTGAAACTTCGATTGGTTGCCAGATAAAAGGATTAAAGGATGGACAGGATAAAACTTACTATGTGTACAACAACTGCAGCCATGCCACAGCTTATAAAGAGGTGAAAGCACAAGCTGTATCATACACTACCGGAGTACCGGCTATGATAGGTGCTATGATGATGCTCACTGGAAAGTGGGCTGGCAAAGGAGTGTTTAATGTTGAAGAATTTGACCCGGATCCATTCATGGAACAATTGAATAAACATGGACTTACCTGGCATGAAAAAGTGAATGAACCATTGCCTCACGAATACTAAACAAAGAGCGACAGAGAGAATGAATGTTGTTGACCACTCAGGGCATTTAAAAGTGGATGCCGGGAAGTGGACTGGGCGTAATGATTATTAAAGCGAAAAACTGGTTCATAGGGTAAAAAATTTAAAAACATATTTGATGATTGATTTTGATAATTTGCCATCACCTTGCTTTGTGATGGATGAAAAACTATTGCGCGATAACCTTGAGATACTGCAAGATATCCAAAATAGGAGCGGGGCAAAAATTATATTGGCACTGAAAGGATTTGCCATGTACAGTACCTTTCCATTGGTGAGCCAATACTTACAAGGGACTACCGCTAGTTCATTGCATGAAGCAAGGCTTGGCTACGAGGAATTTGATGGCGAAGTGCATGCTTACAGTCCGGCTTATCTGCACAACGAGTTTGATGAATTGAGGCAGTACTGCAGCCACATCAGTTTCAACTCCATTTCTCAGTATCAGCGGTTCAAGTCCCGTATGGCCGGAAAAAATATAAGTCCTGGTTTGCGCATCAATCCGGAATATTCTGAAGTAGCCACTGACCTTTACAATCCCGCTTCCCCTGGTTCAAGGTTGGGCCTGGCGCCTGACCTTTTGCAGAATGGCTTACCAGAAGGCATTGAAGGGTTACATTCTCACACCTTATTTGAAAGCGATAGCAGCATATTGGAAAGAACAGTAGAAGCTATAGAAGAAAAGTTTGGTCATTTGCTGCAGCAATTGAAGTGGCTGAATTTAGGTGGTGGCCATGCCCTTACCAAGCGCAATTATGATATTGAGAAGCTGGTAAAGTTGGTCCAGCGCCTGCGGAAGACTTATAATTTAGATGTGATTCTTGAACCAGGTAGCGCGGTGGCCTGGGAAACCGGCTACCTGTTAAGCACTGTACTGGACATCATAGAAAATCGCGGTAAAAAGACTGCCTTGCTCGATGTTTCATTTGCCGCTCACATGCCCGATTGTATCGAGATGCCTTACAAGCCACGCATCCTTTCTGCCCGAGATGCCATGCCCGGAGATAAAAACGTGTACGCCATGGGCGGCCTTACCTGCCTGGCCGGCGATATGATTGGCGATTATACTTTCGATCAGCCATTGCGAATTGGTGACAAAATTGTATTTGATGATATGATGCACTATACCATGGTGAAGACAACCACCTTCAACGGGGTGACCCATCCCTCCATTGGCATTGTAAAAGAAGATGGTAATTTTGAACTGGTGCGAAAATTTGAGTACGGAGATTTTAAACGGAGGCTGAGCTGAGGGAATTGGATTTTCCCTTAAAGGATTGGTAGGAATTAGCAATAAATTGAAAGTAGCCCGCAAAAAAAGCAGCGTCATTCCGGCCTGTGAGCCGGAATCTCAGTATAAGTCATTGTAAATCCACTTTTGCGAAGCATTAGTAGCGAGAAACCTCCAACCAAAAGCACTGCAGCAAAAACTACTACCAAACGGCATCGTCTATTTTTTTAGAACAAATAGGAAAATTAATCATGGTCAACGAAAGAAAAAAAGAGCCAAATGAAATTGAGCAAATAGGGAGGGACGGATATCGGTTGACAGTTTTTTAAAATATAGTAGAATATTGAAAAAAATTATTGAGCTAAAATATAAACGCCAAAAGCGCCTGCAAGATTTGCCATAAAAACGTCAGCCGTTTGCCGTAACATAAACATTCTCAATCTTCTACCTTTGCCTGATCCATTAATTGTTAAAAACTTCTATTTTTATAATTTTACCAATTTATATCCAATGGAAAGATTATAGAAAATAGCTTGATCAATAAAATCATGGTCAACTCCATAAACATTAATTTCTTTTGTAATTCTATTCCTTTGATGCATGCTTAACGAAACCACAATTTTTTTGTAGGATAATGATCCTCCCACAACTAAGGTCATTGTTGTATTGATGTGAATTGTAAATTTCAATTCAAGGAATTATTAATTCCCTATGAAATTTACAATGATGATGATAAAATTCATGGTTTTACTGTTCGTAAAATGAAAATCGGATAGTCTTACCTCAGCAAATATCCCGAAAATAGGCTCGCCTACAAAGATCCATCCTTTTCAAGATGGTATTGGACGTACTGCACGATTGATAGAAAAATGGTTCCTGATTGAAAAGATTGGAAAAAAGGCGTCTGCTGTTCAATTAGAAAAAAACTATTATAAAAGCCTTAAGGATTATTATTCAAATATTAGAAAAACTGGACTTGAATATCAGAATTTGGACTATTCAAAATGTCTTGACTTTTTATTAATGACAGTTAAAGGGATTGATGACCAGTATTAAAAAGCACATACTCACAACATCGGGTCATTTTCAATGTTGGTTTGATGAGGTTTTCGATAGTTTATAACTTTTATTTACCTTTACTATAAGTTGATATGAAATTGCGTTTAAAAACCCCCACTGCAATATAAACGAGGAACAAAAAGCCAAAAATCAGCAAGCCGTTTAGCTGCCCTAGAATAATTGTGAGGCACAAAAAAATGTGATATGGCACAATTAATAGAGAATTAAAAAATCAGTTAAGCACTATGCACTTCTTCTTTACTCGGCATTGCCCTATCCATCATTTTATAAAACAAAGGCGGAAGTAAAGCAATATAAAACATGCCAAAATAACCAAATGGCAGCTCCGGACTTTCCTCGTGCGACTCCAGCGTATGGTAAGGCTTGTAGGCCAGCATGTGATGATCTGAATGGCGGGTAAGCTCAAATAACGTAAATCGGCTGGTAATGGCGTCTGATTGCCAGCTATGTTCTTTGCCTACTGTTACACCATCGGCACGTACAAGGCCATAATGCTCGATATAGTTCACATATTCCAGTAGTAAAATGGCTACCAAACATTGCCCAGCGAAGGCGGCAGCCACTACAGGCGAAAGAAAATATACCAATGCTGCAATCACCATTATTTGTAAGATAACAGCCCGTACGGAAAAATTGTATAAGCCATAAGCTGCATGATTTTTTCTTTTTTGCCGCGAAGCATCAGTTTGCAGTGCACTGATGAATTGCCCCGGAATTGTGCGTAGCCAGAAACTGTACAAAGATTCCCGATAGCGAGCCGTGGCCGGATCTTCAGCAGTACCTACTTTCACGTGATGCACAAGCCGGTGTTCGGTATAGAAATGAGCATAAAAAACGAGGAAAAGATTCCAAATGCCCAGATTTTGCATCAGCTTTGATTTACGATGGATAAGCTCATGCGCCGCGTTGATACCTAATATGCCAGCATTGAGGCCAGTACTTAAAGCTGCGGTCCAGATGAAAACATCATTGACAATTTCAGCATGGATGCCATAAATAAGAGTAGCAATGGCAGCAGTATGAAATGTTACGGCCAGTATAAGTACAAAATCAGGCATTGTAGCATCCATTTCCTGCGGTGCAGTTTTATCGCTGGGTGCCAGCATATCCGCGATAACTAAAATCACGAAAGTGAAGAAAAAGTTACCCAGCGTAAAATAGCCCCCTAATAGGTTACCTGCTATAACAATAATGGAGGGAATAAGACTTAACAAATATTTTGAGTGTGATAATCGACTTTTCATGAGCTTATTTGTATTCCAACTTTAATCCTGGGTAAAATTAGTCAAAGTTTAGGAAGTTTGGAATATATCTTCAGTGTTTGAAAAATAATCTATAGTCAATATAGAAGGAAATAATCATAGAGAAGTGAATGATGGAGTGGAGTTATTGATTTTTTTATATAAGAAAAGGTAAGGCTATTGTTTGTTTATTCCTTAATCCATTTATCATAAAGCTCTTCGTCTCTATTTTTAAAATGCTTTACTTTTTCGGGTTTTAATAACTTTAGCATTTTGGCCATTATTTTTACTTGGGGATCTTCACCAACTATTGCTATTTTTTCAAAATAGTTTATGCGCTTGATGAAGAAAAATCCATTGACAATGAAATACCGAAAACTCCAACATTTAAAGCTATCGCTAAACCATAACCAACGTACGCTTCCATAGCTAGCAATTTTATGTTTTATCACTTTCGCCAGGGGCGGATGACATGAATAGGTTACTTTGCCTATAGCAATAGTAAAAATATACTCCTTTTTCCCATCAAAGATTTTGAGCATATTAACTTAACAGCCAACTTATAAATCGGTTAAGGCTGTTAAGTTAAAAAATGATGTTACTACTTTTTGCCATTTCTAGCCGGTTGTTTTAAAAATTGTTCCATATCTTGCCTGGTGGCTTGTGTATCTTGCGGATACTGTGGAGTAAGTGATTGCTGACCTGGAAATGTCTCCATATGCAATGTTTGGGTAGGGAAAGCAAACCTTATACCCAGTTTATCTGCCAACTTCATTATACTTAAAATTATTTCGTGGCGGCAGCGCAATTCTTCCGGCCAGGAAGGCACCGAGAAAAAGATGTAAAACATGATGTTGAGCGAATGAGCTCCCATATCATTCATGAAAATGTTGTAATAATCTTTACGTGTATGCGGGTGGTTTTCTACAATCTTGTTCAATCCTTCTACGAATAACTCGATTAAATCCGGAGGAGTGTCGTAAGTAACTGCAACTTGAGTATAAAACCTCCGATATTGACGCAAGCCATGGTTATCGATTACGGAATCAGCAATTTTGCCATTAGGCACATAGGTAACAGAGTTTCTAAACGTACGCACCCTGGTGCTTCTAAAGCCCACTTCTTCTACCGTACCATCAATATCGCCCGATGTAACCCAATCGCCCACCTGGAAAGGTTTGTCTACAAAAATCATTAACGAACCAAAAAAGTTTTTGATGGTGTCTTGCGCGGCTAAGGCAAATGCCAAACCACCAATGGATAATCCAGCCAATAGCGCGGTGATGTTTACATCCAGATTTTGTAAAATGAATAAACCACCCACTACCACCACGAAAGTTTTCAACGACTTTCTAACCAGGGGTACTAGTTGATCGTCTAAAGTACTTTCGGTTTTTTCAGCTAATTGCTCCAGGTAGATACCAACAATATCTACCAGGTGGTAAAAGATTGCTATAGCAAAAACTGGCCAAATAGCTCTCAGACCTAATACTAAATACTGAGAAATATTAGGAGGCAATTGAACCATGGGCACCATAAAACTTACCAATAAGAATACCAATAAAATGCTGAACGGTTTTGCTATAGGCATAATAAAGTTTTTGGCAATATCTTTATAGCCCATGCGAGAAAGACTTCGGCTGATAAGCTGAGCAAATATGTAATTTAGTATCCGATAGACAGTAAAACCGAGAATAATAATAATAAAAATTGCAATATGTTGCCAGAGATATAAACCCCATATTATTTTATTGCCAAAATTTGGAATGATCTTTAAAAAAATATCACTGCCCAAAGGGTATATTTTATTGTGAAGATCATCTATTGCATCAATGGTTACGTCAGAATAATACCACTTCCCGTTTTGCTTTTCCAGGTATATTCTGGGAAAATCTTTTCTGGCCAGATAATAATGAGTTTTATTAGTTACCGAATCTACATAACTGCTATTTTGTGGTAGCTCATCTGGTTCTATATAAATACCTGCACCATCCAGTATCTGCTTTAATTTAATGGCATATTTTTCTGCTTTGCTTTCAGTTACACCATTTTGCATAAATGACTTAGCTGCAAGATCGGGATGATAATTATTTCCCTGCAAATTATCCAGATGTGTTTTTATAGTATGGTAAGGCGTAGATAAATTAGGAGTATAACCTTGTTGTGCCCAGCTTGCATTAGCAAATATTACAAGTAATAATGCTAAAAGGGAATAGTTGTTCAAAAGCTTTTTCATTATTTTGGTATTTTTAAATCAGGAAACAAATATAGTATTTTTTATTTTTTTCAGATGCTGATGTATTGTATTTTGAAAAATTTAACTATTGCAGTCGAGAAAACTGATATAGCTATTGCAAATAAATGCTTACAAATTAGTGGATTTGTAGTATCTGAACGGGATAAATCTTTATTTTTTTATTTCTTAACTGCTATTATAAAAATACCTACGTGTACTTTTCCTTATTTTCCATGTTTACTTTTTATTGTATAGAGTTTGAAATAATGCTTCATGATACCACGCAATCTTCAAAATACTTTTATTTACTGCGGAAGGAAAGGAATATTATGCTTGTTGGTAAATTCATTTACTTTTTACGCTTATAATTCTTCTTTTTGAAACCATGTTTTTTACTTCCACCGTGTTGATGGCTTTTTAGTTCCGGTGTGTCACCAAATTCAAGAGGGATTTTACCTTTGGGTAAAGCATAACCCAGGTGTTTTTCGATGGCGTTATATTTTCGTTGGTCTTGCACGCCTACAAATGTAAAAGCTATTCCCTTTGAAGCTGCCCGGGCAGTTCTACCAATCCGGTGGATGTAATCTTCTACATCGCCGGGCACATCAAAATTCACTACCAATTCTATATCTTCTACGTCTATACCTCTTGATAATATGTCGGTAGCTACCAAGTAATTGAGTTTCTTGTTTTTAAATGCCATTAACACTTCGTTTCGCTCTTTTTGTTCCAGATCACTGTGTATTTCTTCCACATCGAAATCGAGTGCTTTTAATTCTTTCCTTACCTGCTTTGCCTTGATTTTAGTAGAGCAGAAAATAAGCACGCTATTCATTGGCCTGGCGGCAAGCATATGCTTAAGTACGGGTACTTTCTGTTCTTCATAAACGATGAATGCATATTGATAAACACGCTCGGCCGGTTTTGAAACAGCTAAGCTTATCTCCTCCGGGTCTTTAAGTATTTTATTGACCAGGTCTTTTATTTTGCTAGGCATGGTAGCTGAAAATAAGAGATTTTGTCTTTGCTTTGGCAAATAAGAAAGTATTTTAACAATATCGTCTTGAAAGCCCATATCCAGCATACGATCAGCTTCGTCCAAAACTAAGAATTGAAGATTATCAAAATTGCCGTAACCCATATTTAAGTGGGCAATTAGCCTGCCAGGGGTTCCTACAATTATATCTACTCCTTGATTAAAAGCTTGCTTTTCGCGGCTAAATTCTGCACCTCCACTACCTCCGTAAACAGGTATGCTGCTCACATTTGTAAAGTATGATAGCCCTTCTAATTGTTGGTCTATTTGCATAGCCAATTCTCTGGTAGGTACCACGATCAATGCTTTAATATTATCATCCTGCTTACCACCGGTCATTATTTTATTAATGATCGGTAGTAAAAAGGCTGCCGTCTTACCAGTACCTGTTTGAGCTGAAGCTATAAGATCACGCCCTTGCATGATAACTGGTATGGCATGTTCTTGAATAGGGGTTGCCTGCTCAAAACCGATAGCATCAATACCAGACAATAATTGCGGATCAAAATTAAATTCTTTAAAAGTCAAAGTTTCTGTTTTTTATTTTTTAATAATTAAAGAAATGAAGTGGGTAATGTTTTATCAATGAACAAAATTAGTAATATAAGCAATTAAAATCATCATTTGTTCTTTTAATTTCCATTATCAAAAATTGATAATTGTTAATAGCTTTTTTAAGATACCATCAGGTAAATCTTTATATATTTGTTAAGGTGCCTGTTGTTTGAAATTATTTATTAACAAACCGCATACTCAAAAACCCATTTATATGTTATTTAATTCGAAAGCCTATCTGTTTTTATTTGCATTTTTACTTATTAGTTGTGCCAAAGAAAATAATCATAATACTTCTTGGAAAAGTTATCGAGCAACTCCCGATGTAAGTCAGTTTTCAAGTCTTGCTCAAATAGATACTACGAATGTACACTTGCTTAGGCCTGTTTGGACGTATAGCACTGGTGATGCTGACAAACGAACTACCATCGAATGTAATCCAATAATGGTGGAAGGCCTGCTGTATGTCACCTCACCACAATTAAAGCTGATAGCACTTGATGCTGCTACCGGTAGGGAGGTATGGAGTTTTAATCCCCAGCGTGACAAAGGATCTGCCGGAGTAAACCGCGGTGTCACTTATTTTGATGATGGAAAAGATGGTGCAATATTATTTCCACAAGGATATTATCTTTATTCTCTTAATGCAAAAACAGGCGCTTTAAATACTGCTTTTGGTAGTGAGGGTAAAATTGACTTGCGCAAAAATTTGGGTAAAAACCCTGAAAACCTAACCGTATCGCTCACTACGCCAGGCATTATTTATAAAAATATGATTATAATTGGTTCCGCCACCGGCGAAGGCTACAATGCCTCACCAGGTCATATTCGTGCTTACAATGTACAAACAGGAGATTTTCGTTGGATTTTTCATACCATTCCTGCCAAAGGGCAGGAGGGAAACGATACCTGGCAATGGATAGAAGGAGAAAATTATGGGGGCGCCAATAATTGGGGTGGGCTTAGTATCGACCTGGAGCGAGGCTGGGTGTTTGCCGCCACAGGTTCTGCAACTTATGATTTTTATGGCGCTAATCGCATAGGTGATAATTTGTATGCCAATTGCGTGATTGCTTTAAATGCAGAGACCGGAGAAAAAATCTGGCATTTCCAGGCAGTGCACCACGATCTTTGGGATTATGATTTAGCAGCAGCACCTAATTTGGTTAAATTTCCTTATCAGGAAAAAATGATAGATGCGCTGGCACAGGGT
>Ga0207419_1001121_pt1 | contig 21251 bp, 16 predicted proteins | sample ElkSloMetagenome_4_FD_184723 | JGI IMG/M metagenome (GOLD analysis project Ga0207419, IMG submission 184723) | Hot spring microbial communities from Elkhorn Slough, Monterey Bay, USA - MD2A (version 2) | ecosystem: Environmental > Aquatic > Marine > Intertidal zone > Estuary: Microbial mat ...
CGGACCGGGAACGGCTTGAGCGCCCCCCGACCGGGGGCACCGACACGCCGGATGCCGTATTCTCGCCGGAATCCCTTTCGCTGGGATCGGGCAGGTGGGAGGGTCTTCTCCTCGTCGACGGGTCCCTCGAGCTACGCGCCGGGGCGATCGTGACCGGCTGGGTCGGTGTGCGAGGAGACCTCACCATCCGCGGCGGAGCGGTGCTCGAGGGGATCGCGCGCGTCGGGGGAGGGCTCACCATCGCGCCGGGGGGGCTGCTGGCGCCGAACCCGTGCAGTGCCCTCGAACGCCTGCTGTCCGTGGACGCCCTGGTCTCTCCCCGCCTCATTGGAGGGTCGGTCTGGCCGTCCGATCCGCCCGCCTGACTCGATCCGTTCACATGCGGCCGCCCGGCGAACACTTCCGTATGCGGAAACTTCTTTCCGCTCCGGCGCGCCCCTTCGATGGAGGATTCCCCGGCATCGGTGCGTTTCGTGGGTGGCACGCTTCTGGTAGCCGAAGGACGGGCTGGACCAGGCGGGAGGGCGAGCATCTCGAGCGCCGGGACACCCGGCGGTCCGGAGGGCCGGACGGCCGTCTGCGGCCTGCGGCCGGATCGACGCTCGTGTGGTCTGGCGTCAAATGTTTACGAAATGCTGGCGAAACGAGGTCACCCATGGCTATGCTTGACACGTCGGGGCTCCGCCGGGTAATGTCGGAGCCAGAATACGGGGAAACGTTTGTTCCCCCGCAGTCCTTCTCACCTCGCTCGACGAAGGCGAATTGATGGCGCTCTTCGGACGCACAAGGACGTCGGTAGGACTCGACATCGGATCCGGCTTCGTGAAGCTGGTTCAGGTCGATCACTCCGGTGATCAGCCCGAGGTGACCCGTGTAGTCATGCGCCCGCTCCTCCCGGACACCATCGTCGAGGGCGAGATCATGGACTACGCGCTGGTCTCCGATGCCGTTCGCGGCCTCTTCGACGACGTGTCTGCGTCGGGTTCGAGGGTCGTGACCGCGGTCGGTGGACACGACGTGATCATCAAGAAGATCGAGATGACGCGGATGAAGGAGTCGGAGGCCCGGCAGGCGATTTCGTGGGAGGCCGAGCAGCACGTGCCCTTCGACATCAGCAGCGTCGAGCTCGACTTCCAGATCCTCGACCCCGAGGGTGCGGGGGTGAACATGGAGGTCCTGCTCGTGGCGGCCAAGCGGGAGCTGGTCGACAACCGGCTTGCCCTGATGTCCGACGCGGGGCTCGACGCATCCATCATCGATGTCGATGCCTTCGCGCTCCACAATGCGCTCCAGCACAACTATCCCGAGGCGAGAGAGGGCACCGTCGCGCTGGTCAACATCGGCCACGAGGTGACGAATGTGAGCATTCTCGAGGATGGTGTCCCCATCCTGACCCGCGATGTCCCCTTCGGCTCGCGCCGGGTCCGAGAGGACCTGCAGCGGGAACGCGGGCTGACGGCGGAGCAGGCGGAAGACGTCGTGCAGGGTCGGAGTGCGCTGGAGGACCTCGCACCGATCGTCGCAGTGGCTGCGGAGGAGGTCGGCGTGGGCATCGAGCGGGCGGCCGCCTTCCTCATGACGCGCGAGTCCGGCGACGGACTGGGGCGAATCTACATCTCCGGCGGTGGCGCTCGAATCCCCGGGATGGAGCAGGCCCTGGCCGACCGGATGAGCGTCGAGACGTTCATGGTGAATCCCTTCGAGCGCGTGCCGGTGACGGCCTCCGCAGCGTCGGGAATGGACCTCGAGTCGGCTGCACCGATGCTGCTGCTGTCGCTCGGCCTCGCCCTTCGGAAGGCCTGAGGAGCGCCCAATGATCGAAGTCAACCTCAATCCCGCCACGAAGTCGCGGCGCTCCGGCTCCGGCTTCAAACTCTCGCTGCCCAGCTTCGGCGGTGGGAACGGCGAGGGTCGCGGGATGGACCGGTGGGTCCTCGTCGCCGTGCTCGCCTGTGTGGCGGCGCTCGGGTACATCGGGTTCATGTGGAACGGGATCACGACGGACCTCGAGGATCTGAACGTGCGCCTCGAGACCGCTCAGGCGGACTCCGCCCGATTCGCGGTGCAGAGCGAGCGAATCGCGACGCTGCGGGCCCGCCGCGACTCGATCAACGATCGAATCCGGGTGATTCAGCAGATCGACCAGGGCAGGTTCGTGTGGGCCCACGTCCTCGACGAGGTGGCACGCGCCCTTCCCGACTACACCTGGGTGACGGGCATCACCGCGCAGAGTCCCGAGCCGAATCCCCAGTTCCGCATCGACGGATTCGCCGGGACGCAGTTCGCGGTGGCCGTCTTCCTCGAGCAGCTCGAGGCCTCGCCCTTCTTCGCGCAGGTGGACGTCGTCGAGATCGGGGCGGAGGATGTCGGCGAGGCGCAGGACGCCCAGCGCGTCCAGGCCTACGCGCTCAGCGCCGTCTACGTGCAGCCGCCCTTCGAGATTCTCGAATCGGTGCCGCTGTTCGACGGAGAGATGCCCGCGACCGCCTCCACATCCGCCCCGAACTCCAGTGACATGACGGCGCTCGCCGATGGGGGCCTCTGATGGCGCTTCTTCCGCAGGAACCGAAACGGCAGCGCGCGCTCGTGGTGATCATTCTCGCCGTCGCCGCCGGGGCTCTGTTCTGGAACTACTGGCAGGTTCCGAAGCAGGAGGAGGCTGCGGCGATCACCGACCGCGTCGAGTCGCTGGAGGCTCAGAATCAGGCGGCCCGGATCGCGGCGGCGCGTGGCATGGAGGGCCTCGAGGAGAACCTCGCCACCTTCGAACGGCACATCGCTCGCCTCGAGGAGCTCGTCCCCCGCGCGCAGCAGCTTCCCTCGCTGATCGTGGACATCAACACGGTCGCCGAGCGGCTCGACATCGCACCCCTGAACTTCGTGCCGAACCCGCCCGAGGTCGGTGAGACCTACACTCGCCGCGCGTTCGAGTACTCCTGGGTCGGCGAGTATCACGCCATCGGACAGTTCCTCGCCTCGATCGCCTCGCTCGAGCGGATCATCACTCCGACGCAGCTGCAGCTCAGCAGGTACGACGCGCCGAGTGAGTATCCCGACCTCGACTCTCCGGTGCTCGCGGAGTTCACGATCGAAACGTATGTCCTTCCGGCTCCCGGTCAGACGCCGCCGGCCGATTCGACGAATGTGGAGGGAGGATGAAGACGCGTGTTCTGCTGATGGCGTGCTGCTTCGTGGCGTACCTGTCCACCCCTGCGACGGCTCAGGACGCCTCGGTGTCCACCGAGGCGCAGGATGTCTCGGTGCCGTCGGAGCCTCAGCAGGCCCAGCAGCAGACCGCACCCACCGACACCGTGGTGGTGGAGCTGGTATTGCGCCGGGAGGTCTTCTCCTACCCGACCTTCACCCGCCAGAATCCCTTCGTCCCGCTGACGTCCACCGAGGCGGGTCCCCGCTTCGACCAGATGCAGTTGACGGGAATTCTCGAGGACGAGCTCGACCCTGCTCGAAGCATCGCGGTGATCGCCGCGGTCGGCTTCGGACAGCAGGATCAGCCCGGGGGGGGCGGTTCCATCGGTGCAGTTGAACGACTCCGGATCGGGGATCGCTGGGGGAATGTGCGGGTCGTGAGTATCGAGCCCGCGAGGGTCGTCGTCGATGTAAACAACTTCGGGATCGTGGAGCGCCGTGAGATGCGCCTGCAGTCTAGGAGCCAAGGAGGCTCATGATGTCGTCCATTCTCGCTCTCTGGACCAGTGTCGCCGTGGCCTTCGGAGGCCCTGTCAAGGAAGTCCGAATCGCCCCGGGGGCGAATACCACCGAGGTGGTGGTTGCCGTCGACGGCGTCGTCGAGGTCCGCGAGTTCATGATGGAGGCGCCTCATCGCCTCTTCGTGGACCTCATCGGCGCGAGCAAGGTGCTCCGGGGTGAGGAGTTCTCGATCGGACGTGGTGGAATCGTCTCGATGTCCGCGACGCAGTACTCGGAGGACGTCGTGCGCCTCGTACTCGAACTCGAGGACGAGGTCGGATACGAGGTCCTGAGACGGGACGGCCAGGTGCTGATCGCGCTCGAGAATCCGGGTGCGGCGTTCCAGCCCTGGACCTCGACGCCCGTGGCCGCGCCCGCGCCGTCTCCGGCCGTTCGGGGCGACGCCCCCGTACAGCAGGTCGCCTCGCAGGAGGCGGACCGGATGAACATCACCTTCGTCAACACGCCGATCGAGGACGTGATCTTCACCTTCTCGGAGTTCTCCGGGCGGTCGATCATCCTGGGGACGGGTGTCGAAGCGCAGATCAGCGCCAAGATCGACAACCAGCCGTGGCAGGACGCCCTCGAGGCGATCCTCCGCGCGAACGGCTTCGTGGCGCAGGAGGGGCAGTCCGGCATCATCCGCGTGCTCGAGGGGCAGAGCCTGCAGCAGCAGGAGGCCTTCGAGCCGATGATCACCCGGACGTATCTCCTGAACTACGCCACGGCCGAAGAGGTCGCGCAGGCCCTGCAGAGCGTCGTCAATCCGCAGCAGGGTGGTGGTGGCGGCGGTGGCGGCGGCGGTGGTGGCGTCGGCCAGGGTGCGCGCGGAAGCGCAGAGGCCGTGCCGGGCAGCAACTCCGTCGTGGTGACCGCGATCGCGCGGATGCACGATCAGGTCGCGCAGGCGCTTCTGGCGCTCGATCGTCGATTCCCCTCGGTGAACATCCAGGCGAAGATCATCTTCGTGAACCGCACCGATCTGAACGAGCTCGGCATCACCTACGATCTCAAGGACTCGCGGGGCAACCAGCTCAACCTCATCGCGCCGGGAGCCGTGGACGCGAATGGGGACGGGGTCATCGACCTCGATGAGGAGTCCGTCCAGCAGGGGACGAACGTGGTCTCGCTCGGGGGCAACTCGATCGCCGCCCTCGGCAACGCCAACAGCCGTCTCCCGAACCCCTCGATCCAGCTTCTCAGCTCGCTCGTCATCGGGCGCCATACGCTGATCAACTTCATCGAGGCGCTCGAGCAGTCGAACCTGAGCGACATCCAGGCCGAACCCTACCAGACCGTGCTGAACAATCAGCAGGCGAGGATTCAGGTCGGTGAGCGTACTCCGCTGCGTGTGCTCGACGCGGGCGCCCTGGGTGGTGGTGCGGGCGGCGGCGGGGCCGCCGTGCCGCAGGCGACGGTCAACTTCCAGGAGACGGGAATCATTCTCGAGGCGACGCCGACCGTCACGAACAACGGCGAGATCATCCTCCAGCTGCGGGCCGAGCGCTCGGCGCCGCAGGTCGCAGAGTCCGACGTCGGGTTCATCTTCACGACGCAGAACGCCGAGTCGCGGGTTCTGGTCGGCGATGGCGAAACGGTGGTCATCGGCGGCCTGACCGTCACGGAGAGGAGCGAGGTGCGCAGTGGCGTTCCGATGCTCATGAACCTGCCGCTGATCGGCCGACTCTTCCGCTCGACCCGTGAGAGCGTGGTCCAGCGGGATCTGATCATTCTCGTCACCCCGACGATCGTTCGGGACGGCGCGTCGAATTGAGGTCCGGAACGGGAGACTGATGATGCTTCGCTCGCGCGGCCGAACAGGCCACCCCCGACGGTTTCTCCCGGTCCTCGCGGCCGGACTGGTCGCCGTCGCGGCGTGTGAAGGACCCAACGCCTTCCAGGGCCCGATCGGCGGCGGCGCCGGAGCGACCGGGTCGGCTCCGGTGATCTCCATCGTGCAGCCTCGTGGGGATTCGCTCTCCGCCCGCCCGCTCGGGGACTCCGTGCTGGTGCGTGTGGAGGCTCGGGACAATGCGGGCCTCGATTCGATCGTGTTCTTCGGCGCCACGCTTCGGGGAGACCCGAGCCTGGGCACCGACACGATCGTCCAGCGGTTCAGCACGAAGAAGGTCGTCCTCCCCGGTGTTCGGGACACGACGGTCGCCCGGTTTCTCCTTCCGACCGCGGATACGGCGAGGGAGACGACGCAGCTCATCGCGACGGCATTCGACACGGAGGGACTGTCGTCCGCCGATACCGTGGCGCTGGTGCTCGGCGGTCCCGACGTCCAGCTCCTCAACCTCGAGGGGGGCGAACAGCTCCTTGCCGGTCTGAACCTCAACCTGAGCGTCATCGCGAGGGATCCTCAGGGGATCCTCTCGGTGGAATACGTCCTCGAGGGTGCCATCGAGCAGACGCTGCAGCGCACCTTCGCCACCGGTCCGGACTCGGTCCGCGTGGATACGACCGTGGCGCTCCCGGCCGGCACCGAGGGTGAACTGAACCTTTCGGTGATCGCCCGCAATTCGCTGGGCGTTACCGGTGCGGACGGTCCCGTGACGCTGCAGGTGATCGCCTCCGGCGGTGGGGACACGATCCCGCCGACGGTGAGCGTGGAGGCGTCGGCGATGCCGGCACTCGAGCTGACCGATTCGATCTTCCTCACGGCCACCGGGTCGGACGACGCGCAGGGGTCGGGGGTCGCGTCGGCCAGCTACACCGTGCGTGCGATCTCGCCACGCCGTGGAGACACGCTGAGCGTCGGAGATGGTACGACATACGCGCCCCCGCGCACCGGGACGGTGTCGCAGGGCTTCGTGGTCCCCGTCTTCAACGTCGACTCGCTGGGGCTTCCAGACACCCTCACCTATGAGGTCGAAGCGACCTTCACCGACGCGGCCGGCAACGTATCCGAGCCCGCGACGACGACGCTCATCCGTCAGCATGTGGCCGGTCGGACCGTCACGCTGCCGGAGGGCGGCACGGTGCTCGATGCCGTGGTCGATACGGCGCGCCGCAATCTGTTCCTCTCGAACATCGACGTCGGCCAGGTCGAAGTCTTCCGCCTGGACGATCAGGAGTTCGGGACGGCGATCGGTGTCGGATCCCAACCTCTGGGGATGGATCTCTCGCGCGACGGGGACTCGCTGTGGGTCGCCAACGCCGGGGGTACCAACTTCTCCGTCGTGGACCTGACGCTCGAGCGCGAAGTCGACAACAATCGATTCTTCACGCCGGTGGTCTCGCTCTTCGACGTCGAGCTCGAGGACGGACGGTACTTCATCTACACCCTTCCGGAGCCGGGAAGCCCCGCCTTCAGCGACCGCGGGCAGTACATGGCGGTGGACTCCTTCGGGAACATCATCTACTCCACCGAGACGACGCTTCTCGGTAACTTCGGGACGGCCCGAAAGGCCTTCCAGCCCATAGGATTGCCGCAGTCCGAGGTCAAGCTGTTCATCGAGCACGGCCTCACCACGCAGACCGACGACTTCTGGGCGCTCGCGCACATCGACTCGATCGGAACCTCGTTCTCGAGCGACACGACGATCGTCTCGAATCCGGACATGACGGCCGACACCACCATCGAGAACTCGGCCGCAGTCACCTTCTTCGATCACGTGCCCGGTGACGAGTCGCAGTTGATCACGGGTGACGCCTTCACGAACCTCAACGAAACCCCGACGGATGCGTGGGTCGATCTGGTCGCGGCCGGCTCCGACGCGGCCATCGTCGAGAGTGCGCGCTGGAATATCCCGAGCCTCGGCTTCAGCGACACCACGTACGTGGCTCGCTCCGGTGATCGGGGGTGGGTGCTCATCGGGGAGGGTGCGACGGACCCGTTCGCCCGCGTGATCATGTACTCGGCACGTGAGGACGAGGAGGTCGCTCTCAGCGGACGAATTTCCGTGAACGACTTCCTGCTGAACAGCTCCGTTCCGGTGCGTGGTATCGGCGTCAACTACGACGGCACCATGTCGGTGGCGCGCGCCGACGAGGCGTACTTCTTCGACGAGCGACTGCGTCTGCAGGGCAACGTGCCGATCGACAATGCGGCCGTGTCGCAGGGTGCGACGCTGCACCCCCTCCATGCGAACGCACCGGGACGAGAGAATCCCAACGGCGCGTACCAGCCCGACACGCACCTCGCCTTCGTCGGCGGAGGCGACGGGACGATCGAGATCATGGATACGCAGCGGTTCCGCAGGATCGGGACCGCCACCATCCGTGACGTCATCCAGGGACCGCTGAAGGCGATCCTGCCCTTCCCGGAGGACAACGCGGGACGGACATGCGCGACGGTGCCGATCTTCGATCGCGACGGGGAATTCATCGGGGACGCCGTCCAGATCTACCAGGGCGGGATTTTCGAGTCCCCGATCGCGCCGGACGGGTTCTCGGAAGACGAGTGTGTGGTGGCGAAGGTGTTCGCCGTCACGTCGGCCGGCGGAGTGGTGGTGGTGCCGATTCGGAAGGCCGATGTGCTTCGGAGCCACCCGGCGCGCCAGTAGTCCGGCGGTGCGCCGGTAGTCGGCGCGCCCACCCCTACAAGCCGGCGTCGACGCGCCGGCCCGAGATCGAACGAGGCGCGGTCCCCCTTGGTGGGGGGCCGCGCTTCGTGCATCGTTGAGCCATGTCCAACCTGATGAACCGACTCAGCTTCCACACCGCGGGCGAATCGCACGGGCGGGGCCTCGTGGCCCTGCTCGAGGGCGTGCCCGCCGGCCTCGATCTCGACGTCACCCGCGACGTCGACCCCGAACTCGCCCGTCGCCAGGGTGGCTACGGCCGGGGACGCCGCATGGAGATCGAGTCCGACCGCGTCGAGGTCCTGTCGGGAATCCGACTGGGGGAGACCCTCGGCTCACCGCTCGCCTTCGCGATCTGGAACCGCGACTGGGAGAACTGGACCAAGGCGATGGCGCACGAGTCGCCGCCGGAGGATGTGAACCCGAAGGCTCTGCGGTCGATGTACCTGCCGCGACCCGGGCACGCCGACCTCGTCGGGGTGCTCAAGTATGCTCGACGCGACACGCGCGACATCCTGGAGCGCGCTTCGGCGCGGGAGACCGCGGCCCGGGTGGCCTGCGGTGCGGTCGCGAAGCGGCTGCTCCGGGAGTTCGGCGTCCGGATCGGCAGCCATATCACCTCGATCGGGGACATCGAGGCGGAGCTGCCCGAGGAGATGCCGGACGATCTCAACGCCGCCGTGGACGACACACCGGTCCGCTGCCTCGACCCCGACGCGACCGAGCGGATCACCGCGTCGATCGATCGGGCGAAGGAGGAGGGCGACACGCTCGGTGGTGTGTACGAGGTGATCGCGACGGGTGTGCCGGTCGGCCTCGGCAGCCACGTCTCGTGGGATCGCAAGCTGGACGGCCGACTGTGTGCCGCCGTGGCGTCGATCCAGGCGACCAAGGCGGTCGAGATCGGCGACGGGGTGGGGCAGGCGTACCGGCCGGGCACGCGCGTGCACGATCCGATCGTGCCGGCGCCGCAGAAGCCCCGCACCGGTGGGATGGGCCGCTCGACGAACCGAGCCGGCGGCCTCGAAGGGGGCATCACGACCGGTGAGCCGCTCGTGGTCCGCGGCTACATGAAGCCCATCTCGACGCTCCGGAATCGGCTCCCCAGCGTCGACCTCCGCGATGGCTCGGTGGCCGACGCCGCCACTGAGCGCAGCGACGTCTGCGCGGTCCCGGCGGCGGGTGTCATCGGAGAGGCGATGGTGGCGCTGGTCCTCGCCGACGCCCTGCTGGAGAAGTTCGGGGGCGACTCGGTGGAGGAGCTCCGGCGCAACTTCGATTCCTACCTCGGCTACCTGACGGAGCGCGGATGGGGCGAGCGGCCCCTCTAGTCCCGTCGGACGGGCCGGCCGGCTCCCTCGTCCTGGTGGGCTTCATGGGCGCCGGCAAGACCACGGTCGGTCGCGCGCTCGCGGACCGGCTCGGCTGGCGGTTCGTCGACGCGGACGCCGCGCTCGAGCGGCGGTGCGGTCGCACGATCCGGAGCTTCTTCGAGGCGGACGAGGAGGCCGAGTTCCGCGCGCTGGAGGGCGAGGTGGTGCAGGACCTCGTCGCCTCCCCCGAGTCTCTCGTGCTGGCGACGGGCGGCGGATGGGCGGCGGATCCGGCGCGTGTGCGCGGCCTTCCGGCTGCCGTCCGGGCGATCTGGTTGCGCGTGAGTCCGGAGGTTGCGGTGCGGCGGGCTTCGGGCGAGGCTCCCTCCGACGACCCGGCGGGCCGCCGGCCGACTCGTCCGCTGCTCGCGGTGGACGACCCTCTCAGTGCGGCCCGCGCGCTGCTGGACGACCGTGAGGCCGGTTACGCCGCCGCCCCCGTCTGGATTGAAACGGACGGACGGCAGCCGGGTGAGATCGTAGCAGAGATCCTGGACCGCATCGGAGGCGCCGGGCCCACCCGGGACGGCGCGCCCGAACGCTGACTTCGACCGAACAACGCATGTCCCGCAAGAATCTCGTCATCGTCGAGTCGCCCGCGAAGGCGAAGACCATCGGCCGGTACCTCGGGCCCGACTACGACGTCGAGGCGTCGATCGGTCACATCCGTGATCTCCCGAAGAAGGACCTCGGGGTGGACGTCGACAACGACTTCCAGCCGAAGTACGTGACGACCAACAACCGGGTCGTGAAGAGCCTGCGTTCGAAGGCGAAGGGGGCGAAGCGGATCATCCTCGCCACCGACCCCGACCGCGAGGGTGAGGCGATCGCGTGGCACCTCGCCACGGTCCTGGGCTACGACGAGACGCCGGACCGATTCGATCGGGTCACCTTCAACGAGATCACCAAGTCGGCGGTGGCGCGCGCCATCGAGTCGCCGGGCCGCATCGACGACCGCAAGGTCGAGGCGCAGGAGACGCGCCGCATCCTCGACCGCCTGGTCGGCTACAAGGTGAGCCCGCTGCTCACCAAGCCCATTCGCCCCGGACTTTCGGCGGGTCGTGTTCAGACCGTCGCCCTCCGCCTCATCTGCGAGCGGGAAGCCGAGGTTCGGGCGTTCGATCCCGAGGAGTACTGGTCGATCACGGCGCACCTGAAGAAGGACGGCCAGCCCTTCGACGCCAAGCTCCAGAAGATCGACGGCAAGAGCTTCAAGCTCGGCAGCGAGGAGGTCACGAAGCAGGCCCTCGACGAGATCGACGGGGTGCCCTTCGAGGTCACTCGCGTGAAGCGGCGCGAACGGCGGAAGAACCCGTCCGCCCCCTTCACGACCTCGACGCTGCAGCAGGAGGCCTCCAAGCGACTGCGCTACTCGGCCAAGCGCACCATGGGTGCGGCCCAGAAGCTCTACCAGGGGGTGCAGGTCGGCGGGCGTGGTCAGGTCGGTCTGATCACGTACATGCGGACCGACTCCACCCGGGTGTCCGGCTCGGCGATCGGGGCGGCGCGCAGCTGGCTCACCAGGGAGTTCGGGGACGACTACCTCTCCGAGCGGGCTCGCAACTGGGGCGGCAAGAAGTCGAAGGGCGCGCAGGAGGCGCACGAGGCGATCCGCCCCACCGACGTCAGCATCACTCCCACGGAGGCGGCCCGGCACCTCGACTCCGGCCTCGCCCGACTGTACGAGCTGATCTGGCTCCGGTTCGTCGCGGGCCAGATGGCCCCCGCCGTGTTCGACCTCACCTCGGTCGACTTCGACCTCCAGGGCTCGGAGGGGCGCGTGTTCAACTACCGGGCCACCGGCTCCGTGCTCAAGTTCGCCGGCTTCACGAAGCTCTACGAGGAGGCCAGCGAGGCGGGCGACCATCGGCGTCTCGGGGACGCCGAGCCGCTGCCGGAGCTGGAGCAGGGGGATCTGGCCGATATCGACACCATCGAGCCCAGGCAGCACTTCACGCAGCCGCCGCCGCGGTTCTCCGAGGCGAGCCTCGTGAAGGAGCTGGAGAAGGAGGGGATCGGACGCCCGTCGACGTACGCGGCGATCATCTCCAAGATCGTGGACCGGGGGTATGTGAAGCTCGAGAAGCGCCGCTTCGAGCCGACCCAGCTGGGCGAGGCGGTGTCCAGGTTCCTCGTCGAGCTCTTCCCGAACATCTTCGACGTCGAGTTCACCAGCCGCATGGAGAGCGAACTCGACCGCGTCGAGGAGGGCGAGATCGACCTCCCCGGGTTGCTGGGCGACTTCTGGCCGCGGCTCAAGGAACGCCTCGACCAGGGCGAGGAGGTCTCGGAGGAGAAGCTCCGCGAGATCTTCGAGGTCGAGGGCGAGACCTGCGAGAAGTGCGGGAGGCCCATGGCGGTGAAGTTCAACCGCTACGGCGCCTTCCTCGGCTGCTCCGGATATCCGGAGTGCAAGAGCACGAAGCGCATCGAGGGGGAGGAGCCGATCCGTCAGGAACTCGGCGCGGATCCCGAGACCGGCCGGACCGTCTACGCGAAGAACGGCCCGTACGGCCCCTACGTGGAGCTCGAGAAGGCGGAGGGCGAGAAGAAGCCGAAGCGCTCCAGCCTGCCGAAGGACATCTCGATCACGGACGTCGACCTGGAGGAGGCGCTCAAGTTCCTCTCCCTTCCGCGCACGCTCGGCGAGGACCCCGACACGGGTGCGGAGATCTCCGCGGGGCTCGGACGATACGGTCCCTTCGTCCGCCGCGAGAAGACCTACGCCAACCTCGAGAACGAGGCGGCGATGTTCACCGTCACCCTCGAGGAGGCGCTGAAGCTCATCGAGGAGAAGGAGAAGACGGGCGGCAAGCGCGTCATCAAGGACTTCGGCGAGCATCCCGACTCGGGTGCCAAGGTTCAGCTGCTGAAGGGTCGATACGGCCCGTATGTCACGGACGGCGATGTGAACGCGACCGTGCCGAAGAAGATGGATGTGGACGAGGTCGACGCCGAGACCGCCTTCGACCTTCTGGAGAAGAAGCGGGCCCGGGGGGGCGGCAAGGGCCGTGGCAGGAAGAAGGCGAAGAAGAGCTCCACGAAGAAGAAGTCCACCAAGAAGAAGTCCGCGAAGAAGAAGTCGGCGAAGACGAAGGCCTCCAGCAAGAAGAAGTCGAGCTGACCGTGGCGCGCGTGACGATCGTCGGGGGAGGCCTCGCCGGCTGCGAAGCTGCTCGGTGGCTGGCGGATCGGGGCCACGAGGTCGTGCTGCACGAGATGCGGCCCGTGCGTGGCACCGAGGCGCACCAGACCGACGCGCTGGGTGAGCTGGTCTGCACGAACTCCTTCAAGAGCGAGGACCCCGCCAACGCGCACGGCACCCTCAAGCGCGAGATGCGCCTGCTCGGCTCCACCCTCCTTCGATCCGCCGACGTGTCGCGCGTAGCCGCGGGATCCGCGCTCGCCGTGGATCGCGGGCTGTTCGCCGAAGCGATGTCCGCCGCGGTCGCCGACCGGGACAACATCGAGGTCGTTCGCGACGAGGTGACCGAGCTTCCGGACGGCCCGGTCATCATCGCAACGGGGCCCCTGACCTCGGATGCGCTTTCCGCCGCCATCCGGGCCGAACTCGGCGACGACGGGCTGGCCTTCTTCGACGCCATCGCGCCGATCCTGGACCGCGAATCCCTCGACGAGTCGATCGTGTTCGAGGCCGGGCGCTTCGAGGAGTCGGGCGACTACCTCAACTGCCCGATGACGAAGGAGGAGTACGACGCCTTCATCGCCGAACTTCAGGGCGGGGAGGGCTACGAGGGCCAGGACTGGGACGACGTGCCGTACTTCGAGGGGTGTCTCCCGATCGAGGTGAGTGCATCGCGTGGGGCCGAGACGTTGCGATTCGGCCCGATGAAGCCGATCGGGCTGGAGGATCCGCGCACGGGTGAGCGGCCGTGGGCCGTCGTGCAGCTACGCCGGGAGGACCGCGCCGGCCAGATGTGGAACATGGTCGGCTTCCAGACCCGTCTGAAGCGGGGCGAGCAGCGGCGGATCTTCACCATGATCCCCGGTCTGGCCGAGGCCGAGTTCCTCCGCTGGGGATCGATCCACCGGAATTCCTACCTCGACTTCCCCCAGCGGCTCAGCGACCACGGCTCGCTGCCGGATCGTCCCGAGCTGATCTTCGCCGGCCAGCTGACCGGGGTGGAGGGGTACACCGAGTCGGCCGCGAGCGGACTCCTCGCGGCAGTGAATCTCGACCGGGTGATCCGGGGCGAGGATCCCATGGTCCCGCCCCCCACGACCATGCTGGGCGGCCTCTACCGCTTCCTGCGTGACTCGAAGCCGAAGCACTTCCAGCCGATGAACTCCAACTGGGGGCTGGTCGATCCGCTCGAGGGCAAGCGCATCCGCGACAAGGGGGAGAAGCGCTGCCGGCTGGCGGATCGGGCTCTGGACGAGTTTCTCGGATGGATGGCGGAGGTCGGAGTGGAGCCCGCGGTGGATCCGGACTCGCTGCCGCGTCCCGAGGTGCGGAAGCCGCGCCGTCGAGGCGGTCGGTCCCCCTCGGAACCGAAGCCCGCGGACCCGGCCGCCACCCCGACCGCGACCGGGTGAGGGACGGGTGAGCCGGCGGATTCCCGACGGCCCCGCGAAGACCGCGGCGGAGGAGTTCCTCCGTCACCTCGCCGACGAGCGTCAGCTCTCGGAGCACACCATCACCGCGTACCGGCGCGACCTGAACGATCTCGGCGCATTCCTCAGCGACCACAACGGCTCGTTCGACTGGCGGTGGTCCGATGTCGATCGCTTCACCCTCCGCAGCTTCCTCGGGCATCTCCGGCGCCGCGACCTCGCGTCCCGCACCATCGCCCGCAAGCTCAGCGCCGTCCGGACCTTCTTCGGGTTCCTGCATGTGGAGGACCGGCTGGAGAGCGACCCGACCCGGGCGCTGCGTGCGCCGAAGGCCGAGCGCCGCCTTCCGGGCTACCTGACGCGTGCCGAGGTCCAGGCCGTGTTCGACATCGCCGAGGTGCGGGCGGCGGAAAACACCCTCGAGGGCACCCGAAGTCTGGTCGTTCTCGAGATGCTGTACGGAAGCGGGCTCCGTCTGGCCGAACTGCACGGGATGAACGTCGCGGACCTCGATCTGGTGTCCGAGGTGGTTCGCGTGCGAGGGAAGGGCCGAAAGGAGCGGATCGTGCCCATCACCGGGTCCGCCGCCACCGCCATCCGACGCTACGAACCCCGCCGGGACGAGGTGCGGGGGAAGGCCACGCGCGGACCCGACCGCGACGCTCTGCTGCTGGGGCCGGGAGGGGGCCGATACTCACGCCGCGCGATCCAGCGCACCGTGCATCGCCTGCTCGATCTGGCCGGGGCGGGAGACGACGTCACCACGCACTCGCTCCGTCACACCTTCGCCACACACCTTCTGGACGCCGGAGCGGACCTGATGGCCGTGAAGGAGCTGCTGGGGCATGTCTCGCTGTCGACGACGCAGATCTACACGCACACCTCGACCGAGCGGCTCAAGAAGGCGTACAGGCAGGCGCATCCGCGGTCGGAGTAGGCGGGGAAGCAGCTCGGCGCCTCACCCCGGTCGCGCTGAAGATCTCTCCGGGGTGGAGCTGCGCTAGCTGCTGGCGAGCAGAATCTCCGCGATGCGTTCTGCCGCCCTTCCGTCCCAGAGCGGAGGCCGACGGTCGCTCCCCGTGCCCGGAACTCGACCGTTCACCGACACGGCCTCCCAGGCCTCGAGAATCGCGGCCTTGTCCGGCCTCACGAGTCGGTTGGTGCCGTGCTCGATCGTGGACGGGCGTTCGGTATTCTCGCGTATGGTCAGACATGGTACGCCGAGAATCGTCGTCTCCTCCTGGATGCCACCCGAGTCGGTCAGGACGACGGTCGCGTTCGCGAGGAGCTTGATGAAATCCAGATAGCCCAGCGGGTCGGGTGTGTGGATCGCGGAGATCGCCGCCACCCGGTCCGCGAGCCCGAGCCGGTCGAGGCTCGCGCGAGTACGGGGGTGAATCGGGAATACCAGCTCGAGGTCGCCGGCGATCCGTTCGAGGGCATCCACGATGTCCCGGAGTACCTCCGGCTCGTCGACGTTGCTCGGTCGGTGGAGGGTGACCACGCCGTATCGACGGGGATCCACGCCGATGTCGTCGAGCACGCTCGAGGCCTCCGCCGCCTGCCGGTGCTTCAGCAGGGTGTCGATCATGACGTTTCCCACCAGGTGGACCCTCTCGTCGGGGATCCCCTCGTTCGCCAGGTTCTCGACCGCACTCTGCTCCGTCGCGAAGAGTGCGTCGCTGATGTGGTCGGTGAGAACCCGGTTGATCTCCTCGGGCATGCGCCGGTCGAACGAACGCAACCCGGCTTCGACGTGCGCCACCCTCACGCCGAGCTTCCTGGCCACGAGGGCACACGCGATCGTCGAGTTCACATCGCCCACCACCACGACCCAGTCGGGCGACCGATCCAGGACGACGTCCTCGAACTGGATCATGACCTCGGCGGTCTGCTTCGCGTGGGAGGCCGAGCCCACGCCGAGGTTCACATCCGGCTCCGGAATGCCGAGTTGCGAGAAGAACACGTCGCTCATCCGGCGATCGTAGTGCTGGCCCGTATGAACCAGCGTCGCCTCGACATCATCGGCTGCGCGAAGCACCGACATGAGCGGAGCGATCTTGATGAAGTTCGGGCGCGCTCCACACACGCAAAGGACTCTGATCATCGATCGCTCCGGGCGCTGTCGGCTTTCTCGCACATGTAGATGACGTGGTAGCTGAGAGCCACCGGCGCGGGTACGGCGAACCAGGGCGTCCAGAGTCCGACGGACACGATGTCGCGTACCGCATACCCCGTCGCCTCGCACAGTCGTTCCACCCACCGCGGCAGGAAGTAGTACGTGTGATCCTCCGTGTAGAAATACCTCTTCAGACGGAAGAGTTCGGCAAAGGCCACCGGAAATCCCATGGGGTTGGGCGTTGAGAGGATCAGACGTCCGTCATCGCGAAGCACCTCCCGAAGCGTTCGAAGAAGCGCGTAGGGGTTCTCGAGGTGCTCGATCAACTCTCCGCAGACGATGGTGTCGAACGTTCTTCCCGGAAAGATCTCCTGCACTTCCATGCAGTCGCCCACTATCTCTTCCTCGTAGGAGACCGTCCCCGACGATGGAACGAGATCGAGACCCACACGGTGGACGCCTGAAAAGTAGGGATTCGGTTGTTGTGCGTACCCGACGTCGAGCAGGGTTCCAGCCGAAGCGAGCTTCGCGATCAGCTTCAACCGCTTCTGTTCGTATCGCTGAGCGGTGATCACTACGCAGCTCCCCCGTCGTCGACGCCTGGTCGGGCTCCCTGGCGTCCGGTCACGATCGTCCGCCACATCACGGCACCGCCCCCCACGCTCAATACTACCGAAACGATCCGGATGAGGAGAACGGCGAGCAGCGATGCAGCGAGCTCCTCGCCGACGATCTGGGCCGACACTACCGCGAACGCCTCGAAAACCCCGAGAGCGGCTGGAGTTATCGCAATGATCGCGCCCATCTTCGCGAACGCCGATGATGTGACGGCCGCGAGATACGATCCGGATCCTCCGGCGATCGAGAATGCGATCGAGAATGCGATCGCGTGCGCGATCGCATTCAGCAGGGTCCACAAGGCGAGGCGACTCAGAAGGGTCCGGTCCGCCGAGATCGTCTGCCAGCCACGGATCGTGCGGGCGAGTACCGACGCTGGCGTACCGGTGGATACACGGTCCAGATAGGGTGCGAACACCACGGCCCCGATCAGCGAGACGACCACCACGACACAGGCCGTGACCGCCACCCACCCCGAGACCCCGCCAGGGATGCCGAGTAGGGCGAGTGCCAGCGCTCCGAGGCTTGCGTTGGCGGCTACGGTGAAGCCCACGGTCGCCGCGATGGTCCCGGCGAATTCCGCGTACTTCAGGCCATGCGCGTGCTTGAGATAGACAGCTCGCGCGGCGGCTCCCCCACGCGCCGGTGTCACGAGGTTCAGCATCGAGGTGACGAAGGTCACACCCATCCATTCGCGGATTCTCAGGCGAATCCCGAAGCAGGCGACGACATCGCGGGTGACGAGCCCGTTGAGAACCATGCAGCTCGCGAGCAACCCCGTCAGAGTGAGCAGGAGAATCGGATCGGCGCTCGTCAGGTGAGCGAGCGCCTCCTCCTCATCGAGCAGATACCGCCCCGCAGCGACGACAGCCAGAACCAGGACGATCAGCGAGAGGATCTCACGCAGGCGACGACCTCGGGTCGCAGCGGGCCCCGGGTCGTCGCGTTCGGCCATCGTCAAACCTTTCCCCCGCACTGCTCGATGAATCCGACGAACCAGTCGGCCACGTTGACTTTGTCACGGAGCATGCGGCTGTGTCCTTCTCGTACCGAACTCTCGAGTGCCTCGCCGCCGGATAGCAGCTGGTCGAGCCGCTTCAGCAGTCGATCCGGGTCTCGGGGATGAAAGCCCCAGGTGAGCCCGTACTCATGCTCGAGCTCTTCCAGGTAGTGGATCCGGCCCGAAAAGGTCGATGCCCTGAGAGCCGGCGTACCCAGAACCGCCGCCTCCGCGCTCATGGTCTGACTGTCACCCACGATCAGGTCAGCGAAGGCGAGGGCGTGGTGCAGACGCGACGGAGGAAGCGAGAACGCCAGGTGTGCCCACTCCCGAGGTGGGTCCTCCTCCGTGGAGAGAAACACCTTCCCGTGCTCCAGTAGCCGCTCGACGACAGCGCGCTTGGTCGCGATATCCATTCCCGCTTCGCCATGATCGTGGCTCGCGCTCATGGCGACGAACCGGACGAGAAAGAACCTTTCTCCCTCTTCGACTCCGAGTTCGTTTCTCACAGCCCGATCGGGCGTGAAATGGTCCGGGTGCAGGTATGCGGACTGTTTGTATCCGGCGTAGGTGTGATGCCGCCGCCCCCAGCGCTCGGGAAGACAATCGGGGGAAGTCAGTAGGTGTGCGAAGGGTCGTGCGGCATGAAAGTGGAGGCCGGCGGCCGAGCCGTCATCGGTGTCGAATATTCCCACCGCGCCGGCCAGACGGGCCGCCTGGACCCCCGACGGATTCCGCGTGACCACGAGATCGGCGTCGAGTCTGCGGATCATTCGCACCAATGTGGCGTTCCGCTCGACGAGTTCCTTCAGTTGGCCGATCCGGCCCCGTCGGGAAGGCCGGCCCACGCTCTCGTACGGAATCCCGAGATCGTCGAGAAGGCGGCAGGTCACCTCCTTGTCGCGAGCCAGCACATGGGTCGTATGCCCACGGGCCTCGAGGACCGGGATCATGTTCTTGAAGAAGTGAACATGCGCCGGATGGACGATATCGAAGAGGATCCGCATGCACGGCAGGTTCGAGGGCGCACGGCCACGGTCTGGAATGGAGCCTCGTCCCGAGACGAGGCGGTTGCTCGGGTGCATAGCAGGGTGGCTCCGGGCTCGCGCTGGCCGCAAGTGATCGGGTGGGAGGTGCGCGCATCCCTGCGCCGACCGGGTACCCGGCTCGGCAGGTGCATGTCACCACCGTTCGGTCGTACCTTCCCTCTCTTCAGAGGAAGGCCTGCGAGTCGGTTCGCCCTGAGAATCCCGCGGGATGGTTCCGGCTCGGCGACGGATACGGCGCGGGCCCGACTCGCGAGTCGCTGGAAGGAGGTCATCGCCCGCGATTCGTCTTCCTGCGACTGGAACCTCCGCGAACGTGAACTTCACAGGCTCGGTGCAGCGATCGGACTGTTCGCGAAGTCGGCGGTGGACGACCACATCGTGATCTACAACCGGCACAGGTTCACGATTCTCGCGGATGAAGTCGGGTTCGAGGTGGAGCGATACGAGTCGTTCCAGTTCGGGTGTAACCAGTTCGTGGTCCTCGCTCGCGCGGGCTGAGCGACGGGCCACCACGTGGGTGTCGGGTGTCCACCGTGGACGCGACGTTTCCCGGCTTGCTGAGATCGACCCACTGACCGTAGCCTACCGGGTCGTAGTCATCTGACTCGGGCACTTGCTGCTTCCGTGAGCGGGCGATTCATGAAGCTGATCATCCAGATTCCCTGCTTCAACGAACGGAAGACACTGCCCGTCACCCTCGCCGACCTCCCGCGTGAGTTGGAAGGCATCGACACGGTCGAGTGGTTGGTGGTCGATGATGGAAGCGAGGACGGGACGGCCGATGTCGCCGTCCGACTCGGGGTGGATCACGTGATTCGACTGAAGCGGAATCGCGGACTGGCATCCGCGTTCGTGGCGGGCCTCGACGCCTCCGTCCGGGCCGGGGCCGACATCATCGTCAACACCGACGCGGACAACCAGTACTGTGCGCAGGATATTCCCGCGCTCATCCAGCCCATTCTCGATGGCAAGGCCCAGATCGTCGTGGGTGAACGCCCCATCGATGACACGCCGCATTTTTCCCGGGTGAAGAAGCTGCTCCAGCGGCTCGGGAGCTCTGTGGTCAGGTGGGTGAGCGGTACGGACATCCCGGACTCGCCGAGCGGTTTCAGAGCCATGACACGGGAGGCCGCCCAGCGCCTCCACGTCTTCAATCGCTACAGCTACACGCTCGAGACGATCATCCAGGCGGGACAGAAGGGCATGGCGATCACCTCGGTGCCCGTCCGCACGAATCCGATCCTGCGGCCTTCGCGGCTCTTTCGGAACAGCTTCGAGTACATGGCGCGGCAGGCCATGGTGATTACCCGAATCTTCATGACCTACCGGCCTTTCGCCTTCTTCGCCGGCCCCGGGTTGTTGCTTTTCCTGGGCGGGTTCGGGATCGGCCTGCGCTTCGTGTATTACTTCGTCCAGGGTGCGGGCGCCGGTCGCGTTCAGTCTCTGATTCTCGCTGCGCTTCTTCTCGGCCTCGGGTTCTTTCTCGTAGTCGTAGGTCTCCTTGCCGACCTCGCTTCGGTCAACCGCACACTTCTCGAGGGTCTGGACTGGCGTATGCGGAGGATGGAGGACGCGAGTCGATCGGTCGCGGCGCGGGACGCTGGTCCCGACCCCACCACCGATTCGGACTCGGGTGGGGGGAGCGCTCCCCATGGGTGACTCTTCGACCGTGGCGCCCGCCGAGTGGCGACGCGTGATCCTGCTGGCATTGTGCCTGATCTTTCCTCTGTACCTCGCCACGGCGAGCTGGGGCAGCCTCCAGTCGGTCGACCCGCGTTCGACTGCGCTCGCGGGGTGGCAGGTGGCGAAGACCGGTGGCCTCGCCTTCGACAGCACGTGGGTCCCCGAGTCACTGGCGTGGCCAGCGGAAGGAGCCGACGGTCGGACATATTCGAACCGATTCCCGGGCGTGATCGCGCTTGCGGCTGCGGGTTACTGCGCTGCCGAATTGATCGGAGTCCTGCCGGACAACCCAACGAAGCTGGCGATCGACTTGCCGATGTGGCCCGCCACGTTGATGGCCGTCCTCGCGGCGGTCCTCGCGGCGGTTCTCACCTGGCGCCTGTTCCGAGAAACCAGGGTGTCTCCGAGGTTCGCCCTCGCTTCGGCTGGACTGGTGGCACTCGGATCCCCGCTGTGGTCCCTCTCCGCCGACGCGCTCTGGACCCATGGTGCGACACACGCGTTGCTGGCGGGAAGCCTGCTGTCACTGGCGCGCCGAAGGGTCGCTGTCGCGTCCGGACTGGCGGGGCTCTCGATTCTCTTCCGACCCCACCTTGT
>Ga0207419_1001122_pt1 | contig 21248 bp, 15 predicted proteins | sample ElkSloMetagenome_4_FD_184723 | JGI IMG/M metagenome (GOLD analysis project Ga0207419, IMG submission 184723) | Hot spring microbial communities from Elkhorn Slough, Monterey Bay, USA - MD2A (version 2) | ecosystem: Environmental > Aquatic > Marine > Intertidal zone > Estuary: Microbial mat ...
TCCCACTCCTCCCCCTCCTCCCCCTCTCAAACCAGTAAAACTCAAGCGAAGTCTAGCACCTTGACAGGTGTGGGCGTGGAAACCCCGCCCCTACAAGTCTCTTTTTGGGGAACAATATCCCCTGTAACATCAGAAAAACAAACAACAAACAACAAATAACCAATCAATCCTCGTACCAACGTTCGGAGTAATTGCAAAAAAGATCGATTCTGCGATCGCATCGTTTATCTTGAGAAAAGAGGAAATTGGGGGGTCGGGTCAATGACCAAAATTTCAGAACCCAGTTATGAAGCCGGAGAAGCGGCATTACGGGCTGGAAATTACGAAGAAGCGATCGCGCAGTTTGAAGCCCTGTGCGAAGTTGAGTTAGACGAAAATATTGTCTCGCGATCGCAACAAGCCTTGGTAGTGGCTTATTGTAAATGCGATCGCCCCGGAGACGCGATCGCTTTGTGTCACCGTTTGCTAGAAGTTCAGGATAACAACTGGGCGGCAAAAACCCTAGAAGACCTAATCAAACGTTATCCCGATGCTAACGATTTAGGCATTATTCCTGCCGCGAAATCTCGCCCCCCAGCCCCATCTCCTGCCAATTCCACGATTCTTAACAAAGACCAAGCCCTGATTCCCCTGGAAAAAGAAGCCTCCGAAGCAGGGACAACGGTATTTGTACCGGGACGACAATGGCGCAATGCCGAAAGGGCCCAGAATTGGAAAAAGATGAAACGCCCGAAGCTAGGGCGGTTGTGGCTGTTACAAATTGCCAGCGCGATCGTTTTGTTTTGGATGCTCAAAACTAGCGTCGAATGGACTCTAGAAGGCTTCAATGAAATTTTATTGCGTTTGCCTTTATTACAGCCAATTCAGCCATTTTATAGCGATCCGACCCAATTTTTAGGGATTTCTTGTCTCATTATTTTGATTGTCTTTCCTTGGTGTCTCGATCTGCTGCTGAAGTGGGTTTATCACCTCGAACCGTTTTCGGTGTCTCGTCTCAAAGTCGAACATCCCGAAGCTGCCCAGGTGGTTCAAAAAATGATCAAGCAAATCGCCCGGAAAAAGAAAATGCCGCCGCCGAAATTGGGCATTCTCCCCACTTCTGCGCCGATTATCTTTGTTTATGGTCATATTCCCCGCAACGCCCGGTTAATCCTCAGTGAAGGGCTGCTACAACACCTCGAAGACGACGAGTTAGGGGTTCTGATCGCCAGTCAACTCGCCCAAGTTATTCATCGGGATTTTATGTTGATGTCGGCAGCCACGGCATTACTGCAAATTCCCTATACCCTCTATGCCTTGTTATCCCAAGGAAGCGATCGCATCAGGGAAAAACTCAGCAATCTGCCAACACCCCAGCGAATCAACGCCAAACTCTGGCAAGCCTTACCCTTTGCCCTGCAATGCTTCTTTTCAATCCCGATGGCGTTGTTTTATACCTGGTATTGGTTGTGGCGAGTGGTGTTGTTGTGGGTGTCGCGACAACGGCATTTCTATAGCGATCGCCTTGCTGCTCAATATATGGGCAATCCCAACGGTTTAACGCGAGCCTTACTCAAAAGTACCATGGGCATTGCTCAAAACATCGAATTTCGCCAACACACCAGCTATCTCCTCGAAAGCTTTGATTTATTAATGCCCGTCGGTTATCGTCAATCCATTAGTTTAGGCAGCATTCCCCTCAAAACCCCTTTTGCTGAAGTTCTCGCTTGGGAATGCACCAACCCCTATCGCCATTGGTTAGCCCTCACCAACTCTCATCCGCTTATGGGCGATCGCATTTACCTCCTCAACCGTTACGCTAACTATTGGCAACTGTCCCCCGAAATCGATCTTCCCACCGTTATTCCGCCTGCCCGTACCTTCAAAGAAAAGCTGATCAAGCTTAAAAACAGCTACCAGGCACTCCCTATCCTACAAAGTGCGGTTTTAGCCGCGATCTTCTTGGGATTAGCCGTCAGGGGCATTTTCTGGATCGCTGGCTTTCTCAATGACTATGTATTGAGCATCTGGGTAAGCGGTAGCGGCGTGATTTGGCTGTACAACGCCAACAATGCTTTGATTGTGCGCGGTTGTATTTTGGGCGCATTTAGCCTCAGCATTATCGCTTGGATTAACGGCTATTTCCCCGATATTCGCATTACCCCCACTCGCAACGAACCGCGACTGCAAGATTTACTGGCAAACTCCAAATCTGTTCCCCCACGCAGTTTAGGCATTCGCATTTCCGGTAAACTTATTGGTCGGACTGGGATTAGTAATTGGTTAATTCAGGACTTGATTTTACAAACTGATAGCGGCGACATTAAGCTGCATTTCTTCACGAAATTGGGGCCCCTTGGTAATCTGTTTTGGGGCATCCAAACGCCGTTACTCTGGCTTTGTCGTCAGTTATCCTTACGCAAATTTGAAGCCTTCTTACAAAAATACATTCCCGTTTATCCCCGTCCCGACCAATTAATTAACCAAGATGTGACAATCATTGGTTGGTTTCGGCGCAGTAGTAGCCCTTGGATTGATGTGGATACCATTCGCACCTCAGACAATCAAGAAAAAGTACAAAGCGGTTATCCCGTCTGGGTTACAGGAATCGCGATCGCGTCGGCTTTATGGGCGGCTTACTCCATTTGGCAAGCGTAATTACTTGGCCTCGAAATGTTGATGAATGACATCTAGCACTTCTTGGGCAATGTCCCGATTTGCGGCTTTCGTAAAATGCCCATCTCCGATAAAGTTACTGGCATCCGTCGCTGGCGCGATCGTGTGGGTACTCACATAAGGAATATCATGCTCGGCCAAAATGGGCTCGAGGACTTGAAAAAGATGGTCTTGGTAGCCTTGATCGTTTAACAATAAAACAATCGGCAATCTGCCGTCTTCGCGAGCAGTTGCTGCAAATTGTTGAACCATGATTTTCAAGGCTTGAATTTCTTCTGACTCTGTATTGAATCCTGCTGGAGTGTAAATCTGGCTTTCAACACGGCGTTGATGAGCTTGACCATAAGACCGACGCAGCAAACGCACCAATGCAGACCGATCCAGAATATTGTGTTCAAACATGAAAGGATCGAAAAAGCGGTCGTATTCTTGGAGTTGAGACACAAAAGCTTGCCATTTTCCAGAATTCTCCTTGGCGTTGCGGAGTTGCTCAATAGAACTGATTTTGGGAGCGATTTTCTGCAACTCTCCAGCTTCGACTATGTAACGAGGGTAGGTCACGGGGGCAGGGACTTCAAAACCCCAAGTCATGTTACTCATCGCTGCCATACCTTTGACGCTCGACGCTAATATGCCCAACATTACAATGTCCGCTTCGTGATTGTCTCGGTCAGCTTTGTAAGCAGCAAAGGAATGGTTTGCTGGACTTGCCGGCCCCGCAATTAAACGCAGGGTAATATCAGATTGGAGGTTGGCGACTTCTTGACTGACATCATTAGAAAACGACATCCCATAGGTGGCCATGAGCAAGTTAGCTTCTGATTCAGGACGAGTCGGCAGGGATCGCCGTTGCCATTGTTGTGGGTCAATCCAACCCGCTAGGGCAAGCTCATCAGTGGTTTCATTGGTTTCACCCACTTTACGCAAAATTTTGTCTTCAATCGAGCGTCCATAGTCAAAATATTGATTTAAGTTGCCAACGGACGTTTGACGGGGGTCGGAGGGATAGGGAAAAAGGAAGTTCGCAATAACATCAAACAAAACTAAGAAAAAAATAAACCAAATTCCGGTTTTGACTGATTCACGGATGAAATTATTCATAGCGCTTGGGAAAATTCTTCATCATTTTTAGAATTGGAAGTAAATAAATTGGGCCGGTGCGTTACGGGTTCCCACGATCAAAACAATTGTGATGGCGGCGTAGAAAGCCCCTCGGAGTATGGGGCAGGGATTATTCATTATGTAGAGAAAAAGTATCACAGTGGCGATCGCGACTCTGTACTTTTCTGGCCATGACTACCAGTCTGTTGCACTATCTCCAACAAGTTCCCGACTTTCGCTTTTTCCCTTTTTCAGTGAATAATCCCTGGAAGTATGGGGGGATAGGCATCATTAGAATTTTGATCTTCCAGTCGCGTATTGCAGAATTTCATACGCAAACAGCAGCATCATACCCGCGATCGCAGACAAGGTAGGTCGGGGTAAACTCATTGAAAAATTGCCCATATCCCAGATTAAAGTCTAGGTAAAGGCGATGGCTTGTTCGATGGAGTTGGCTCGGAACCACAACCCGCCGTAGGAAACCAGAATGAAGGTGAAAACTATAGCAGCGAGGGATTTAAGTTTTGCTGACCCATTCTGATTTTTGACTGGCGTAGTTGATTAGGAAATTACAAAGCGATCAACACAGAGTAACAAGCCATGGTATCCCCCCCCCAAATCACGAAAGTCCACCCGGCTCAATGCCATAACCCACTGAGGGTCATGGTACGAACGTTTGACGGGAGTCGGAGGGACAGGGAAAAAGGGAGTTAGCAACAATATTAAACAAAACTCAGAAAAAAATAAACCACAGTCCGGTTTTGACTGACTTACGGATGAACTTATTCATAGCGCTTGGGCAAATTCTTCATCATTTTTTAGAATTGGAAGTAAATAAATTGGGCCGGTGCGTTACTGGTTCCCATGATCAAGACAACCGTGATGGCGGCGTAGAAAGCCCCTCGGAGTATGGGAGGATAGGCATCATTGAATCTTGATTTTCCAGTGGCGTATTGCAGAATTTCATACGCAAACAGCAGCATCATACCCGCGATCGCAGACAAGGTAGGTCGGGGTAAACTCATCGAAAAATTGCCGATATCCCAGATTAAAGTCTGGGTAAAGGCGATGGCTTGTTCGATGGAGTTGGCTCGGAACCACAACCAGCCGTAGGAAACCAGAATGAAGGTGAAAACTATAGCAGCGAGGGATTTAAGTTTTGCTGACCCATTCTGGTTTGTGACCGACGTAGTAGATTTAGGAATTACAAAGCGATAAACACAGAGTAACAGACCATGGTATCCCCCCCAAATCACGAAAGTCCACCCGGCTCCATGCCATAACCCACTGAGGGTCATGGTTTTGAGTAGGTTAACATAAGTACTACGATTGCCTTTACGACTACCACCTAGAGGGATATAAACGTAATCTCGAAACCAAGTCGATAAGCTAATATGCCAGCGTTGCCAAAATTCACTGGGATTTCGGGCAAAGTAAGGCAAGTTGAAGTTAACCATCAGTTCAATGCCTAAAATTTTGGCAACACCGCGAGCAGTATCTGAATAACCGGAGAAATCGCAGTAAATTTGAATGGCAAAGAAAAAGGTGGCAAGAACAATATCTAGCCAAGAGACAATACCCGTGGTTTCATAAATTGCATCTACACAAATGGCTACTCCATCAGCGACTGCGACTTTTTTGAATAAACCAAATAAGATGAGGAATACCCCATCTAAGGATTGATTCAACCTAATTGTTCGGGGTTTTAATAATCGCGGTAATAACTCGGAAGCACGTTCAATCGGACCGGCAACCAATTGTGGAAAAAAGGCGACAAATAAAGCGAAATCAAAAAAGCGATGAGTTGCTTGCAATTTACCACGATAGATATCGATGGTGTAGCTCATCGTCTGAAATGTATAGAAAGAAATCCCCACAGGTAATACAATATTTAAATCTACGCTTCCTAGGGGAATTCCCAAAGAGCCAACGGCTGCTTCTAGGCTGTCTGTAAAGAAATTAAAGTATTTGAAGAAACCTAAAATACCGAGGTTCGTACCAATACTTATCCATAAAAATAACTGACGGCGTTTCGGTGATTCTAAGGTTGTAAAAAAGGAGTATAAAAGATTAGCAACAACGACAAATACAAGTGTACCACCAAAAACTTGCCAGCCGATTTGAGAGCCAGCGAGTAGGGTTTTCCAGTCTATTTCTAAACCAGAAGTAAAGCTGATAGCATTCCACTGCGCCGTCACAAATAAAAAAGCAGCAACCAATAAATATCCTGAAGCCAAAGCTCTATGCGAGCGAGAAATTTGACCGATTTCAATCATTAACCCACAACCAAAGTCAATGACTGTTGATAAAACAATTAGATATAAAAAATTGCTTTCCCACCAGCCATAGAAAATATAACTGGCGGCTAACAGCATCCAGTTTTGTCCGCGAAAAGGCAAAACTCGATAAAGCGAGTAGGTAATTGCTAGAAAGAAAATAAATTCGACTGAATTGAATAGCATATCTTTTTAGAAATTCCCGATCATCATAGGGTTACCTGAGTGGCGATCTAGATGCGATCGCAAGATTAGTAAAACTAAATTCAGGGTTATTCTGGCTTAACCTGAATTTATAACGGCTTATGAGGGGTTAACAAGCTGCTGATAAATATTAACCATTTGTTGAGCTTTATTCGGCCAGACAAATGCTTTCGCTCGTTCGACTGCATGAGCTGACATCTTCTCTCGCAGTTGAGGATCGTTCGCTAAAATTGCGATTTTGTCCGCCATTTCTTTCACTAAATATTCTCGCGAGAGGGGGTCAATTTTAAAGCCGTTATCGTCGGTGACATACTCCCCAATGCCGCCATTATTGGCCACAATACAAGGTAATCCACTGGCCATGGCTTCGAGGACGACTGCCCCGCCAAATTCGCGGATTGAAGGGAAACAAAAGATATCTGAATCTTGATAATATTGTAAAGTTTCAGCTTGCTTAACTTGTCCGGTCAATTTGACGCTATTTTCGAGTTTTAAGTCTTTGACTTGTTGTTTAAGTTTTTCGCTTTCTTCGCCACTGCCGACAATGGTAAACTTAATTTTGTTTTGGAGTTCGGGTTTTAATAAACTAATGGCTTTTACGACAACATCGGCACATTTATAAGGGACTAAACGTCCGACAAATAAAAGCTTGATCGAGTCGTTCTGAGGGGGTTTGGGTACGGTTTGAATAAAGGATTCGGGAATGCCGTTTTCATAAAATAAGTCCAGGCGATCGCGCTCTATTTTAAACAAGTTTTTCACCAACTCTAAGGTATAGCTCGAACCGGATAAAATACGATCGGCGGTTTGATAAGTTTCGCGATAACCGGGGATGAGATACCGCCCTAATGCCCGTAAAAAGTTGAGATTAGCATTTTCTTTTTTCGCGGTTTCGCGGAAGCCTGGAGGAAAGGGAACACCGCCATTAATAGGCCCTAGTAAAAACGGAGTCTTACCCACTTCACAGGAGCGCACAGTTTTCACCGGATAGCGGGGTAACATCGGCGTGAGAGCGTGAACCAGGTCATATTTGCCTTGCTGAATCGGTTTTCTAAACTGTTGGTAAACCTTTTGATTAAATTCGGCGTAAATCGGATAAGTCAAGGCATGATAAAGGGGCCAAATCACCTTACCTCTGGCAACCAGTTTTTCGACCAGGTTGTAGTATTTCTTGATATTAGAACTTTCAGAAATATAAATAATGGTGCGATCGCCAGCGACTTTAGATAAAGCTTCGCGGTTGCGTTCGTGAGTCACTAAAGTAACATCGGCTTCCTGGCTAATGTGATGATAAAAGTTGTAGCCGACCAGGGGAACAGAAGGCCATTCAGGATTGCACTGTTCGACAATCATCAAAACTTTAAGTCGCTGGTTTTCCATGATTTTTTCCTTCGTCATAACAGTTATTTTTGGGAATTTGCTTCAAGGGGTTGAGCGCTTTTATACTCAATTAAACCTTGTTGCCGACCCAGCAAGCGATTGAGATGAAATTGAATTTGACCGAGGGCTTGGGGAAATTTGCCTACCACACAAGATATTGCGTAAAGTCGGGCAGCTTGAGGGGTTAAATCGGGTTTGTTCATGCCCTTCATCACTCGATAAATTAACAAGGGATAGCCCAGAAGTAGCAAGAAACTCCACCCATGAGACGGCCAAGCAAAACTCAATGCGATTAAAGGAATGATAGCGCCCCACAGCCAAATACTTCGACTTTCTTTAACCCAGTGGCGTTCTGGGGGCGCACCGTGCAACCATGCCCCCTCTGCAAAGGCGTGGCCGGCTCTTTGGGTGCGTTTCCACCATTGACTCCATTGAGTCATTTGCGCGTCGTGACGGGTCATTTCGGCAGCAATCCGCCACACTTGCCAGCCTTGTTGTCGCAGTCGCACGCAGAGTTCGGGTTCTTCTCCGGCGATCAGGTTGGGGTTGTAACCGCCGACTTGCTGGACGGCTTCAACGCGCATCATGGCATCTCCCCCGCAGGCTTTGGCTTCTCCTGTGGGGGTGTCCCACTCGATGTCACACAAGCGGTTGTAGGGGGTTTGGTCGGGGAAACGTTCGCGACGACGACCGCAAACCACGGCAATTTGAGGATGGGCTTCGAGGTAAGCTTGGGCGGTTTCAAGCCAATTTTCGACGACTTCACAATCGCCATCGACAAACTGCACAAAGTCGAGATCGGGGGCAAGTTGCAGCAAGCGTTCAAATCCGGCGTTGCGGGCCCGAGCGGCGGTGAAGGGCAAATCAAGGTTGAGTTCGACGACTTCAACTCCGAGCGATCGCGCCATTTCGACACTACCATCAGTAGAGCCAGAGTCTACATAAACCACCGTGGCCACGCGATCGCGCCCGGATTGTAAACATTGACGCAGGCGATCGCCTTCGTTACGACCAATGGCGACTAATCCTAAACGACTCAAGAATTTAACCTCCTTTTATTTTTAGAGCATTTCATCACGATCGCCATTACTACTTAGCATCGATGTGACGTGAGAATTTTCCCAACTTTCGGCTGTTTGGGCTGGATTTTCCTTTTCTGAAGTATAGATTCAAAGGACATTGGTCAAGGCTGAATGCTAAAACTCAACTTAAAAAATCACATTTAAGCTTTACATTCGGAAAAAGTGAAAATATAATCGTGTTTAGTTATTAACCCTTTTTAACAAAAAATTCATTTTTTCGGTATTCTTATCTCTCCAACTCGACGGAACTCAAAATTTAGGGGAAAAGCTCGGTCTTCTTTAATTTGGGAATCAGTCTCGTTATCACTCTGACTTGAGGTTTGGGGGTTATGGAAAGTCTAATTTTTGAGTTAGACATTTAAGCTTAACCTACACAATGGAAATCAGTTGATATTACAATGTGTTACAAAAGTAGAGCAAGCTTTATCTTTAGAAATCGCTAATATTGTCATCAACGAGGAAACTAAACACGACTATGAAAACGCCTGTTATTGCCATTGGTTTAGACGCTGCTGAACCGAGTGTAATTGAAAAATGGATGTCTCAAGGTCATCTAAAAACCATGAATCGCTTGCGCGAGCAAGGAATGTATGGCCGTTTAAAAAATTACACTGCTTTTAGCGCCGAAACCCCCTGGACGACTTTTGCGACGGGTTGCCGACCGCCAAAAACGGGTTATTGGTCGATGCTACGCTACAATGCCGATACTTATGACATGGGCGCTCGCACCGCTTATGAGTACGACGAATTTTTGCCCTTTTATGCTCTAGGGCCCGATTACCGCGTTGCTGCCTTTGATATGCCTCAAGTCAGGCTCACAGATAAAATCAACGGGCCGCAGGTATCAGCCTGGGGAGCGCATTCGCCGCAAGTCCCCAGTGGCTCTTTACCCGAAACCTTGTTACCTGAATTAATTGAGCGCCACGGAGAACATCCTGGCTTGCACAAAGATTATGCTATTTGCCCGGATATTAAAGGAACATTACGGCTGCGCGATCGCCTTAAAGTGGGGATCGAGCGACGCTCGGCAATTTGTCAAGACCTTTTATCAAGGGAACCGTGGGATTTGTTTGTGACGGTGTTTGGCGAAGCGCATTCGGCAGGTCATAATTTCTGGCAACTCAGCCAACCGGAACATCCTTTGTATGAAGCACTCCGTCAAGAAGTTGAGCGTGACCCAATGCTCGAAAGCTTCGAGCAGATGGATCGCGCCATTGGGGAAATTCTGACGAAAGCCCCAGAGAATGCCCGGATTGTGGTTTTCTCGGCTCATGGTATGGGGCCCAATAGTATGGATTTACCGAGTACGTTGTTCTTGCCTGAGTTATTGTATCGCTTGAACTTCCCCGGTCAGTACGCGATCGCCCCTGGGGAAGTGGGGGCCCCCCTACCGCCTCCGATCGCCAAGATGAAGTGGAATTATTGGGAACGTCATGTTTGGGCAACCAAGTATGACAAAAATCCCCTACGCCGCTTTTTACGTCGGGAACTGCCGACTAAGGTTTTCAACTGGGTTGAATCTTTGATTGACTCCCCCCAAGCACCGGGCTTGATGTCACCCTTTCAATTGCTAAAGAAAACGACCGTTGTACCTTTACAAGCGGCTCACTGGTACTCGCCTTTATGGCCGCAGATGAAAGCGTTTGCCCTGCCGTCTTTCGCCGAGGGTTATATCCGGGTCAACGTCAAAGGTCGCGACCCCCAAGGGATTGTGTCGCCGTCTGAGTACGATGCCTATTGCGAAGACTTAATCGAGAAGATTGCGGCTCTTAAGGACGCTCGGACAGGCATTCCGATGGCGACAGAAATTCTGCGGATGCGGACTGACCCCCACGACAACAATCCCAAGTTACCCGATGCTGATATTGCCGTGGTGTGGCAAGAAGAATACGCGACCGATGTGGTCGAAAGCCCCCATGTGGGTCGCATTGGCCCGGTTCCCCATTATCGGGCAGGCAGCCATCGTCCTCAAGGTTTTATGATTGCGAATGGGCCGGGAATTGTGCCGAACCAAACCACTGAATATATTGGTCACGCTTTGGATATTGCCCCAACCATTTTGCAATTAATGGGTGCGCCGATTCCAGAGACCATTGACGGCAAACCGTTACCGATTTTAGAGCAGGAGTCTTTGTCTGTTTAATTAGCGCTCAACCTTGCTCAAGAAGAAAACTCACCGGAAAATCTTGCGAGTTGTCCTTGCCCTTTTAGGGCGAGGAGGGATAGAAGTTAAAAGTAAGGGGTTCGATGCCCCTTACTTTTAAAAATACGCTACACTAATCCTTCATCGTGGTAAGCCAGCCTAGAGGCGGGCGAGTTGTTGTCTTGTACGATAACTCCAGGGCTACTGAAAGCCAAGGGCGCAATAGGCGCGAGGTTGTTTACCGACAGTTTAAGCTTCGGTGAGTTTTTTAGGAAGAATGAGTTTACTTTGAATTCACAACTTCTAAGATGGCCGAATGGACTTTTTCGGCCCAACTATCCCAGTTGAGGCGGGTTTCGTATTCTTGTCGGGCGGTGGTGACGAGTTGGGCGTATTTTTGAGGACTGCTAATTTGATTCGCGATCGCGTCGGCGTAATCTTTTCCTGTGGCAGAAAAAGGTAGAATACAGCCATTTTTATCTTCTTCGATTAAGGCCGGTAAACCGCCAACATCAGACGTAACAGCAGGTAAGCCAAAGGCGCTCGCTTCTCCAATTACAATCGGCGAACAATCAGCGCGAGTGGGTAGCACAAAAAAGTGAGAGTCTAAAAACAAGCGGTTGAAGCGGTCGTATTCTTGAGGAACATTTTTGTTAATAAAAGGAATCACGTTTAAACGTTCGTGATGGATACCATCTGGCGGCTTACAACCGACAATTGTTAATTCCGCATCAATACCCCGGTCTAACAACGATAATAAAGTTTCATAAGCAATCATCCCTCCTTTCCGTTGCCAATTGACCCCCACAAACAGCAAACGCACAGGAGACATATTCTGGCATCGCTTGTGAAGCTCGGCAACATCGGGAGCGCTATCTAAATTCGCTCCAAAAGGAATAATTTTGATTTGCTCTGCTTTGGCGTTGTAATGTTCAAGAGCTGAGTTCGCTGCCCATTGAGATGAATAAATGAGAAGTTTTGACTTGATAATGGCAACTAACTCTCTTTGTTCGTAAATATTAAATTCTTCTTGGGTTTCGGGAATTTTGTAATATTTATGGATTAAGTACGGTGTCGCATCAGAAATATAAATAATTGGGATATTAGTTTCTAAAAAATTTAATTCTGAGGATGCAACCGGCGCAACGATGGCATGGCAAGGATTATTTTTGAGTTGTTGTTCTACTTTAGTATCTAAATTTTTGAAGCGAGTTGAGTCGGTAAAAATACTCATCGTTGATGCTTGCAGTTTAGATATTGCATTTTTAAATTTGTGTTTGATTTTACGGTGTAGAGCCTCTGGAGAATAAGGAAACCCTAAATTGATTAATTCAATATCTCTGGCACTGAGCGCTCGGTGCATATAATACGGAATACCCGAAAAAGAAGTTTTATCAAGATAGTTATGAAACGATAAAAAACCAACTTTAAGCTGCGGCATATACTTTTCCTGGTGATGAGGTTATATATCAAGAGTGTGACAAAAATGATAATCTCCGTCAAGAAAATAACCGCAGGAAAATTCCTGGGGTAAGAGGACTCCGGCGGCTTTAAAGTAGTTAATGAGGCGTTGGCAGTCCTTAATGTTTTAAACACAAGGCTTACGGTTATGGGTCTGCCCTCGCCTGATTAATTCTTAGCTTTGGTTAGGTTAAGAATTTTCAAGTCATCTCGGCATTTTATACACCTTGATACATTTGCTGGTAATATTTCTGATATTCTTCAGACAACAGAGGTTGCCACCAATCGGGATGAGCCAGATACCATTCGATGGTGCGACGCAACCCACCTGCAACGGTTTCTTGGGGATTCCAGCCTAATTCGGTACTGATTTTGGTTGCGTCGATGGCGTAGCGGCGGTCGTGGCCGGGACGGTCTTTAACAAAGGTAATGAGTTCTCGCGCCGGACGGATGGGGAGATCGGGGGCTAACTCGTCCATGAGGTCGCACAACATATATACTAAGTCGATGTTTTTGACTTCGTTATTGCCGCCGATGTTATAGGTTTGGCCGGGAAGGCCTTGGTGAATCACCACGTCGAGGGCTTGACAGTGATCCCCGACATAGAGCCAATCTCGGATGTTTTGACCGTCACCATAAACCGGGAGGGGTTTACCGAGTAGGATGTTGATGCACATCAAGGGGATGAGCTTTTCGGGGAAGTGATAAGGCCCGTAGTTATTGGAGCAGTTGGTGATAAGGGTCGGGAGGTCGTAGGTGTGGAAGTAAGCGCGAGCGAGGTGATCGCTGCTGGCTTTAGAGGCTGAATAAGGGCTATTGGGGGCGTAGGGGGTGGTTTCGGTAAAGGGGGGGTCGTCGGCGTTGAGGCTGCCGTAGACTTCATCGGTGGAAACGTGGAGGAAGCGATCGCGCCCCGGTTTATCCCGTTTCAGCCAATGCTGACGAAAGGCCTCAAGTAAGGTAAATGTCCCGACAATGTTGGTTTGAATAAAGGCATCGGGGCCGAGAATGGAGCGGTCTACATGGGATTCGGCGGCGAAATGGGCGATGGTATCGATGTTTTCTTCAGGGAGTAGGGTGTCAATGAGGGCGCGATCGCCTATATCTCCTTGCACAAAGCGAAACGTCTCTAAATCTTCTAAATCGGCTAAACTTGCCTGATTTCCGGCATAAGTCAGGGCATCCAGAACCACCACGCGATCGCCTGGGTATTGCTTGCACCAATGATGCACGAAATTCGAGCCAATAAAACCCGCCCCTCCGGTAATCAAAATTCGCCGGGGAGATCGTTGTGAAGCTACCATTATTTTTAACTTCTCCTATAAATCGATCTTGCTGTCATCGCCAATCATAAACCGCAGGGCTTTCGGTCGCTTCGGCGCAATTCCTAAATGCGCTCGTTGACCAATTACACTGTCTACAATGCGTTGCTCGATGCCTACAACTTCGGCATCTTGCAACACCACGCTATGTTCGAGATCGGCCTCGACTAAGCGTACCCCATCGGCAATGCTACTGTAGGGGCCGATAAAAGAATTTTCGAGATGACAATTTTCGCCAATAATAACAGGGCCGCGAATGGTGCAGTTCACAATCTCAGAGTTTTTGCCAATATTGACCCGACCAATGGCTTGACTGTTATCGTCTAATGCCCCAAAAATTTGGCAATCGGTACAAGCATCGAGAATAATGCGATTGGCTTCGAGGAGGTCGTCTTTTTTTCCGGTGTCGAGCCACCAACCATCAAGCTGACAAGCAGAAACCGCTTTTTTGTCGTTGATTAAATATTGAATTGCGTCGGTAATTTCTAGTTCGCCGCGCGGTGAGGGTTTAATACTGTTGATGGCATGGTGAACCACGGGCTGAAACAAATAAATTCCGACTAAGGCTAAGTTAGAGGGGGGATTTTTGGGCTTTTCCACTAACTGGAGTACCCGTCCCTTGTCGTCTACTTGAGCAACCCCAAATGCTGTGGGATTGGGTACTTGACATAAAAAGATCAAAGAATCGAGGTCTTTGTTTTTAAATTCTTCGACGTAGTTGCTCAGTTGATTTTCGATTAAGTTGTCGCCCAAATACATTAAAAAAGGCGAGTCTCCGAGAAAGGGTTGGGCAATTTTGACCGCATGGGCGAGGCCATCGGGGCTTTCTTGGAGGATGTAAGTAATTTTGGCTCCAAAGCGAGAACCATCCCCGGTTTTTTCTTTAATTTCTGCGCCTGTTTCCGGGCTGATAATAATGCCAATTTCGGTAATTCCGGCGGCTACAATGGCCTCAATGCCGTACCATAAAATCGGCTTATTCGCCACGGGAACAAGCTGTTTGGCTCCTGTATAGGTCAGAGGGCGTAAACGGGTTCCTTTGCCGCCAGATAAGATAATTGCTTTCATAAATCCAAAAAATTCTAGGACGATCGCGCTTTTTGCTACCAGGATGTTAGCTCAATTGTGCCAGCATTTGCCGCAAGGAAACTCGCCATTGGGGAGGAGGAGAGGCTAAAAAGGGGCGAATTTTTTGATGGGATAAAACTGAGTAGGCGGGGCGTTGAGCCGGGGTGGGATATTCTGGGGTGGTGATGGGGACGACGTTTTGAATGGCTAGGGGCATTTTGAGGGCTTGGGCTTCTTCAAAAATGGCGATCGCGAAGTCATACCAACTGGTTGCGCCGCTATTGGTAAAGTGATAGATGCCGTTTGTCCAATCTGGGGTCATCAGGAGTTGCGCGATCGCGTCGGCAAGGTCATACGTCCAGGTGGGAGTGCCGATTTGATCGGCCACGACTTTTAATTCTTCTCGTTGTGCGCCGAGTCGCAGCATGGTTTTAACAAAGTTGCCTTTGCCGTAGCTGCCGTAAACCCAAGCGGTGCGGAGGATAAAGTAACGGAGATCGCGGGTTTGGGCGACTTGGGCGATCGCGATTTCCCCGTCTCGTTTACTTTTGCCGTAAATGCCGATGGGGTGGGTGGGGTCGGTTTCGCGATAGGGGGTGCTTTGCTTGCCGTCAAAGACGTAATCCGTGGAAATATGGACGAAGGTAAGGTTTCCCTCGGCGGCGGCTTCTGCGAGGATTTTCGGGGCGGTGGCGTTGGCGGTATAGGCGAGATCGGCTTCGCTTTCGGCTTGGTCTACGGCGGTGTAGGCCCCGGCGTTAATCAGGATGTCGGGGTGGTGGTGGGCGATCGCGTCTCGGACGGCTTGGGGTTGGGTAATATCGAGTTTTTGGCGTTCTAGGGCGATAATTTCGGCATTTTCAAGGGCAAAACGCCGTTGTAAGTCTTGGCCGAGTTGGCCGCTGGCCCCGGTGAGTAAGATTTTCATAAACTAATCCTGGGATTTTCGTTGGATGTCGGCGCGATCGCGCTTCTTTTTTGATTAAACTACTCAAAAACTTCTGCGTCTTGGAAAGCCACTCCCCCTTGGTCTTTTTGCGAGAGTTGGGGGGTTGCACCGTCGAGGGGCCACGCGATCGCGAGGTCGGGGTCATCGAAGCGAATGCTACGCTCGTGTTGGGGGGCATAAAAATCGGTGGTTTTGTACAGGACTTCGGCCACCGGAGACATGACATAAAAGCCGTGGGCAAATCCGGCGGGAACCCAGATTTGGCGCTTGTTTTCGGCGCTGAGGACTTCCCCCACCCATTGGCCGAAAGTCGGGGAGTTTTTGCGGATATCGACCGCGACATCAAACACTTCCCCCAGAATAACCCGCACTAATTTCCCTTGAGTTTGTTGGATTTGGTAGTGCAGTCCCCGTAAAACGTGCTGTTGCGATCGCGAGTGGTTATCCTGAACAAAGCGGACATCTTGACCGACTTTTTCACAAAACTGTTTTTCGTTATAACTTTCAAAGAAAAAACCGCGATCGTCTCCAAATACGCGCGGTTCGATGGTTAATACATCAGGAATTTCGTTGGGAATGAGTTGCATAGGGTTACTTCAATTCAATCAACAGGCAGCAGGTTAAAAATGGGGGTGGATTTTTTTCAACCCTACCCCACCGTAGAACCATTTAAGCTCAAAATGACACATTAGGAGAAATTAAGATTCCCCTGGACGACAACCGTCCCACCAACAAGGATTTTGGTCAATAAAATCCATCATGGCTCGCCATTTTGGATGATCCGTATCATCGAGAGAATGTTTAAACGTCCAAGCGCTATCTGCCCCAATTCCACCCCACATCACGATTAATTGTCCCTCTGCTTCCTTCCAAGTGTCGAAAAGCTTCATGTATAAATCATACATTTTTTCGTGTTGGGCAATATCTTTTAAAAAGCGGTCTACGCGATCGTTACCCGAGGAATTGAAATGGGTTCCGCCTTCATACCAAACCACATCCATATCTTTGGCTTTTGCCACCTTTTGAAAGTATTTAAAGTTTTCTGTACCCGTCGCTACACTGTCTTTAAACTTTTGGGAGCCGCCTTCGATGGCTTCAATATTGCCAAATTCAAGTTGTTGAAATGCCTGGTCAAAAGCATAGTCGCGATCGCCGCGATCGAGCCAAGACTGGATTAATTCGATGTTTTCTTCTTTCTGTAAATAACCGCTAACGTATCCCGTAACGCCTAAAGCATCAATACCACTTTGCCAGCAAGGATCGTTACCTTCGGCGACGTATAACGGGCAATCTAAAGCCGAATCTTCTAAGCCTTGCCAAGCGGTTTGTACGCCTAAAACACACTCAACGCGATCGCTTCCTAATTCTTGATTCCAGGCTTCACAAATTTGTGCGGTTTTCATGCCATGATATTGCATCCAACCGTCGCCGTAATATTCTCCATCTTCGTCTTTTCCCCAGCGATCGCGGGCTTGTTGTAAAGCATATTGAGATTGGGGAAAGCCCCAATTCCAAACCTCATTAGAATGTTCCACATAAACTTTTAATTCCGGGTCGAGTTCGGCTTTGACTAATTTGGCAAACTCGCGGATATATTCATCCGTGGCTTCATGGGGAATATTAAACCAAGGATAAGCTTGAATGCGATTGGCTAAAGCCACCATGATTTCAATCGGATAACCACTGACTTTCCCTTTTCCGGGGATATAGTGACTGATCAAAGAAACTTGATTGTCGGGTTTGGGGCGATCGCGCCATTCTTTTTCATCGGAACTATTAGTAAGCATCCAGTCCATAAAACGGAGGGCTTTATAGTTTTCGATATGTTTTAAAAAGTCAGGATTAAATAGGGTTTCTCCCGCTTCATACTCATCCAAATGATCGGCACGAATAATGCGAATATTGCGTAAATAATTGCCTGTGTTTTGCGGGTCAGTGTCGCGAATTTTCAGCACCGCGTAACTTTTATTATCGGTGATGTCAACCACATCTCGTCCCGGTTGCGAGAGTTCTTCGTTTTTTTGGGCTGATAAGGTGTAGTCTAGGGTTCCTTCTCCTTCATAAAAAACATAAAACCGTTTTTCGGGTAAGGGATTTTCTTCATCTAAGGAAATGAAAAACGTTTCTACGTTGGCAAAACTAATATTCGGGTCTTGTTTGCTTTGTAATGATTTGACCCAGCCTTGATCGTCCATTTGAAGTAAACTTATCCCGTTATCTTGAGGTTTTTCATTATTAGGAAAACAAGAATTATCACCTCCCGGACAAGTCACCATCCAATTCCGAGAATTTTTGAGCCAGTCAATAAAGGGATATTCTTCTGACCAATCCCCAGGAAAATCTAGATTCCCCCCCATGGGAGAGTTATAATTCGGTAGAGTTTGACTATTAGAAGGTGAGATACAACCCCAGGTAATCAAGAGAGAACTGGTGACACAAAATAAGGCGATATATCTGGAAAAACGATGCACAAATGTAGAAAGTGTCATAAACTTCTAAGACAATGAAGACTTCGCAGTTAGCAGGGGAGCTTGAGGGGGCAATCTTGTTGATTTTTAACCCACGGAGAGTAAAGATACTGCTTTTTTAATGTCTTATGGTAGCAATAATTTTCTGAAAATTCACTGAGCTTACCGGGGCTAAAATCAAGGATGTTGGATAGTGGGGGCTAAGTTCTAGTCGTAGAAACAAGTCGGGTTAGTAGAAGCTTGACTGGATTCTCAACGGATAGCTTAGGAAAAGTCGCCAGTTTCTGGAACAATTTAGAAGTAACAGGCATCTTGAATCGTTGGGGTTGTCTACGCATTCCCACCTTCCTTAGATGCTGAACGCAAGGCTGAGGAAAAATTTGAGAGTTTTCGTGCCGTTAGTGGATGCTTTTGCTATGTTTTTTAAAAATACTGTTATCTTTGCCTTGATTTTATCAACTTCGGCTTTAATGGCAGGAACGGTGGAAGCGCAAACCCCCGAACCTTCCCCCAGTCCTACCTCCGAAGAAAGCCCGGATACAGAAACGCCGACTGAAGATGAAGATACGTCAGAATCTCCTGACGCAGAAACGCCAACAGAAGATGAAGAAGACTCCTCTGATACTCCATCTGATACTCCAGACGACGAGAGTTCGACTGAAGCAGAAGAACCGACAACTCCAGTCGAAGCCGAACCGATTTTCGTGTTAGACGAAGAAGGTTCCCTCAGTGATGGGGATATGACTTTACCTGAAGATGGCAGTTTGTACGATATTTATTCTTTTGAAGGGAAAAGCGGCAATATTGTTAATATTGCGGTTGAAAGCAGCGAATTTGATACTTATTTGGTTTTGATTGATGATAATCAAGATATTATCGACGAAAATGATGATATCGCCCAAAACAATACTAATTCCGCTTTGTCTGAAATTGTCTTACCCAGGGATGGGTTGTATCGCGTGGTGGTGAATGGTTACGATAAAGCCGATCGCGGCAATTACAGGATTACAATTCGAGTAGAAAACTAAACACAAGACAATTTAAGTTTATGGTTTTGGTTGCTCAGGCTGCATTAATTGAAGGTGCGATCGCGGGGAAAGTGGTCAGTTTTCCGACGGATACAGTTCCGGCTTTGGCTGTTCGTCCTCCCCAGTCGGATTTGATTTTTACCCTCAAGCAGCGATCGCCTGATAAACCGTTGATTCTGATGGGTGCAACCTTCGAGCAAATCTCGCCGTATATCCAGGGTACAACGGAGGAAATCAACCTCTGGCGACAAATCGCTCAAAAATACTGGCCGGGAGCGCTAACGCTGGTTTTACCTGCCTCTGAGCGAGTTCCCAGACAGATGAACCCCCGCGATCCGACTACCCTGGGAGTGCGAGTTCCCGACTGCGCGATCGCCTGCGACATTCTCCGAGAAACCGGGCCTCTGGCTACCACGAGCGCCAATCGTTCCGGGGAACCCCCTCTCGAAAGTCTGGCCGCGATCGCGACGGCATTTCCCCCAGTTTTAGCCCTAGAAACCACAAAACCCCCTCAAGCGAGTGGTTTACCCTCTACCGTCGTGAAATGGACACAGAGGGGTTGGGAGGTTCTGCGACAGGGTAGTGTGGTTTTGGAGTGAAGCCAGTTATCAGCATCTAAGGGGCAATCGGCAATCGGCAGTCGGCAATCGGGGGGGAGGTGGGATTTTGCCCCAGAAAGGGGGTCAGAAACTTCTGGCTGTAGGGCAGTGGGCGTGTAGGGGCGGGGAAACCCCGCTCAAGGGGGAGTTGAATTTTACCCCAGAAAGGGATATCCCAACTTTGGCCTAGATGGCAGACTCTAGAAAAGGCTCAACACTAGACTATACTAGGGTTCGGTTCCTCAAAAAGTAAAATTAACGTTTCAAAGAAAGTTAACAGGACTTGGGTGGAATGTTTTTCCGATGATTTATTGTTTTTTTGTTGTTTGTGTCTTGCGGGAGGTTTTGTTTTACAAAAAGGGAATCAGAAACTTTGGCTGTTGAGGTAGACTTTTAACAAGGCTCAAAGCTATGTTAGACAAGAGTTTCAGTCCGAAAAAGCCGATTTAAGTTTCCCGTCAGAGTTTTTAGGGAGTGACAAATCACTCATAATCAACTCATCAACAACAAAGGACAAGTGACAAATGACAAAGGACAAATTATGACCGATATTGATGATCTGAAAGACGAACTGCAACAACTGCGACTGGATTATTACACTGCATTGCAAACCAGCCAGTATAAAGCGGGATTTTTAGCGCGAACTTCCCATGAGTTGCGATCGCCCCTCAATAGTTTAATCGGTCTGCACCAGTTGATTTTGTCGGATTTGTGCGACAGTCCTGAAGAAGAACGAGAATTTATTAACCAAGCTCATCAAGCGTCGTTAAAGTTAATTAAGCTGATCGACCGCATTATCGATGTGGCTAAGGTGGATTATGGTGCAAGTCCGTTAGAACTACAAGCGGTTCCCCTCAGTAAGACCTTTGACCGTTTAGAGGATTTGACCTTTATGCAGGCCGCAAATCGGGGTTTTCCCTTTACGGTGAATTTACCCGATTCGGAAGTCTACGCGATCGCTGACCCCCGCAAGTTGTTACAGGTGTTGGTGGGGTTGGTGGATACTTCGATCGCGTATCTCGAAGAAGGGAGTATTGAGGTTTCCGCTTGTCCTGACTTTGAGCAAGAAACCGTTGAAATTAGAATCGATTTGCGATCGCCGTTTCAAATTTGGAGTGAGGCTACAGACTTATTAAATCAAATTGATGACCCCAATCCCGCAGCGATTAAAGCGCAAGGGAAAGTGAGCGATCGCAGCAATCATGCACCTTCCCCCGGAATGAATTTACTGCTGAGTCAGTCGTTGCTGGAGTTGATGAAGGGTCAGTTAACAATCGTGTCTGCGGCTGAAGCGAGTCAAGCCGAACCCTTTACCCGACTATGCTGTTTGCTTCCACTGACGACGGATGCAGGTCTGGGCTAACCAGGCGATCGCGAGAATTGTACAATACCATTGTGGTGGTTTGGTTGTCCTCGAAGCCAATGCGGTTATAAAAGCTTTGTTGGTGGGTGGTCATGAGGTAAACCCGTTCGACTCGATTAACGCGAGGATGGCTGATAATCGTCTCGACA
>Ga0207419_1001124_pt1 | contig 21232 bp, 18 predicted proteins | sample ElkSloMetagenome_4_FD_184723 | JGI IMG/M metagenome (GOLD analysis project Ga0207419, IMG submission 184723) | Hot spring microbial communities from Elkhorn Slough, Monterey Bay, USA - MD2A (version 2) | ecosystem: Environmental > Aquatic > Marine > Intertidal zone > Estuary: Microbial mat ...
AAAAGAAATTTTACAATTGATTTCTATGGGTCTTAATAGTCAAAGAATTGCCAAAAGGTTAATGATCAGTAAGAATACTGTTGATACCCATAGGCGCAACATTTTAAAAAAGACAAAGCTGAGAAGTACTTTTGAAATTGTAATGAAAAGTAAAATGGAACTGCTCGTTTGAGTCTAGCTATGAACAAGTGAACATTTAATGCTGCCTGATTTTTTATAGCCCATGTTTGTTTAGACCAGTAAATATCTGTTTATTCATAAAATTTTAGTTGCTTTATATAATCTGGTTTTAAGAAAAATTTGTTGAGTAACTATTGACAGGAAGCATTGATGTTCACTTCTGATTTATTAAAGAATCACTTTTCTTCAATGTATATTCAATGGGATGCCGATCAAAACTTAAGTGCGCCCAAGTTAGATTGAAATCCTAATCCTTTCCCAAGTTTAATTTTTGAGGATTTTCTTACATTTCCTTCGCACACTACATTTTGTATTAAAATTAGCAATTTCTATCTTTTGGATGAAATAAGACATTTTGCTGAGCTAAAAATTTATCAATTGATTGTCTATTTTAGGAATTCGATTTTTGAAATGTTTAGATTACTTACATGTATAGATATTATCATATTTGGGATTCTTTTGCTTTATCTCTAAATTTAATTTGTCATAATGGTAATTTGCAATTAAGCAATTGCTAACTTTTTAATGTTTATAAGCCCGGACTCGCTCCGGGCTTTTTTAATTTAATAAATTATTTTATTGCTGTTTTTAAATTAAGATACTTAAGTTTGTTAGCAACCAATTTTTTTTGATATGAAAATAGCACTAATTGCTCACGATGGTAAAAAAGCAGATATGGTTACTTTTTTACTTGAAAATAAAGAACTTTTAAAAAACGCTGAATTAGTGGCAACAGGAACAACTGGTAGCCATGTTGAAAGGTCTGGATTAAAAGTACAAAAAGTTCTTTCGGGCCCACTAGGAGGTGATGCCCAAATTGCAGCAATGGCAGCTGTAAAAGATATACAAATGATCATATTTTTTAGAGACCCATTAGACAAGCATCCTCATGAACCAGATGTGCAAATGCTTATGCGAATATGTGATGTACATAATATACCATTAGCAACCAATCCTGCTTCTGCTGAATTATTATTATCCGCTCAAAACAAAAAAAATCGTCTACTATGAAGAGTATCATAGTACTTTTGTTATTCATCTGCTCCAGCTTTTTACCATTAAATGCACAACCAACTACGATCGTGGTAAGGGCAAAAGCTGTTGACGCAAAATTTATAGGTTCCTCTATGGGAGGTGCACTTGTTATCATTAGAGATGTGATTTCGGATAGTATTATAAGTACTGGCTATACCAATGGTTCTACTGGCGATACAGATTTAATCATGAAAGAACCTATGGTAAGAGGAGAATCTATAACCACAGAAGGCACAGCCTCTTTTAAAACTACAATAGATTTAGTAATCCCTCAATTAGTAAATATAGAAGTATATAGCCCTTTAAATAATGCAGGTACAAAAATAAAGGCGGAAAGACAAATTTGGCTTATCCCTGGGAAAGATATAATGGGTGAAGGTATAATAATTGACATATCAGGTTTCGTGATAGATTTAGTATCTCCTTATATTCACCACAGGTATCACGTAAATGATACTATCGAAATAAAAGCCAATGTAGTAATGATGTGTGGTTGTCCGGTTCAACCTGGCGGATTGTGGGATGCAGATAAATATGAAATTAATGCTGTTTTCAGGCAGGACGGTAAAGTAGTTAAAGAATTAAAATTAGCTTACACCGGAGAATCAAATTTATTTGGCAGCGCAATTAGTGGTTTAAAAGAAGGAGTATATCAGATTTACGTTTATGCTTATGACCAATCTACCGGAAATACAGGAGTAGATCAATCTAGTATTATTATTCGATAGTGCTAATAATTGGCATATAAACAATTACTGGTTCAATTGCGTAATTAAAATAAATTTGGTATAATGAATATTTGATACATACAAATTTCGTTTAAAAAAATGATATAGTTCTTTCTTTCAAATTAAATACCGAGCATTTGGCCGGATTTTTGAAACTAAATTATCAATATGGCTAAAAAACAGAATCATACATTTATGAAAAAATTATTAATACTTATTCTTCCCCTTTCTGTTGCTACCTATTTGTTAGCTTATCAAATAGAAAGTAGTGACTTAAACTCTTTACCTGGTGACTCAACTAGTTTATCAGCAGATTTACGACATGAAAAAGTAGATATGCTGGTTACAAGTATTTTATCCAATTATCATTACAGTAAGAAAGACCTAAATGATGAACTTAGCACTAATATATACGATCAATACATTCGTTCTTTAGATAACAATCGAGTATATTTTTTGGCTGAAGATATCAATAAGTTTGAAAATTACCGATATAAATTGGATGACTATCTTAAGAGTGGTGAATTAGATCATGTTTATGAAATGTTTAACCAGTTTAGAGATAAATTTACTCAGCGTAATAGTAAAATTTATGAATTATTGCAGCAAGATTTTGATTTCAGCAAAGAAGAATATTATCAATCTGATAGGGAAGATGCTGCCTGGGCTGACTCTGAAGAAGAATTAGATGAAATCTGGAGAAAAATCATAAAAGATCAGGCATTGTCATTAAAACTTACCGGTAAAGAAATGCCGGAAATAAGGGATATATTGAAAAAAAGGTATGACAATCTCTATAAAAATATGTCTCAGGTAAATAGTGAAGATGTTTTTCAAATATACATGAATTCTTTTGCAACTGTTTTTGATCCACATACAGCCTATTTTTCACCACGCACTTCCGAAAATTTTCATATTAGTATGAGTCAATCGCTCGAAGGAATTGGCGCCAGATTGCAAATGGAAAATGATTATGTAAAAGTAGCAGAAGTAATAGCCGGTGGCCCTGCATTTAAAAGTAAAATGATCAATGAAGGTGATTTAATTGTAGCCGTAGGCCAGGGTGAAGATGAGGAAATGGTGGATGTAGTTGGCTGGCGACTCGATGATGTAGTTGCTTTAATTAGAGGACCAAAAGGAACAACAGTAAGATTATCAGTGCTTCCCGCGGAAACTGGTGTAAATGGATTACCAATAGATATTACCTTGATCAGGGATAAAATTAAATTAGAAGATCAAAAAGCCACGAGCAAAATTTACGATTGGAAAAATGAAGATAAAAGTTTTAAACTTGGCGTAATCACAATACCTTCTTTTTATATGGATTTTGAAGCCATGCAAAAAGGAAACAAAGAGTATAACAGCACCACCCGGGATGTAAAAAGGTTAGTAAATGAAATGAAGGAAAAAGAGCAAATAGATGGATTGGTAATTGATTTGAGAATGAATGGTGGTGGTTCATTGACTGAGGCCATTGAACTTACCGGTTTATTTATTGAAGATGGACCGGTAGTACAAGTACGTAATGCTAATGGTAATGTAGATATTGCCGAAGATCCTGACCCTTCCATTGTTTATGATGGTCCTTTAGCTGTTATGGTAAATCGTTTCAGTGCATCTGCATCAGAAATATTTGCTGGTGCTATTCAGGATTATAGACGAGGTCTTGTTTTGGGTGAACAGACATTTGGAAAAGGAACAGTTCAAAATTTAATGGACCTGGATAAATACATGCCTGGCAGTGATGAAAAGCTGGGTGAGCTAAAAATAACCCTGGCAAAGTTTTATAGGGTAAATGGAAGTAGTACACAACATAAAGGAGTTAATCCTGATATTCAATTTCCTTCCGCTTTTAGTGCTGAGGAGTTTGGAGAAAGTTCGCAGGATTTTGCTATGCCGTGGGATCAGATAAAATCTACTGACTATCAGGAGTTTGACTACATAACCTCTGATTTATTAGCAGCGCTTAGTAAGAATTATAAGTTTAGATTAAATAATGATCCTGAAATGAAAAAATTAATGCAAGAGATAAAAGATTTAACTGAGGATCGAAAAAAGACTTTATTATCGTTAAATGAGGAAGAGCGTAAAGCGGCTCGCGAAGCAGCTGAAGAAAGAAAAGATGCACGCATGGCCCTTACTGGTACAATTCATAGTGAAATCCATGAAGAAGATAATGCTGATGAAATTGAGGATGCCTACTTGCGGGAAAGCTTAAATTTGACTGCAGATATGATTGTAATTATGAATTCATAAAATAGATGAAAATCATTATAACTACTCTTTCGCTGACTCTTATTTTAATAGTAGGAGTTGGCGCCCAAAACCTTGACGATATGTATGCGCAAGGCCTGGAATTCTTTGAAAATAATCGTTTTAAAGATGCAGAAAATATTTTCACGCAGTTAATACAAGCAGATAGTGGATTTACGGAGGCTTATGTTTTTAGAGCCCTTAGCAAGCAATCATTACAAGACTTTAATAGTGCTTTGCAAGATTTTGAAATGGCTGTTTTTACCAACCCTTTTGATACGCTGATATATTTAATGAAAGCGGATTTAGAAACCGATATGCAATTATATGAAGCGGCCATAGTAGATTACTCCAATGCAATTGTTTTAAACCCTGATGAGGCAGATGTATACAGAAGCAGAGGAAACTTGTATTATTTTCTCGACCAATATTTGTTATCCACCCAGGATTTTCAGGAGGCTAGTAAACTATCTCCTGGCGATGCTTCAGATTACTTTTATATCGGTGTTTCTAAAAACAATCTTGGATTATATAAAGATGCCTTAAAGTACCTTTCTACAGCAATATCGCTGGCAAAAGATGATGCGGTTATATATTTTCAGCGTGGAATAGCTTATGAAGCTACTCAAAATATTGAAGCTGCTTGCGATGATTGGCGAAAAGCAAAAGAGTTGGGAATGGAAGATATTGATAGTATTTTATTGCAAAACTGTAAATAATTATTTTTCCTTTACAGGTGGCCAAAAACATTTGTATTTTGTATACAAATTTGTATATAAGCAATTTTTCAATGTATGAAAATAAGAAGTCTAAATACCTTATTAATGATAGGATTTGCAGCCTCCTTTTCATTAGCCGGCCTATCCGGTTGTAAAAGTAAGAAAAAAGCAGCTGAGGCACAGCTGAAAACAGCAACATCTATGCTTACTCAAGTAGCAAGTTCAGAACCTTTAGATTACGGAAAACAACTGAATAAAATTCAAGAAAAAATGGTCGAGGCTGTCTCAGAGGGAGACTTAAAAAAAGTGTCAAAGCTCACTCAGACTTTTGTTCAAAAATCCGATAAAGGCTGGAATTTGATTGATTACAATAATTTGATTTTCAATACGCTCAAAGAAGGCCTCCTCGATCAATATCCTGAAGTTTTATTTCATGCTTTAAAAGTATCAAATTTGCAAAAAGAACTGGAGCAAAAAGAAACCTATCTACAAGATATATTAGCAATAAAAAAAAGATCTTCACAGCTTGAATCTGATTTAAAGCGAAGGCTTGAAATTGACATAGATAATTTGCGGGAAAATATAAGTGATTTAAATGAATCTTCGGAAATGGCATCCGTAAGTTTACAAAGTGCCCTGCAAAAACGGCAACAAATGATGCAGATGCTTTCTAATATGAGAAAGGCGATGGATGATCAGCTGAGTCAGTTATTAAAAAATTTCAGGTAGTCATTTATAAATCTTTAGTTATTAAATAGTTATATTCAATTGAATCTGATCAATATAATTTTTTTCTGCTTGGCAAGGGCTGAGAATCATTGATTACCAGAAAAATAGGTGTAACCGGTCGGAGGAGTAATGATGAATTGAGAGGTAAAGTTTCAAATGATATTTCATGGTAAAATTGGAAAAAAATTGCTTTGAATGAACAATCAGCCAATAATATTTCTATTTTTGTGACAAAGCTTAATTGAATAATTAATTTATAATGATGATCTTATGAAAATGAAGATTAATTTTAATACCCTATTGATGATCGTGTTAGCTGCTGCTATTTCGCTGGGAGGACTTTCGGGTTGTAAAAGCAAAAAAAAGGTAGCTGAAGCGCAAGCACAAGCAGAAAATGATAGAATGATAGCAAAAGCAAAAGCTGACTTGCTTGCTTTACTAAATGATGAAGGCAACCTTACGCTTGAGCAGAAGGAAGAAGAACTGGCTCGAATAAAAGCACTCAATATCCAAGATGCAGAAATTCAGGATTTAATAAGGCAGGTAGAGGAGAAGCTTGCAAAGGAAAGAGCTGCTATGATGGAAGAAGTGGAAGAAGAGGTGCCGGTAAAAGCAAATGAAGTTGCCCTAAGGAATCAATTATCAGATTATTTTGACCAAATTGCCAGTAGCCAAAATGTATCGTCTGCCAATAGCAAAATTGATCAAGCATTAAATATGTTTGCCTCCCCTGATGTGCCCGTACTCATCATCATTAATGAAACCAACGGTGTATATGATTATGACAGACCCACTGACATTAAAAAATATTTAAACTATCTCAAAGATCAGGATAAAAGCATTAATGCTATTGAAAACCTTGTTTTTGATGATAATGGTAAAATAACAGAAGTAGAATTGATAAGGAATTATGAAAAATAGAAAGATGAAAAGAATAATCTCAGTACAATCATTCAAATTTATTTTTATCCTGGCAATTACTTTTTCTGTTTTTACAGCATATGCTCAGAATACAATAAGCCCAGAAAGAAAGCAAGCCATTGATTCTCTTGCTATGGAAAAAGTAAGAGACCTTAGCAAGTACATTAGCATTATAGGAAGTAAAGACACGCCATTTTCAGAAGCCAATAGGGTAATTGAGCGTACGCTGGAATTATTTAGCGAAGGAAGTCAAATGGGGGTTTCCTCTTTGGTAAGAGAAGAAGTACGATATTATGATGTGCGCACTTACCTGGAACGTTTGATGGCACTTAATTATGACAGGGTAACCATTAAATGGTATAATATTGAATACATAAGTGACCTGGAAAGGCAACCCGATGGAAGATACGTGGGGGTAATCACAATATATCAACGATTTGAAGGTTATTCAGAAGATGGTTTGCAGTACAAAGATACCACCAAAAAAGACATAACCATATTTGTGGAGAAAAAGCAAACACAAATAGGCGGTAGAATGGTTGATTTTTGGGATGTACTGCTCGGAGATGTAAGGGTAACTGAAACGATGCCCTAATTAGATAAAGGAGATTCAATTGAAGTGTTTGGATAGATCAATACACACTCGTGCTCGACATGAGTTATATACTTTTTTTTGTTTTATATTATTTTTTTTCAGCACTTATATTAGTGCTGAAGCTCAAATTGTAGATGATTACCTGGAGGGCGAAAAGTTTTTATATGCAGAAACAAAACAGGTAAATCAATTTTTGAGACGTTTTAATGCTGAAGAAAGTGAAGAGGGAGTAAAGCTTCTGCCAGACGATAAACAGTACCACAATCAATCCTTACGCAAACAATTTTTACCTTTAATATTTGATAATTTCACTAGCGATTATCCTGACGATCTTAAAAAGAAATTTGTAAAGGATGTTCTTGACAACAGAGAACCTCAATATTTAAATTTTAGAAGTGATGGTTGGTTTGCCGAAGTCACGGCATCCGTTTCATACAAAGGAAAAGAAGAAAATGTTGTATTATTTTTAAAAGTAGAAGAGGAAAACCTGGGATATAAATGGGTTTTTGAAAAAGTCTACTTTGAGCCTTTTGTAGAGGTTTTTGATATAGACACCACATTATCATCTGTCTTTTTGCATCCAATGAGTCACGAAATAGATTTTATGAATTTGCAAAGAGCATTTCAAAACAAGGAAGAAATAGAGGAGTATACTTATAAATATTATCAACCTGACTTTCTTTCGTTGTTTTTATTTGAAATAAAGCAATCGAATCTTCAATTTAAAAATGTTAAAGATGTAAAGTTTCACTTTTTTCAAATTGATGATTGGTATTTTGAGATCTCTGAATTTAATAGAAGTGGATATAACAAGGGATGGCTTATATCAAACTTAGTTAAAGTGCCCGAAGATCAAAAAGATATATTAAGAAATTATATTTATTTTGGAAAATAAGCAAAAGCTTTATGACCTTGAAAATTAGCTTTTCAAAATTATCATGTGTTTTATTATTGTATGCTTTTATTCCATTGAAGCTTACTGCTCAAGCAGATATGAGCAATGAGGAGCTTCAGAATAGTAAAGAAAAAATAGAGCAATTAGTTTCATTTCTTGAATTTACACTTAATACCATAGGAAGCAGCGATACGCCCACCAAAGAAAAAGAAATTATAATCAATCAGAGCTACCTTAAAATTTTTGAAGATGAAGAAGTGCAAATTGAAGATGATTTGGATGACAATCGGGAGGTGGTTACGAATAAAGATGTTCAGGCTTATTTGAAAGATATAGATTTCTTTTTTCAACACGTATCATTTGAATTAATGGTAGAAGATATAAGTCACTTCGTAAATGATGACGGACAAATCTATTTTTTGGTAAGCTTAACTCGCCACTTATTAGGCACAACGCTCAATGGTGACACTATAAATTCAATTAGGCCAAGATTTATTGAAATTAATTTTCATGATGCCAGTCAAGGATTAAAAATAGTAAGTATTTATACCACCAAATTGAGTGAAAAGGAGGAATTGCTTAATTGGTGGCAAAGTTTATCATTTGAATGGCAATCGGTTTTAAAACGACAACTGGGGATTTACGATACAGTAGGGGTGGTTCAATTAAAAGATATCATTGAACTAACATCTTTGGATATATCTGGCAATCAATATATTGATGAATTAAATGGTATAAATAAACTCAAAGATTTACAAATACTTGACATCTCTAATACCAGGGTTAAAGACCTTGTACCACTGAGGAATTTGACAAACCTCACCTCTTTACGTTGCAATTATACTGAAGTGAGTAACTTATCTCCGCTTCGCTATTCTTACAATTTGCAAGAAATACTAGCTCGACATACCAATATACAAAACATTGAAGTACTTGCTGATTTTGAAAAAATCAAGCAACTTAATTTGGCTTATACCAAAATAACAAGTATTGATCCTATTGCCAATCATAAAAGCTTACAATCATTAAATATTGCCGGCACCAAGGTAGTAGGAATAGATGCGGTTGCTAGTTTGACCAATCTTACCTACTTAAATATAGCCAATACTCCTGTATTTGATTTACATCATGTGGAAAACGATCATTTGCTTGAGGTCATCAATATATCAGGAACAAAAATTAAAGATCTTAAATCTTTGCAGCCTCTCATAAATTTAAAAATAATCCTTTGTAATAACACTCCAATTAGTAGCTTAGATCCTGTAAATGAATTACCAAAATTAGAACGAATATATTGTGATGGAACACTCATTACAAAAGTTCAAGCTAATCAATTCATGAAATTTCATCCTGATATATTGGTTATTTTTAAATCGGAAGTTTTACTTAACTGGTGGCAGGAGTTGCCAGTAGAATGGAAGCAAATTTTCAAAAACCATGTAAAGATCGATTCTTTTCCCAAAAAAGAACAATTAGCACAAGTAGCCCAAATAAATGAAATTGTTATTAGTGGAAAAGGGCACATAGATAATCTGGCACCTTTGAGTGTATTGGAAAATTTAAAAAGCCTGAAAGCCAAAAATACTTCTATAAATAGTTTAGAGCCATTGCGGGAGCTTGAGGATTTAGAATATTTGGATGTGAGAAATACCTTGGTTGATGATTTGGGGCCTCTAAGTTTTTCCCGAGAGCTAAAAATACTAAAAATTGAAAGCACGCGAGTAGATAATTTGCTGCCAATCATTTATCATAACGGATTGAAATTTTTGTATTGCGACAATATATCTGTGCCAAAAGGAAAAATTGAATCTTTTGCTGATAAAAATCGAGATTGCCTGGTTATTTATCGTACCAAAGAGTTGCAATCGTGGTGGAATCTACTGGAGCCGAATTGGAAAAATATATTTAAAAAGCATCTGTCAGCTGTTTTTACTCATAACGAATATAGAAGTGATACAAATAACATGATGCCAGGTAAAGAAGATCTACATAAAATTGTAAATTTAAGAGTGATTAACATTCAATTTAATCATGCTATTACTGAGGTAGAGCCTTTAACTATGCTCACTAAATTGCGGAATCTGCAAATAACCGGCACCAGAATAGGTGACATTTCTCCTTTAGCACAGTTAAATCAACTGCAGTCAATTGATCTATCTGAAAATCCATTAAGTTCTTTGGCAGATTTGGAATATTTGCCGAATGTAAGATATCTAAATATAGAAAATACCCCGATTGAAGATTTAGATCCATTACAAAATTGGCAAGAATTAGAGGAATTAAATTGTGCGGGTACTCCAATTAAAAATTTAAAACCTTTACAAGATATTAACAAAGTAAAAATTATTAATTGTGCCAACACGGATGTGAGAAATTTGAAACACATAGAGCACTTACCAATAAAAAAACTTATAGTATTTAATACCAGAGTTTCTTCTTCTAGAATAGAAGATTTTATCGAAGAACATCCGGATGCAGAAGTTATGTATTATTAAGTAAGTTTATCGCAGCAAATGCTTAGTTGATCGAATAATCATACACCATAGCTAAATATTTCATATCTTCAAGTAATTAGAAATGTTATATTTATTATTAAAATAGTTATGATTGAAAAAAATATTTTATTAAATATGCCAATAAATCAACTTCCTGTAAGCGAAAAGCTTGTTTTTTTCGGGAATAACAATAATTTTGGAACTTTAAAGGAATTGTTGTCTTATAGCTTCTGGGATTTAGTAATTGATAAAGGATGTAATCTCAGTTGCATGGTAGAAATTTACAAGCTATTGCAAGAAAATGACTGCCTGGATTATTTAACAGTGCAATAATTTTTTATTAATTTTATAAGTAATAAATATTGACCAACAAACTAAAAATTAAGTATTATGAAAAAGTTCAATGAGATCAAAGAAGTGATTAGCTCTATCGAAGGTGATGCTGACAAATTTTACAGCAAACAAAACAAAGCTGCTGGTACTAGGTTACGAAAAGGAATGTTGCAAATCAAAGATTTAGCTCACGAAATTCGTAAAGAAGTAACCGATATTAAAAACAAGTAGTAGACAGAAGATATTTAATTTTTTAGCCTTAGGCTAGCTAATAAATTTTTTTCGATTCGGTTCAAAAATCCTTCTTTTCAAATTTATGGGAAGAAGGTTTTTTATTTTAAATTACTTTATTTAATTCTTGCTCTTATACTATATGAAATACTTCCTACTTCCATTATTCATTTCTTTTGTATTTGCATGCCAAAATCCTGCTACTAGTCCGGAACCTCATATGGAACTTGGACAAAAGATATCATTTGTAGGAGGTAATCCTCAAACTGATTATGTAGTAATTGGATATAGAGATCTATTGGAATCAAAAACAGAGTCTTTGTGGAACAATCAAAGCTATTTAGTTTTTATTTATCTCAATAATAATGATGAAGTTAAACAAGCAGTGATTCATAGAAATGCAATTTTGAAAAAATAATGAGTATAATAGACATATTATTACTAAAGCAAATATGTGAATTACCAGGTGCTCCAGGATTTGAAGACAAAATCAGGAGCTTTCTTGTAAGTCAACTTGATAGTACTGCCGATGCCATTGAAGTAGACAATATGGGTAACTTATATGCAATTAAAAAATCGAACCATTCTTCTTCTAAAAAGGTAATGGTTACTGCTCATATGGATGAAATTGGTTTTATTGTTAATCATATTGATGATAATGGTTTTGTTCGTTTTCACACTTTAGGTGGTTTCGATCCTAAAACGCTAACAGCTCAGCGGGTAATTATTCATGGCAAAGAAGATGTGATAGGGGTGATGGGTAGTAAACCAATACATGTAATGCCTCCTGAAGAGAGAAATAAAATGCCAAAATCTACTGATTATTTTATTGACTTAGGTATGGATAAAAAATCCGTGGAAGAATTGGTAGATGTTGGTGATTCGATTACCAGAGAGCGTAAGCTCATTGAAATGGGTCAGTGCGTGAATTGTAAATCTATTGACAATCGGGTTTCTGTTTTTGTTTTGCTTCAGGCTTTTAAAAAGTTACAAGAGGTACCAATGGACGTTTATGCAGTATTTTCTGTTCAAGAAGAAGTAGGACTGCGAGGTGCATCAGTTGCAGCACATAATATAAATCCTGATTTTGGTATCAACCTGGATACCACCATAGCCTATGATGTGCCAGGAGCACAACCTCAAGAGCAAGTAACAAAACTTGGGGCAGGAGCAGCCATAAAAATTATGGACTCCTCGGTTATTTGTGATAGACGTATGGTCAAGTACTTAAAAAATATTGCATCTGAAAATAATATTAAGTGGCAACCGGAAGTATTACCTGCTGGCGGTACTGATACCGCTTCGTTGCAAAGGAATGGCAAATCTGGTTCAATTTCGGGCGGCATATCTATACCCACGAGACATTTGCATCAGGTTATTGAAATGGCCCATCAAGAAGATGTAAAGCACGCCATCGAATTATTGAAATTGTCAATAGAAAACCTTAATGAACATGACTGGAGTTGGTAATGCTTATAATTTTATTAACTGATTATCTTTTAAGATAGGTACTACTTCACAACTATCTATGGTAATAGAATATTCAAAATCCTGTTGAGATAAAATATGACTTAGTCGTTGCCGATGGGAAGAATTGCAAAGATAACCCTTTAAATCCTTACAGGCATCTCGCCAAAGATGCATAGCCGCTTTGGCGGCATCGCAATGGGTAATAAATCCAGCGTCAATTAATTTGTTTGCTAAAGCACCGGCAAAAAGAGTATCTTCCAGATTAAACAGGTTCTTCCAGCCAGCGCATAGTATTACAACGTGTTGATTTGCTGATAAAAGAGGTTTGACTAAGGCTTGTAAATTGATAAAAGCACCAACTAAAACTTTTTGTGAATCTTCTTTAGCCATGTTCACTGCCTGAGTGCCATTGGTAGTAGAAAATGCTAAGGATTTATTTTTTAAAGAGTCTAACCAAAAATCTGATGGTGAATTGCCTATATCGGCGAAGTCTAGCAATTTTCCATCTCTTTCGCAAGCTACCAGGTATCCATTTTCTTTCATTTTTCTGGCCTCATCAACTCCTTTTACAGGAATAATTGATCTAATACCATAGTTTAAAGCGGATACCATAGAGGTGGTGGCCCTAAATATATCAACTACTACTGTAGTATAATTATCTTGGGTAATTTTATAAGGGTACAGTAATGGACTGAATGATACTTCAACAGTTGGTTGCATTTTTTTCAGCAAATATATTTAAAAATGGAAGAAGCCCAAAGCTCTCTTTTCCAATGATACTGTGATTATGAATGACAAAAAACTTATGGATGTCGATTTAGTATCTCAGTCAATTTTTCTCCATTTACAGGCTTTTCAACAAGTGACTGTATCTGTTTATAGGCTTTGGCTTTGTTTCTATCTTCAGGATCAATGGATGAGGTCACAATATAAATTAAAATGCTTTTTGGAAATTTCATGCTAATAAATTCTTCGATGAATTCCCAGGCATCTACTATGGGCATGTTGATATCTAAAAGAATTAAATCAGGTAAGAGGTTTTCTTTATCCAAGTTTTTTTTGAGTTCCTCTAAAGCAAAATGCCCATCAATGAAAGTTTTATAGTCACCTACATAATTTATACTTTTGATATAATTAGCTGTCAACATCAAAAATATTTCATCATCATCTACTGACCATATGGATTTTATTCTAGTATTCATATTATATTTTAATAGTAAAAGTACTTCCTTTATTCATTTCCGATTGAACTTCAATTGATCCCCCCAGGGCCTCGATTTGATTTTTAGTAATAAATAATCCGATACCTTTAGCGCCGGGCATATCATGAAAAGTTTTGTACATACCAAATATTTTTTCACCATATTTTTTTAGGTCAATACCCAATCCATTATCACTAACCGAAAGTGTTAATATACCATTTTTTTTATTAGCGCGTATTTTGATAACAGGGGAGATATTGGATTTTCTGTATTTTAATGCATTACTGATTAAATTTTGTAATACATTGTAAAGGTAAACCGGGTCTGTTTTTATGTGAATATCCTTAGGTACTTCAACGGTAATTTCAGCACCTAATTCATTTATTTGCATATTTACCGAATTGATCACCTGGTCAATCAAATCGCTCAAATTAATTTTTTCTTTTTTGTGATGAATATTAGATTGAATTTTTAAAATGGTATTGATATGCCTAAGCGTTTCATCCAGATTGTTTGCCGAAATATTTAATGTTTGAATTAATTTTAATTTATCATTTTCATTTTTTGTGTTATTCAACAAGTCGGCTATTCCCAATATATTACTTGCATGTGAACGGATGTTGTGTGAAATAATATAACTAAAGTCTAATAGCCGATTACGCTGATCGCTGATAATATCTACTGTTTTTTGTTTTTCTTCTTCAGCTTGCTTTTGTGGTGTAATGTCGGTACGGATAGAAACATATTGCTCCGGATTACCACTGGCATCATAAAATGGAACTATGGTTGAAAGCATCCAGCAAATACTTCCGTCTTTCTTTTTGTTATTTACTTCTCCTTTCCAAGTTCTTCCCTCTATTAAAGTTTGCCACATGCTTTCAAAAAATTCGCGGCTATGATATCCGGAATTAATTATTTGGTGTGTTTTCCCTATTAATTCTTCTTTATCATATTGCGTTGTTTCACAAAAGATATCATTTACATCTATAATTACACCATCCAGATCAGTTATCGATACTAATGTATGTTGATCTATGGCCTGTCTAATATTCTTGATCTTAATATCAGCTTGTTTGTGCTCATCTACATTTTGATTTACACCGTAAATTCTAGTACACTCGCCTTTCTTAAATTCAGCTTTTCCGTTACTTCTTATCCATCTAATATTGCCTTTAAAAGTCCTGATCTTAAAGTTAATGTCAAATGTTTCGCCAGTTTTTAAAAGGCGGTGCATGGATTTTTTTATTAATGTTAAATCCTCACTACTGAAAATGAAATTTTTTATATTTACTAAAGTGGGTTCATATTCTGCAGGAACCTCAAATATTTCTTTAGTTACCGAAGTCCACGATAGTTCATTAGTTTTCACATCATATTCCCAGCCACCAATTTGAGCAACTTCATTTGTTTGCTCTAGTAGCTGCTTTATTTTTTGCAACTCAAGGTTATTTTTTTTAATCTTTTCTTGTTCTTGTATTGTTTGAGTTACATCTTTTTCAATTGCAACAAATTGGGATAAACTGCCTTTTTCATCAAATACCGGATCAATGGTGAGGTCTAGCCAAAAAGCTGAGCCATTTTTATGATAGTTAAGAATTACTTCATGACAGTGCTGCTTATTGAGTATGCATTCACTCATTCTTTTAATAGTATCAGGATCTGAATCAGGTCCCTGTAGAACCTCTCCTGGCTTTTTTCCAATTATTTCATCAAGTGTATATCCGGATAATTTAGTAAAACTATCATTTACCCATGTGGTCAGACCTGATGTATCGGTGATGATTACCGCATCATTTGTTTTAGCGGCAACCAGTGCAAGTTGGTCCTGTTTTTTTTGCAATTTCTTTTGTTGAGTAAGATCATTTGATATGCCGATCAAACCTGTTAATTCTCCATTAGAATTTAAAATAGGGGTATCATGCACGAAAGCTGTAAAAACAGCACCATCTTTTTTTCTCAGCTTTATTTCTCCCGACCATTCTTTTCCACTTTTAAGCTGATCAATAATTACCATACTTTTTAACTTGTCCTCTGAAGATGGTGTAATTTCTAATATGTTTTTACCCAATACCTCATCAGCTGTCCATCCAAATAATTGCTGCGCAGCCTTATTCCAATAATTGATCTCTCCCTCTTTATTAGTGGCTATAACGGATTGGCCTACAACATTCAGCAACTTGGCCTGAAAAGCAATACTATCGGCTGCTTCTTTTTGTTCGGTAATGTCAAAACCTAACCCCTGAAACTCAAATGATTTGCCGTCCGATACTGCTATTTTGCTTATTTCCCATTCAATCAGTATTGTACAACCGTTATGCTGATACCGCAGCGTTTCTTTTATTATGCATTTATTATTATCTCCACATTTATCAAGTGATTGAAGTAGCCTGTTACAATCCTCTTCGTTAAAAATGTTGTTAATTTTTTGATTATATAAATGGTTGAAAGATAATTTTAAATAGTTTTGAAAGTATTTATTAACATATATTATTTTACCAATGGTATCAAAACGGATAATAAAAGCAGATTGACTATTGAGTATTGATTCGTACTTGCGTAGTAAATTTTTAAGTGCTATTTCATTTAGTTTTTCTTGGGTAATTTCTACGTGTGCCCCCAGCATACGTAAAGGCTTTCCAGATTGGTCTCTGATGGCCATCCCTTTACATCGTATCCAAACCGTACTTCCATTGAAATGCTTGTAACGTACCACCTGGTCGTAAGGATGATTTGGGTCTGCCAAATGCTTGTTGAAATTTTCAAGTGCTCTTTTTAAATCATCAGGAAAAATAATTTCTTGCCATTGGTTGGCACGATGTGACATTTGCGCGGGATCATAACCCAATGTTGTCCAAAATTTGGGATTCGTCCATTCATTACCAGGATTTTCCAAATCCCAATACCACATTCCATCAAGGGAGCTCTCTTGAATGAACTGAAAAACAGTATCATCTTTTTTTATCAGTTTAGATAACTCTAGCTTTAGATAATGTTCTTCCCTTTTCATAGGAGTGGGCATATAGCACTGTTTTATATTTAAGAAATATATAATGGTTAATCTTCCAGGTGTGCTGATTTCGGAACTAATATAGCAATATTTTTATTAGAATATTGATAATGTAATATAATTGCTGTTATAAAATATTACATGCTTTAATATATAAATGAGTATAGATTAGAGTGGTCAATGCATTTAAAAGTTTTCATTGGAAACTAAAATGGTTTCCATAGTAACAACCAATATTTATAATAGTCTGATAATCTAAAATTTATAATCCACAGAATCTCATACAGAACCAATATTTTCTTTAACATAAATTATACCAACCACTTCAATTTTCTTTCAAAATTAATTTCATATTTTTGAAAGAAGAAAAAACATAAACCTAACTATGAAAAAGTATTTTATTTTGATTTGCCTGGTATTAGGGATTAATGTGGTAAGCATTGCGCAGCCAAATGTGATTTTTATCTTAATTGATGATCAACGATACGATTTTCTAAGTTATCTTGATCATCCTTGGATAGAAACTCCAAATATTGATGAATTAGCCGCTAATAGCATGTATTTTGAAAATGCATTTGTTACTACTTCTCTGTGTTCTCCGAGTAGGGCCTCTATCATAACCGGTCAATATGCTCATTCGCATGGGGTGGTGGATAATGAAACTCCCTTACCTCTTCATCTACCTACATTTCCAAAAAAATTGCAAACGGCTGGATATCAAACCGGCTTTGTGGGAAAATGGCACATGGGTGGAAATAATGATTCGCCGAGGCCAGGATTTAATCATTGGGTTTCCTTCGAAGGACAAGGCCCTTATTTTGACCCAACATTAAACGTTAATGGTGTACGTGAAAGTAAAAAAGGATACACTACCGATATCCTTACAGATTATGCTGTTGCTTTCGTAGAGGAAAATAGAAGCAAGCCATTTTTTCTTTACCTTTCACACAAAGCAATTCATGAATCTTTTAATCCGGCTCCCCGACATAAAGGAGAATATGCTGACCTGCAGATTCCCAAACCTGATACTTACGATAATAATAAAAAAAATTATGAAGGAAAGCCCTTGTGGCTAAAAAGACAACGGCCCAGCTGGCACGGAGCTGAGAGAGATTACAGCATTCAGGAATATGAAAGCTTTAACCGATTTTTCCAATTGTATAGTGAAGCAATGCTGGCAGTAGATGAAAGTGTTGGCAAGCTTACGCAATCATTGAAAGATATGGGTATGCTGGATGAAACAATAATTATTTATTACAGCGATAATGGCTATATGATGGGCGAACACGGTTTGATTGATAAACGCGTAATGTATGAGGAATCTATCAGGGTTCCGGCATTCGTACATTGGCCCGAAATGATTAAAAATCCCGTTAAAAAACAGGAACTGATTCTTAATGTAGATATTGGTCCCACTATTCTGGAACTGGCTGGCACTACTATTCCAAGTACCATGCACGGAAAGTCTTTTGCCAGAATCATAAAAAATGAACCCATAAACTGGCGCGATGCTTTTGTGTATGAATACTTTATTGATCCAAACGCGGTACAAACACCCACAACTTTTGGCTTAAGAACTGATAAATACAGTTACATGACTTATGAAGGAGTTTGGGATATTTATGAATTATATGACTTGGAAAAAGATCCGGATCAAAAACATAATTTACTTGGCCATATAACCTATGGCAATGATTATGGTACATTTTTACAGCATGTGCAAAAACAAGACAAAGAAATTTGGCCATTGGTAAAAGAGCTGGACCAGGAGTTGTCAAGACAGTTAAATCAGTTACAAGGGAGCAGAACACCTAGTTGGAAATGGTAGTGAGTAATATATAACTTTAGTTATCGAATGAAAAATTATATTCTTTTAATATTTACGCTTCTTATTTCAGAAAGTATTTTGGCTCAATCGGAAAAGCCAAATATCATACTCATTTTTTGCGATGATCTTGGTTATGCCGATTTAGGTGTTTATGGTTCGGTTTGGAATCAAACACCCGAATTGGATAAAATGACTACAGAGGGAGTAAAGTTTACTAATTTTTATGCCGGCGCACCGGTTTGTACGCCATCGAGGGCAGGATTGTTAACTGGTTCGTATGCCCGCCGGGTAGACCTTGACCTGGATGCACAAAATAGATGGGTGCTATTTCCACAGGCCAAAAAAGGTATGAATCCGCAGGAAGTGACAGTGGCCGAAGCTTTACAAGAAGGAGGATACGCTACTGCCATCATTGGCAAATGGCATTTGGGCGATCAGCCTGTATTCTTTCCCACAAGGCATGGATTTGATTACTGGTTTGGTATTCCCTATAGTAACGATATGGAGTGGGATAAGCGAAATGATCCCCCTTTACCACTAATGGAAAATGAAAAGGTTTTTCAGCAAGAAGAAAAGTTGAAGGCTTTTGATCAGTCGACTTTAACTAAAAGATATACTGAAAAAGCAATCGATTGGATTGAAAAAAATAAAAAGGAACCTTTTTTCTTGTATTTTGCTCATGCTATGCCTCACAACCCCGTAGCTGCTACCAATTCTTTTTTATCAAAAACAGTAAACCCAAAAAATACTTTTGGAGCTGCTGTGGCCGAGATAAGTTGGTCAGCCGGAGAAATTATTAATTATTTGAAAAAAGAAAATCTTGATGAAAATACATTAGTAATTTTCACATCCGACAATGGAGGAGCCCCAAGATTTGGAGCTCACAATGGAATATTGAAAGGTCATAAAGGACAAACAAATGAAGGTGGTATTAGAGTACCTATGATTGCCTGGCAACCTGGTACCATTTCAGCAGGTTCTACCTGTCATGCACCTGCTTCTGTCATTGATTTTTTTCATACATTCACCAGCTTGGCAGGTGTTAAAATACAAGATGGTAAAAGGCGAGATGGAGCCGATATTACTGATTACCTGATTAACCCCATGAAGAATAGAAAAGAAAGGCCTTTCTTTTATTGGCATTCAGGATACCTGGAGGCAATAAGATTTGGCGATTGGAAACTTCATTTAATGGGTAACTTTAGTCGTAAAATTCAGGAAAAGCCAGCTTTATATAATTTAAAGAATGATCCTGCTGAATCAGAAGATGTGGCGAGTGATCATCCTGAGATAGTAAAACAACTTACAACTTTAGCTATTCAACATAAAAGCGAGCTTGGAGAATGGGATAACAAAGGCCCTGCAGTAAGAAGTACCATAAAAATTGAAAACCCGCAACCTATTTATAAATAAGAATTGCCATGGAAGCGCAGGATTGTTTGTATGGTTAAAATTGTTAATTTTATATTATTAGATCAACTCTAAAAATAATAATATGAGATTTTTAATTATTGTGCTCGTTTTGTTGTCATTTTCAAATGTTTATGCACAATCCCCCTCTGGCTGGAACTTTGGTTATGCAGGAGACAATTTCAATAATGATGCATTACTTGATCTTCGATACCTCAATGAAGAGGAAGCCGGAGAAAATGGCTTTATAAAACTATCTCCCGATGGTGAATCATTTGTAAAAGGTAATGGAGATGCCATCAGGTTTTGGGCAATTAATGGCGCATCAGTAATAAAAGACCTGTCAGCAATAGAGCGGCTTACGTATCCCAAATTTTTAGCAAAAATGGGTGTCAACATCATTCGGTTTCATGGCGGTATTCACCCTAAGGATCCCGCACAGCCATTGAGCGAACCTGACCCGGAAGAGGTAGATGCTATTTGGAAAGCAGTAGCAGATATGAAGAAAGAAGGCATTTACACGGTAGTCAGTCCGTTCTGGGCCGGTAAGGTGCAGGAAATGTATGCTAGCTGGGGCATTGATGGCTATTCGGGATCAGTGAAACCATGGGGAGTAATGTATTTTAACGATAAATTGAAAAATGCTTATAAAAGCTGGACAGATCATTTATTTACGGAAATAAATCCTTATACCGGCATTGCACTTAAAGACGATCCGGCAGTAGCTCTCATTCAAATTAAAAATGAAGACGGGGTGCTTTTCTGGACTATCGATCAATTAAAAGATCCGGTGATGGCTGAAGCCGAACGTCAACTTTATACCTGGTTAGTAGATAAATACGGATCGATCGATGATGCTTTTGCTGCCTGGGACGATTTTACCACCGAGAACGATGATGTGGCAACTCAAAGAGTAGACTTATTGATTGCCTGGGAAATGACACAACCGCAATCTGGCGGTAAGGCGCAGCGAGTGGCTGATCAGGTAGCTTTTTTGGTAGATGTACAAAGGTCATTTTATCAGGAAATGTACGATCACTATCGTTCAATGGGTTGCCAGCAGTTGATCAATACTACCAACTGGAAAACAGCTGATCCTACTTTATTATTTGATGCAGAAAGATATACCAATGCTGTAGCAGAAGTCATCGCGGTCAACAGGTATTACTCACCCAATCATAGCGGTGAAAATAATGGCTGG
>Ga0207419_1001125_pt1 | contig 21222 bp, 18 predicted proteins | sample ElkSloMetagenome_4_FD_184723 | JGI IMG/M metagenome (GOLD analysis project Ga0207419, IMG submission 184723) | Hot spring microbial communities from Elkhorn Slough, Monterey Bay, USA - MD2A (version 2) | ecosystem: Environmental > Aquatic > Marine > Intertidal zone > Estuary: Microbial mat ...
CCACTTCCTGGATTGCCGCAGGGTCGCTGACAGTGAAGCCGACGCCGTACGGCGACACATCCGTCGCCACGCCGCCATCCATGTCGAGCGCCAACAGCGCGCTTGGACGGACCTCAAGGTCGATGCTCTTTGTGTTGACCTCTCCTTCCGGACCTTCGGCAAACAGCTGCACTTCGTAGGAGCCGGCCGTCAGACCACTCAGTTGAAGGGTCGATCCCTGGTCCACCATCACGACCTGGCCGTTTTCGTCGATCACCTGCCACCCGAAGTTATATTCGGTGTCCGACAACAGGCCGTGCTCGTCTCGACTCCAGTCCGAGGTCAGTTCGATCACCTCATGTTCGAACAACCTGCCGACACCCCCGTCAATGTTCAGGACCACATCGTCAGGCGTCGGCTCATAAACGGACAGGACCGAGCCACGGCCTTCGGCAATACTACCCGGCCGGATTTGGAGGTCTTGCAGCGTCGTGTGGCCCCCGGCAAAGGGGTTCAAAAAAATATCAGCCTCATGCGATTCATCGAAGTCCGTGACATTATCGTGAACCACAATGTTAGGGCCAGCTGCATCGGAAATGTTTATCGCATCTACAATATTATTACTCACTTCCACCTGATTCGCGACCCTGTTAACATTAATGCTAGGCGCCCACGAAGCACCGCTGCTGTCAACAAGCGTGTTGTTCTTAACAAGCGTGTTGTTTTTAATCACCAACCCTTCAACATCGCCTACCGTTATACCGTTAATGTGACTATTGTGGATCACATTGTTTTCAATTGTGAAGTTCCGGTACAGCATTTCCGGACCGGCACCCTGGCTATCGACAGCTTCATTCCGAATAAAAATGCTTTGCGTATCGACGCCACTCCCATTGTTCATGAAGTTGTTGCGGATGATGACATTCTCGGTCGGGGTTCTAGCACCAGCCGTCCAAAACTGCATCATGTCTTTGTGTTCGATCGACTCTATCGGAGCAAAAGAGTCGTGGAGATGATTGTCTTCAATCACCGCATTTGTGACTTCCACGAACACCATGAAATCATGCCGCATTTGGCTGATTTCGTTGTTGACATAGTGTACATTGTCGATAGTTGCGGTAGTAATCCCGGACTGATAGTGCTGAATAGTGTTGGAGTCCATCGTAATGTGGCTTGAGTCACGGAACTTCACCGCATGGCCGGCAGGATACCCGTGATAGACCGAACCTGGATCGTCGACAGTCCCACCGCGGAAATCGCAGTCCTTTACAGTAATGTGGGAAGAACCATGCGTGACAGACAAGTTGCCCTCGTGGTCCGACGATGCCCTGAAGTTTAGGCCCTCAAGCGTCAGGTTCTCCACCCCAACCAAGTTCATGTTTTCGAAAACAGCCGGATCATCCATGTCGGCTGAACGAATTGTGATCATACCAGGGAACTTCGCCCAGGCATAGTGGTACTTTGCATTCAGGTCAAACCTACCATAATTACCTGCCGCAAGCTCGACAACATCGCCAGCCGATGCGTTCTGAAGAGCATTGAACAGTTCCGTCGCATTCGACGCATAAAACGTATGCATTGCTTTCTGCTCCTGTGCATCACGGGCGAGCACTCGATGCGTCTGCCCAACGTGTTTGTGATGCTCATGAGTATATATGCCGGCACCAGAAAAGCTGTATCCGGCATCACAAATACCTGTGCCTACGCCCGGCATGTAACAGTCAGCTTTTTTCTCGGTTCTATGAAAAAACAGTTCAAAATTGTTTGTTTCCAGTGTCGGGCGCGATGTTCCGTAACCTGTTTTCTGGTCGCGCTCATTCGTACCATTTTTATTAAACATGGTTGCTTCTCCCCACACCGGTCGACCAAAGCCATCCCCCGGGACGGGTGAGATCACCCCGTACCCGGTGCCAACAGGACCCAACTCACGGCCGGGCGGAGGAACGTAGGCGGAAACAACGGCTGACAAAAAAACTAAAAAGGCACAGACGAAAATCCCGAATGCTTTCGCTTTCATTTCTTTCCTCCTGCAACGCTAACGCTGGTATTTTCCGACATCTCATGGGAAACGCCGGCGTGCCTTGGGGCGCCGCTCGCGGGACCCCGGACACGACGCGCGCTTCGATGGCGTTGGCCCTGAGCCCTGGCGGTCCGGGACAGGCTGTTGAGGCCTTTGCGGCGGTCGATGACGCGGCCTGACGCCTGCGGCCCATTGCAGAAAAATGCGCCCGACGTGCGTCTCCCGGGTCGCCGGCGTCGTCAGCATGGGTGCCAGACGCGGCGCGTTGCCGATTGTCTCGCGGGCTGGGACGGGTGCGGCAGGGGATCCGGAGAACGCGCGCTGTGTACGGCAGTGGTACTGAAAAATGGTCGGGGGGCGCTAGGAAAACCTCAAAGCGTTCGACCTTTTCCTAAGTGCCCGTCCGGAAAGTCTCGAAGACCACAATATGTGGAATACCGGCCCCCAGAACGAGCACCGTCCTTGGTACCCATAAGGGCTTTCCAGACAGACACTAAGGGCTGCAGATCGGGCAGGCCAGGGTCGTGCCGCGATCATTTGCCGCCGTCAGGTCGAGCTGCCAAAGCGTGCGCGGGGTGTCCGGCGCCACCTTGGGCTTGCCGCGACGGCGCGGCGCGAGTTTTTGGGCCGGCTGGTCCAGGTCCGGTGCGGTGCCGCTTTCGGGCGCGGCGTCGGTCTTTTCGTCCCCAGCCAGCCCGGGTTCGGCCACCGCCGCCGCCGTTCAACTCCCGTCAGGATCTCCTACCGTATCGTTCGACCCGCTTGCTGACGTCAGTGATGACGTCGTTACCGACGTCTGTAACGACAAACGCTACTCGTTACACGCCAGCGCGCAAGGCGGCCCAAACCGGCCGGTTACTCTGTCGCCTCCCCTCCCCTCCGCTCGCCCACGATTGCGCGCCGAGCCGCGCGCACCTACCCTGCTCGCCTTCCCTCCCCGCCGGAGCCCGCGCCATGCCGCTTCAGGGTCGCCGCGTCCTGTTGATCGTCACCGGCGGCATCGCCGCCTGCAAGGTGCCGGAGCTGGTGCGCCGGCTTCGCGAGGCCGGCGGCGTGACTGCCCTCGCGGGGGTGGTGATCGTGCAGCGTTGGAGCCGAGAGCGTCCGTCGGCGGCGGGGTAGGCAAGGGCGGATCGGATCACGCCGACGGCGCGCCCACACCGGGTCGGTGCCGGCCGCCGTGTGTCGCCGCCTCGGCGCCGATCCAATCCCGCAGGGCGTCGAGAAGGCCGACCAGCCCGGTCGCCGTCACCAGCGCGCCGACTGCCGCCAGCAGGCCGCGCATCAGACGCGCGCGGCCGAACAGGCGGGCCGAGGCGGTGCCGAACGCCGCATAGGCCATGAAGCTGACCAGCGCCACGCCCACCAGCGGCAGGAACAGCGCGGCCAGATCGGCGGTCCCGACCGCACCCGGCTCCACGAACTGGGGAAACAGGGCGATGAAGAACAGCACCGCCTTGGGATTGAACACCGTGATCAGAACGCCGGTCAGGAACCGCCGCCGCCGCTCCGCCGCCACCGAGGGCACGCCGTCCGCCGTCAGTCGCGTACGCAGGGCGGTGCGGACCAGACTGAGGCCGATCACCATCAGCACGACCGCCCCCACGCCCTGGGTGACCACGAACACGCGCGGGTCGATGGCCGTCACCGTACGCAACGCAATATAGGCCGCGCCGGCCTGAAGAAGGGTGGCCGCGACATTGCCCAGCGCCGTCGGCAGCGTGCCGAGGATGCCGAAGCGCGCGCCGTGGGCGAACGCCAGCGCCATGCTGGGGCCGGGCAGGATGGCCACGGACAGCGCGGTGATCGTGTAGACGACAAGGACGGTTGTGTCCATCGGCTTGCGTCCTTGGTTTCGGCCGGTGACCCGGCGCCAAGAGTCCAGAATCTATCGGCGTTTCAACCCACCGTGCAAACGATTCAGCCCGCCGGGGAAACGAAAAGCCGCGAGCCGCCTTCACGTCGCCAAGCCGAACCGCAGGGCCAGAAGCACGAAGGCGGCGGCGAAGCCGCGACGGCCCCAGGCCATCACGTCCGGCGGCTGATGACATGGCGGCACACGCGCGCCGCGAAGGCGCCATACCCGACGAAGACCACGAAGGTCAGCGCCATGAACACCGCACGCAGGCCGATCATGCGCGACAGCGGCGCCGCCGCGTCGGACGGCACGAACTGCGACAGGAAGGCCAGGAAGAAGATCGACAGCTTGGGACTCAGGATGTTGGTCAGAACCCCGCCGGTCACGACCTGGGTCAAGGGCTTGCTGTCGCCTTCGGGACTCACGGCCAGCGCGCCGTCATGCCGATACCGTGGTTCATGCCGGCCGGGGCGAACCGGTCTTGGCATGGTGGGATCGAGACAGTAGCCTTCGCCCGCGCGGTCGCTCACGACGGCGAGGCCCGAGCCTCTGACCGGAATGGGCGGGCGCTCATTGCACCGCCATAGCGGGAAAGGTCAATGCGCGTTCTTGTCTACAACGAACTGGTTCCCGAGAAGATTCCGAATTTCGACAAGGTCGTCCGCGCCCTGGGGGAACGCGATTTCGCCCGCGCCGATGTGCGCAAGCTGACGGACACGCTCTATCGCGCCCGCCTGAACAAGAGCGACCGTCTGCTGTTCTCGCTGTACCGGGCGCGCGGCGAGACCTGCTGCCTGATCCTGGAGCACATCCGCAATCACGCCTATGAGAAATCGCGCTTTCTCAGCCGGGGCGCCGAGATCGACGAGGAAAAAGTCCCCGCGATCGACGCGGACGCCGCCACGCCGGCCGGCGACCTGCCGCTGCTGGACCCGGACAAGCCGCGCTTCAACATCCTCGACAAGATCCTGACGTTCGACGACGAGCAGGAGGCCATCCACGCCCTGTCGCCGCCGGTCATCATCATCGGCTCCGCCGGCAGCGGAAAGACCGCACTGACCCTGGAGAAGATGAAGCAGATGGTCGGCGACATGCTGTATGTCAGCCTGTCGCCGTACCTGGTCCGGAATGCGCGCGATCTGTACTACGCCCGGAACTACACGAACGACGATCAGGAGATCGACTTTCTTTCGTTCCAGGAATTCCTGGAGAGCATCCGCGTGCCCGAGGGCCGCGAGGTCACGCCCCGCGACTTCCAGGCGTGGTTCGTCCGCCAGCCGGCGGCGCGCCGCCTGCGCGACGCCCACAAGGTGTTCGAGGAGATCCGGGGCGTCATCACCGGCCCAGTCGGCGACGCGGGGTGGCTGAGTCGCGAGGATTATCTCGATCTGGGGGTCAAGCAATCGATCTTCAGCGAGGAGGACCGTCCGGCGGTCTATGACCTGTTCGAGAAGTACCGCGGCTTCCTGCGCGAGTCGGGCCTGTACGACCCCAATATCCTCAGTCACGAATACGTGGGGGCGGTTGAGCCGCGATATGATTTCCTGGTGGTGGACGAGGTCCAGGACATCACCAACATTCAGCTTTATCTGATCCTGAAGTCGCTGCGTACCGCCGGCGAGTTCATCCTCACCGGCGATTCCAACCAAATCGTCCACCCGAACTTCTTTTCCTGGGCACACATCAAGTCGCTGTTCTTCGAGGAACGCGGGCTGTCGGGGGCGCACGACGGCGAGATCGTGCGCATCCTGCGCACCAACTACCGCAACACCCCGACCGTCACCGAGGTGGCCAACCGCATCCTGAAACTCAAGCACGCCCGGTTCGGGTCGGTGGACCGGGAGAGCAACTATCTGGTCCGCAGCGTGGCGCGGGAGCCGGGCCGGCTCCAGTTGCTGCCCCACACCCCGGAGGTCCTGAGCGATCTGGACGACCGCACCCGGCGCTCCACGCGCGTGGCCGTGCTGGTGCTGCACCCGGACCAGAAGGACGAGGCCCGACGCTGGTTCAACACCCCGCTGGTGTTCTCCATCCAGGAAGCGAAGGGCCTGGAATACGACAGCATCATCCTGTTCAACGTGGTCAGCGACGAGGCCAAGGCATTCCGCGAGGTCGCCCGGGACGTCGATCCGGCGGCCCTGGAGACCGAGACGCTCACCTACGCCCGCGCCCGCGACAAGCGCGACAAGTCGCTGGAAGTCTACAAGTTCTATATCAACGCCCTGTTCGTCGCGATCACCCGCGCCGTGCGCAACCTGTACTGGGTCGAATCCGACCACGGGCATCCTCTCATGGATTTGTTGCAGATGGCCCGGTTCTCGGAGGCCACCGTCTCGGCCGAGCGGGAGGACTCCAGTCTGGAACAGTGGCAACGCGAGGCCAGTCGCCTGGAGATGCAGGGCAAGACGGAACAGGCCCAGGACATCCGCGACCGCGTCCTGAAGCAGAAGCCGGTGCCGTGGACCGTGGTGGACCGCGCCACCTTCGACGTGCAGAGCGAGGCCGCGTTCGCCTCCGGTGCCCGCAAGCAGCTTCTGCCGGTGTTCGAACATGCCCTGCTGCACTGCTACCGGCCGATGCTCAACCGGCTCACCCTGGACGGCTTCAAGCCCGCCCTGGACCCCGAGGACAAGGCGGTCACCCTGTTGCACCAGAAACACTTCGAGGCCTACGCGTTCAAGAACCCGGGCGCGGTGCTGCGCGATGTGGAGCGGTACGGCATCGACCACCGCACCCCCTTCAACATGACCCCGCTCATGGCGGCGGCCCGCGTCGGCAATGTTCCGGTCGCGCAAACGCTCATTAAACGCGGGGCCGACCCCACCCTGACGGCCAACCACGGCTTCACCGCCGTGGACTTCGCCCTGGAACGCGGCCTGACCGACGAGCGGTTCGCCCGCCAGAAACTGCCCGAGCTGTTCGACCTTCTGGCGCCTCCCAGCATTGATGTCCAGGCCCGGGGCCGGCTGATCAAGCTCGACCGCCGCCTGATGGAATACGTCCTGCTGCGCATCATGGGGGCGCTGTTCTATCGCCGCCTGGGTCCCTGGATCGCGGAGAGATACGGACACAACGAGGGCTTCACGGCGAAGGCCCTCGCCGAGGTCGTCGCCATCCTGCCCGAGGATGTGCTGCCGGAGCGGCGCAAGCAGCGGACCTACATCTCAAGCATCCTGTCCAAGAACGAGGTCGATGGCACGTCGCCGTACAATCGGTTCCTGTTCCGGCGCTTCCGGCGCGGGCACTATATCGTCGACCCGGACTTGAAGATCCGCGCGGGTTCCGCGTGGGTCCCCTATTACCAGGTGTTCCGACCGGAGGCCTGGGGACCTGACTATCCGCCGGATTATTACGCGCGATCCGGACTGTTCAGCGAAGCCGACATCAAGGCCATGAACACCAGGGATATCGAGAGGGGGATGCAACAGTTGGCGGCGTTTCGCGCTGACGTTCTGGGGCTTAAAACGGATGGGGGAGATCCATAACCACAGTCGTCGTGAACGGGGGTGAGTGGCGTGAGACCGGGTATCCCGAAGCGGCATTTGCCGGACGTGCCCGTTCCTATTGTCCAGAGAACGTCCGACCCCGGCCCCACCCCCTCCGCCAGTTATGCTAGAAAACGCAGGATCCAAGCCCGGCTCCGGCCGGGTTCTTGCGTTGTTTCAACCTTAGTTCCGCAGTTGGGCGCCAAGGATTTGTGCGATCAGGGGTTTGTGCGCCATGGGAGGTTGCGGGCGCGTTTGCGCTTTTCTCGATGGGGTTCAAAGCCCTGCGTTTTGATAAAGCGCGCACCTTCGGAATCTGGGATTGTTGCGTTTACTTCCTTGTCTGGCCTCATGCGGGCACACCTCTCCCGTCAGGCGGCCAAGGTCGGCGCGCGGCGCAGTACACAAGGACGGCGCCCGCGCCGCCCTGATGGGGTTGGGCGAGGTCGTGGCCTGGATGGTCTCCAGCAAGGAGGCCAAAGAGAAGCTGTCTCCGCCGCCCCGCCTGCGCTCGGCCTGGATCAAGGCGGCCGACGACGGCTCCGCCGAATTCCGTGTCGCCGCCGCGCTGGCGAGTCTGGGGTGGCCCGACGGGACCGATCCCGATGCGTCACCAGGACAGGCGATGGCGGACGCTGAAGACGGTAACCCGCCGACCGACTCCGCGCCCGCGCACCCGTCCGATGAGGCGATCGACGGCGAGGACGATGAGGGCGGACAAGACGACCGCTCGCTCTGGTTCCGTTGGCAGGACCAAGCCAATCGCCTCCTGCCCCTGGCCGTGTGAGGCGCGGGCGGGCTGATGCGCACCATGGTCGGGGTGTTGGACCGCCGCCTGATCGAGCAGGCCACGCGTGGCCTGGAGGACAAGCCCCTGGCCGCCGCCGTGCCGGCGCGCCTGGCCAGCACGGCCGGTTATTTTGTTTTCGCTCGACCACCTTCACGCCTGCCGCACTCGACGCTGGCGACTTCCGGCGCGGTCATACCCCGGCCTCATTGAAGCCGCATTCGGCGCGCAAAGCCCATCCTATGAACGCTTCCAACCACGCTTCCCCGGTCAAGGCGCGCACGCTCGCCTTGGACGCGGGCAGGAGTGAATCCTCCGCCGTGAGTGCAATTTCACGGAGGAATCACACATTGATCCCGTCAGCAGGACTTGCAGATTAGAACAGGTCTTGATAATAGGGTCTGCCAGTTAGTCGGCGATGCTATCAATGGAAGATAGAAACAAGACCCTCACTCAAGGCTAAGACAGCGGTGGACGCTGCGGCACGCCGGACGACTGCGAGGATGGGATGGGTGGAGATTTAGGGCGACGTTGGCTGGCCCGCGTGGCTGGCCAAGGGGACATTTGCGCGACGGCCCCGCACCGGGAGCGGGCCGCCAAGGGGTGCCCGCGGCACGTCAGCGGCGCTATCGCGGCGATCCTGTTGCTGGTGCTGGCCGGGATGGTGACGCTCCCGTCGCCGTTGCGTGCGAGCGGGCCGCCGTCAGGCACGCGGGCCGATCACGCGATCGCGATCCGGACCACCGAGACCGTGACCGAAGGCGGCTGGGTCTGGATTCTGGAGCAGGCCAAGGCGGCGGGGATCACGCGCATCGACGTCCTGGTGAAGCAGGACGAAGACGACTATTACAGTCAGCGGACCGACCGGGTGCTGCAATCCGGCGAACTGCTGGTGGCGTTGCCGGGAGAGGTCACCGCCGAAGGCTGGGAAGACTCCGCCTGGCTGGAAGAAATGCTCGTCCGGGGCGACGAGCTGGGGATCGAGATCTGGGCCTGGTGGCCGGTGTTTCACGATTCCGTCGCGGCGCGCGCCTTTCCGGAGGCCGGCTATACCGCGGGCGACGGGTCGGTCTTTGTTGATGCGGCGGTACCCGCCGTGCGCAACTACCAGACGACTCTCCTGACCAAGCTGCTGGAGACCTATGCCTTCGACGGTATCTCGCTTGACTGGATCCGGTACGACACCTGGCCGGACGGTGGCGACGGACCGCTCGCCGAGGTGTACCGCGAGCGTACGGGCCAAACCTGGAGCGAGCTTGGACTGCGCGACCCGCTCAATCGGGCGATTTGGGGCGATATCCGCGAGACCAGCGTGGCCAGTTGGCTGGAAACCATGGTCCGCAAGGCCAAGGCGCGCTGGCCCGAGGTCGCCTGGGGCGGCTACCTGTTGCCGCCGCAGTTCAAGGAGGTCTCTCAGGACTATGCGGCGCTGACGGCCGCGGGCCTGGAGGCCGTGCAGCCGATGATCTACTGGTCGCTGTGGCACTATCCGGCCGTCTGGTCCGGCGAGGTGGTCGGGCAGCACGCGTTCTGGGCGCAACCCGACACCAAGCTGGTGCCCACCCTGGATCTGAACCGGCCGGACCAAGAACACATGGCCGCGGCGGCGGCCATGCGCACGGCCCCGGTATCAGAATACCTTTGGTACCTGGATACCGCCTGGACCGAACGGCACTTCAAGCGCGTCCGCACGCTGGCGCACCGGATGCGGGAAGCGCGGGCGCAGGCGGACCCCCACCATCTGGCGCTGCCCGACACACTGGACCAGGGTCCGACCCCCGCCCGGTTTCCACCCGACAGCACGGCCTGGACCCTCGTGCTGTTCGCGGCGTTGCACGATCAGGGGCTGCTTGCCGGGTCGGACCCGATCGTGCCGGTGCTGGCGCTTCACCGCTTCACGCCTGGGCCGGCGCGTGCGGACGGCCCGGCGTGGAGCAACAGCGCGGGCTACGTCCGACGGCTGTTCCGCTTCCTGGACGACCGGGGCTTTTCGGTCATCCCGTTGCGGGACCTTCAGGCCGCGATGCTGCAGGGCTACGCGCAGGATTTGCCGGCAAAAGCGGTCGTGTTGACGGTGGATGATGCGGCGCAATCGGTCGCCCGGCACTTCCACCCTCTGGCGGTCGAATTCGGATATCCGTACACGCTGTCCGTGATCACGCGCCCGCTCAATGGACCCGACGCCTACCTCGACGAGGCGAGAACCGACCCGCAAATGGATTGGGATACCCTGGAGCAGTTGGCGGACTCCGACCTTGTCCAGCTCGTCTCTCACAGCCATGCCTTGCACACCTATGTCGGTCAGGGGCCGGAAGGGACGAATCTGGAAGCCGCCGCCATGGCGCGGCGCTGGCTGGCGGACGCCCAGCGCACGGAGACGGACGCCGAGCGTTTCGAGCGGGTGCGGACCGATCTCGCCCGCTCGCGCGCCGCGCTGGAGTCTCTCACGGGCGCACGCGTGACCGTTCTGGCCTGGCCCTACGGGCGATTCGATCGGCTCGCCGAGCGCGCCGCGCGCGCCGCTGGATTCCGGCACTTCCTGCTGTTTGGCGGGTCGCGCTATGCCAAGCCCGCCTGGGCGCCCCACCGAATCGGCCGCATTCCGGTCGGCCGTGGGGAGGAGGGGGTGGCGCTGTCTCTGCCGGAGGATCCCGCCGTCGAGCAGGCATGGTGGCTCGCCTATCTGACCTACGCTCGGCACACGGCGGCGCGCCCGTTGATAGAGGCCGTCTTGTTGCAGCTCGACGACCAAGCGGCCGCCCATCCCGAAGCCGTGCTCGCGCGCGCGGCCCTGGACGTCCTCGCCGGGCGCACGGCCCGGGCGAACGTGCGGATCGCGCGCCTTGGCGCCGCCTATCCAGAGGACCGCGCATTCGCGCAGGCACTTCAGACATTCCGCGACATCTACCGCTTGACCGAGTGACCTCGAACGGCGGAACCAGGGGAGGCACTCATCATGCCGGAGTTCGTGGCCGACGGGCTTTTTGTGTTTTTGCTGGCGCATCCCTTCTGCGTCAGTGTTCTGTGGACCATTTACGGTCTGATCGACCTTGCGCGGCCTGCGGCCTCAAAGCGAGACCCGACCACCGACACGGCCCTGGATTACACCGTGATCATCCCCTTCTACAACGAGCCGGAAGGGGCATTGGTCAGCGCTCGATCGCTGGCCGGGGTCAGTCCGGAGCCGCGAGAGATTCTTCTGATCGACGACGGGTCCGTTCGGGGAATGCCGGACGATGTCGCGCTGCCCCGGAAGACGCGGGTTTTGCGGCTGGAAACGAACGGGGGCAAGGCCCGCGCGCTCAATGCGGCACTGCGTGCCGTCCGGACCGAACTCGTGGTCTGCCTTGATGCGGACACGCAGGCGGTCAGTCAGGACTGGCGCGTCATGTTGGCCCGGTTCCGCGACCCGACGCTGGGCGCCGTGACCGGCAAGATCTGGCCGGCACAGCCGACCCGGCTGATCCAACAGTTTCAGCACCTTGACTACGTTGCGGTGATCGGGCTGATCAAGGCGGCGGAGACGAACTGGGGCGCCCTTCTGACGGTCTCGGGCGCTTTTGTCGCCTACCGCCGTCGCGCCCTGGAGGCGATCGGCGGCTGGCGCGACTGCACCGCGACCGAGGACATCGACGCCAGTTGGCGCCTGCAAGAGTTGGGATGGCGCCTCGGCTACGAGCGGCGTTGGGTCTGCCAAGCGGAGATGGTGCCCTCGATCCGCGGGCTGTGGCGCCAGCGCCGACGCTGGAGCATGGGAATGGGTCGATGCGGGCGCGATCACCTCCTGAAGGCGGCCCGGCCGCGAGCGCGCCAGTTGCCGGTCGCCGTCACCGCAACATTCAATGTCGGCTGGATCTTCGCAAGCCTGGCGGCCGCCAGCGCGCTTCTTGCGGATTTTCTGTTCGCGACCGAGGGTGCGAGCCTTGGCTGGATCCCCGAAGCCGAGGATCTGTCGATCTACCTGCTGGGCAGCGTGGTGATTTTCAGTGCCCAGTTGATCTGCGCCGCGGCGCTTGACGGCAAGCCCTGGACAGCCTACGCGCGGCTATTTCTTCTCGGCCCATTCTACCCATTTTACTATTGGAGCCTGCTGTTCACCAGCTTTCTGGTCGGGTTCCCTCTCGGCCTGATGCGTCGCGATCGGGGGAAATGGCGGCGAACCCTGCGGCAGCGCGAGGCCGCCCTCGCGGAGGTGCGCGCATGATGATGACACTGCGCCGGATCGGGGCGATGCTGGCCCTGCTCGCCGGGTATGGCCTGATCCTTGCCGGAATCGCGACCGTGCTGGGTCCGCGCTGGAGCGGCGGGCTGGAGCCGGCCTTGGTTCCGGGCCTTCTGTTGACGGGGTTCAGTTCGTGGTGGCTGGGATGCCGCCTGGCGGCCGGACCGAGCCACGGGCCGCCCGACGGTCTGGCTCTACCGCGAACAGTTGGTCCCGGCGAAGGTGGTCGAGGACCTGTTCGCCCCGTTCGACGGCGCTCCGCGCGACCTGGGCTTTCTGGCGATAGGCGGGCCGATGATCGATGCCGCCATCGTGCCGGGGCCGAAGCAGCGCAACACGCGCGAGAACAACGTCACCATCAAGGCGGGTGAGGCGCCGCAGGATTGGGAGGACAAACCCGCCAAGCGCCGCCAGAAGGCCACCGACACGGCCCAGGCCGTCGCCGCCCTTTTCGCCGCCATCGGCGCGTCGACCAACCCAGCCGATTTCGAACCCGAGAGAGGCCAGACGTGACCGATTCAATCCGACGCTCTCGCCCACTCTGTGCGCCCGAACAGTCGCGACGCGCTGTGTGGGCTGGTTAGCGCTTCTATCCTTGCAATGGCAGTTGGCTGATGACGCGCCACAGAGCGGACGCTTCCACGCTCGTGACTAAACCCATTTCAGGTCTTCCTGTCCTAGGCATGGGGACCTGGACTACGTTCAACGTGGGCGAGGATGACGGCCCATCTCGACGATGCGCTGGCCATCGGCTTCATCTTCACGGCCCTCAGCATAGTCCGATCTTACCTGCTGCGCCGGCTGTGGACAGCGCCGCCCCGGCTCCTCCGAGGCGGCGTGTCGGACCCAGTATGACCCAGGTCAGGCGAGGACCACATCCGGGTCGGTGCGTTAGACCCGGCCGCGTTCGCCCTCCTTTTCGGAGGTGACGGTCAGGCCCAGTCTCTCCTCAGGGCCTCGGCGAAAGGGCCGCGAACCGTATGCGGCTGCCATCCGGTGGCCTCGACCAATTCGGCGATGGTGGCTCCCTCGGGCCGCCGCAGCATGTCAACCACGAAGGCCTGCTTGGTGTCGCCCCGGACCCGTCGGGTGGCGGGCTCGGCCGACACCGTCTCGGTGGGTTCCGTGGGCGCGTGCTCCGAGGGCGCGTCGTCGCCCACGGGCCAGAACGGGTGGTCTTGACGAGCGTCACCGTCTGGGCCAACGGGGATCTCCCGTCAGGGCCGGATGGAAGACGAGAAGGAGTGCATCCTGGTCATCGCCGAAGCCAAGAGAACGTCCGGTTTCGGGAACGAGGCCGTGCGATCCGAGCAACCGACTTGGGCGCAAATCTGAAGCTGATGAGTCGTACCCGTTTTGGGTCACCGATGCATCAGTTGTCACACCAGGATGGTGGCGTCTGCGCGGCTTTGCCGCCGCGCGTCGGGCTCTCGTGAACCGAGCCGCCTCTCGGCGTCTCGGCCTACGCCCTCGATCCCTGCCGCAAGGAAGACAAAGGAAACTTGGGCGACGGTGCAGGCGGTCAGCGGCCGCCCGACGAAGCCTGCCGTCTGTCCGCTGAAAGCCTGCCCGACGATGGCCTTTTCGGTCTCCAATGTCGTCCGGGTCCTAAGCGCGCGACCATCCCTGCAGGTCTCCGGAAGGCCGTGGACCCGCGCCGCGCCGGTCCAACCCCGCGCCCCGACAAATTTCCCCTGGCCGGGTCTTTTGAAAAGCCCATCGTCGCGTCCCGCGCCGATGGGTGGGGGTCATTCCTCGCGGAACAAATTTGCCGGGCCCCGGAGCCGATTCAGGGGAATCGTCTCCAGACCCATAATACCGTGCGACGATAGGAACGACTCGTCCGGTCAGGATCACTTCGACGCACCGATGATGCCGAGTCTTTGTTTTTGTCGCCGCGGCGCCCCTTAGGGGCGCGCGGCTCCGGGCGTCCGGTAAGGTCACGCTTTCCGGAGGCCGGACTCACACCGCCTGACTGTGCCGTTTCTCGCCCACGTTCAGGTATTTGTCGAACTTGGCGCACACCGCCCGCACCAGCGGCCGGCCCAGGTCGGTGACGCGCAGCCGCCAGCCGTCGCGCACCACCACCCCGTCGCCTTCCAGGTCGGCGAGTTGCGACAGTTCGGGCTCGAAGTCGGCGGGCGAGGCGCCGTATTCCGCCGCCACCGTTTCCAGGTCCACGCCCATGTCGCACATCAGGCGTTCGATGATGGCGCGGCGCAGCTTGTCCTCGTGCTTGACCTCCAGCCCGCGCGTGATCGGCGGCGTGCCCTCGCGTACCGTGCGCTTGTAGGCGCCGATCTCGCCCTGGTTGCCCACGTACCCTTGCGGCAGCGAGCCGATGCCCGACGCACCGAAGGCGATCAGGGCCGGCGCGGTGTCGGTGGTATAGCCCTGGAAATTGCGGTGAAGGGTCTGCTTGTTCAGGGCCAACGCCAGTTCGTCGTCGGGTGCCGCGAAGTGGTCCAGGCCGACCGTGACATAGCCGTTGTGCTCGAACCGCTTGGAGCCGTTGAGGTACTGGCTCCAGCGCTCGGGCACGCTGGGCAGCGCCTCTTCCGGGATCATCTTCATGTGCGTGCGCATCCACGGCACGTGGGCATAGCCGAAGTACGACACCCGGTGCGGTTTCAGCGCCAGCGCGCGGTCGATGGTCCGTTCGATGCTTTCTGTGGTCTGGTGCGGCAGGCCGTACATCAGGTCCATGTTGATGTCGGTGATGCCGTGTTTGCGCAGCCAGTCGATGACCTGGACCACCTGCTCGTACGGCTGGACGCGATGGACCGCCTCCTGCACCTGCTCGTCGAAGTCCTGCACGCCGATGCTGGCGCGGGTGACGCCGACGGCGGCCATGGCCTTGACGTAGTCCTCGGTGGCCGTGCGCGGGTCCATCTCCACCGCGATCTCGGCGCCGTCCAGCATGTCGAAGCGCGCGCGCAGGTGGGTGATCAGGCGCTGGAAGTCCCCGGCCGACAGCACGGTCGGGCTGCCGCCGCCGAAGTGCATGAACTTGAAGCCCATCTTGGCGGGCAGCAGGCCGGCGATCAGGTCGATCTCGGCCAGAACCGCCTCCAGGTAGTCGGCGATCGGCTCGTAGCGCTTGGCGATCTTGGTGTGGCAGCCGCAGAACCAGCACATCTCCTCGCAATAGGCGATGTGGGTGTACAGCGACAGCGGCGTCGCCGGGTCCAGCTCGCCCAGCCAGCGCGCATAGGTCTCCGGGCCGACCTCGGGCGAGAAGTGCGGGGCGGTGGGGTACGAGGTATACCGGGGCAGCCGCAGATCATACTTCGCGGCCAGGTCCTGAATGGTCATGATGAGGCGTCCGTCCTTTCCAGATGGGCCGCATTTTAACGCGCCTGGGGCGGCAAAAAACCTATATTTTCCGTAAGAGCCCGCCGGTCAACCGGGAGAACTGGCCCCATGCCCCGCTTCGCCGCCAATGTGTCCCTGCTGTTCACCGAGGTCCCCCTGGCCGAGCGCTTCGCCGCCGCCGCGCGCGCCGGGTTCAAGGGGGTCGAGTGCCAGTTCCCCTACCAACTTTCCGCCGAGCAGATCGGCGACCTGGTGGCCGTGAGCGAGCTGGCCATGGTGTTGTTCAACGCACCGCCGGGCGACTGGGCGGCGGGGGAACGCGGGCTGGCGGCGCTGCCCGGGCGCGACTCGGAGTTTCGCGACGGGCTCGACTTGGCGCTGGACTACGCCGAATTCCTGGAGTGCGAGCAAATCCATGTGATGGCCGGCGTGGTGGCCGAGGAGGACTGGGGGCCGGCACTGGACACGTATCTGGACAACCTCGCCTGGGCCGCCGACCGAGCACGCGAGCAGGGCGTGCGCATCCTGATCGAGCCGATCAACCCGGTGGACATGCCGGGGTACTTCCTGACCCGGCCGGAGGACGCCCTGCGCGTGATCGAGGACCTGGACCACCCCAACCTCGGCCTGTTGTACGACGTCTACCACGCGCAGATGGAACGCGGCGCGCTAACCGACACGCTGGAGGCCGCCCTGGCCCACATCGCCCACATCCAGATCGCCGGCGTGCCCGGCCGTCACGAGCCCGACGCCCAGGGCGAGATGAACTGGCCCTATCTGTTCGACCTGCTGGACGCGCACGGCTATGCGGGATGGATCGGCTGCGAATACCGCCCCCGCGCCGGCACCCTGCCCGGCCTGCGCTGGGCGCGGCCGTGGGGGATTGGGGCCTGACATGGCCACGCAGCCTCCCGACACACCCCACGACGCCCTCTTCCGGCCCTTGCTGTCCGATCCCGGCGACGCGGCGGTGCTCTTACGCGAGCAGTTACCGACGGAGATCGCCGGCTTGATGTCCGATGACCCACCGCGTCTGCTCGACGGCCATTTCGTCGACGCGCATTTGCGAAACAGCACCGGGGATTGCTTGTTCTCGGTGACACTGCGGACGGGGCGACCCGCATTCCTGTACGTGCTGCTGGAACACAAGAGCACGCCCGATCCGCGTACGCCGTTGCAAGTGTTGGGCTACATGGTGCGCATCTGGGAACGCCACGTGCGGGAACACCCCGGCGATGCGAGCCGGTTGCCGCCGATCCTGCCGCTGGTTCTGTACCACGGCCAGGCCCCGTGGCGCGTGCCGACATCGCTCTTGGACAGTCTGGACCTGGACGACGACCTGCATCCGGTGGTTCGAGATTTCCGCTATACGGTGCGCGACCTGGGCCGCATGGCGCCGGAGTCGCTGTCGGCGGCGCCGCATGTGCGCGCCGTGCTGATGGCCCTGCGCATCGGCACTGGCGATGACGCGCCGCTGGACCGGCTGGTCGAGATCGTAGCCGCACTGCCGGACAACACCCTGTTGGAGCGCCAGGTGATCCGCTATATCCTGCATGTGGTCGCACGGTTGACAGGGGCCGACTGGCATCAGGTCGCCGTCCGCGCCAAACCGCAGCGGGAGGACGCCATGGTTTCGCTGGCCGCGCAGGAATGGATGGCACAAGGACGCCAGCAGGGGCTTGAACAGGGGCTTGAACAGGGGCTTGAACAGGGTCGGACAGAAGCCATGCGCGAGTCCGTGGCCGAGGTTCTAGAAAGCCGGTTCGGGCGGTTGCCACAGGCCACCCGGGATCGGCTGTCGGCGCTGGCGCTGCATGACCTCCGCCCCTTGTTGGCGCGGGCGGCAACGGCGCCGACGCCTGAGGCCGTGTTCGACGAGTCTTTCCGGCACTAGGCCCGCCAATGCCCCGCCTGACCGCCGGCCTGCGCGCCCGCGCCATCCTGCGTCTGGTCGAGACGCGCGGCGGCTTCGCGGCCGTGGCCCGGCGGGGGGATGACACCGCCGGCGACCTGCTGTTGCGCGTACGCGATCCGGCGGGCGGGGTGGACCTCTACAGCCCGGCCACCGCTCCCGACGGCACCGCCGGCTGGATGCGGCTCGGCCGCCCCGGTTTTGCCGACGCGGCCGCCGCCGACGCGGCCATCGACCGCGCCATCACCCGCGATCCCGACCTGTGGGTGCTGGATCTGGAGCCGCCCGAGCCGGGATTCCCGCTCGACGACCCGGTGCTGGACACCACCCCGGAACCCGACCCGACCCGTGCGGCGGCGGAAGCCCTGTTCCGCGCACGGCGCGCTTGATCCAACCTGACCGCTCGGGCATCGTCCGGCCGTTTCCCGTTCGCGGCCCGGATGGCGCCGCCCCTGGAGGTGATTGGCGTGGCCGCCTCGCGTATCGCAGAGTCCTTGTCGGCGGTTCGTCCCCTGGACGGGCCGCCGGTGCGGTTCCTGGTGGTGGATGGCTACCCGGCGGACCGACGCCGCGCCATCGAACAGGCCGGCGCCACGGTCGCCGGCGCGCTCTACTGTCAGGTGCTGCTGGCCCTGGCCCCGCCCGGCTCGCGTTGCGCGGTCGTCCAGGCCGCCGACCCCGGGGCCGAGGCGCTACCCGGCGGCCTCGACTGGGGCCAGATCGACGCCGTGGCCTGGACCGGCTCGGCCCTCAGCCTCACCGCCATGACCCCGGAGGTCACGCGCCAGCTCGACCTGTCGCGCGCCGTATTCGACACCGGCCGGCCCTACTTCGGCAGTTGCTGGGCCTTGCAGGTCGCCGCCGTGGTCGCCGGCGGCACGGTCGAGGCCAACCCACGCGGGCGCGAGGTTGGCGTCGCCCGCAAGATCGCGCTGACCGAGAGCGGCCGGACGCATCCCCTGTATCGTGGCCGACCGTCGGTGTTCGACGCGGTGGCCATTCATACCGACGAGATCACGCGGCCGCCGCCGGGCTGTGTCATGCTGTCCGGCAATGCGATGAGCCCGATCCAGGCCGCCGAGATCCGCCATGGCAACGGCGTCTTCTGGGGTATTCAGTACCATCCCGAATTCGACCTGCACGAGATCGCGCGGCTGGTGACCTTGCACACCGACGCCCTGATCGCCGCCGGCCTGTTCGCGGACCCGGAGGCCGTCAGCCGTTTCACGGCGGAGGCCGATGCCCTGGCCGTCGATCCGGCGCGCCGCGACCTGGCGTGGCGTCTGGGCGTGGACCGCGACATTCTGGACCCCTCGACCCGGTTGACCGAGGTCCGGAACTGGATCGAGCATCAGGTGTTGCCATCGCTCGGCAATCGGTAAGCGCCGTCCCGTTCCAATCCGTATCATCCCAATCCGTATCATCGTCGTTTCCGCCCCACCGGAGCCCCGCCGTCATGTGGCTTACGTTCCGTTCCATTGCCTCTTTGCTGATCGGCGTCAGCATCATGTTCCTGGGCCAGGGCCTGTTGGGGACCCTGCTGGGCGTCAACCTGGCCGCCTCCGACCTGCCCTCGACGGTGAGCGGCCTTGTGATGTCCGGCTACTTCCTCGGGCTGGTGCTGGGCTCGCTGTTCGCCATCCATATCATTCGGCGGGTCGGGCACATCCGGGCCTTCGCCGCCCTGGCCTCGATCTTTTCGGCGGCGGCACTGACGCACGCGTTCTTTTCCGACCCGATCCTGTGGGGCGTCTTGCGGGTGATCGCCGGCTTCTGCATGGCCGGCCTGCTGATGTGCACCGAAAGCTGGTTGAACGAGAAAGCCACGCGCGAGACCCGGGGCACCGTCCTGTCCCTGTACATGATCGCCACCTATCTGTCCCTGGGTGTGGGGCAGTTCCTGCTGCAATTGGGGGATACCGCCGGCTATATGCTGTACGCCTTGGTGTCCATCCTGCTGTCGATGGCCCTCGTGCCGGTCGCCCTGACCACCATGCCCGGTCCGGCGTTGCCGACCCCGCGCCGCTTCGGCATCACCCACCTGTTCCGGATTTCACCGGCCGGCGTGATGGGCTGCCTGGGCTCCGGGCTGGCGCAAGGCGCGTTCTACGGCATGGGACCGCTGTTCGCGCGCCAGCTCGGGCTGGATCTGGCGGGCACGGCGGCGTTCATGTCGGCCGTCATTCTTGGCGGGCTGGTGCTGCAATGGCCCCTGGGGTGGATGTCCGACCGGCTGGACCGGCGCCTGGTCATCGTGCTCGTCAGTCTGGCCATGGCGGCCTCCGGCGCGGGCGTGGTGGCGCTCAGCTTCGGCGGCCTGGATGCGGATTCGTTGACGTTCGTGGCCAGCCTGCTCGGCCTGTCGGCCCTGTTCGGTGCCCTGTTGAGCACCCTGTATCCGCTGGCCATCGCGCTGGCCAACGACTGGATCGAGCCGCAGGACATGGTGCCGGCCAGCGGCGGCCTGCTGCTGGCCTACAGCATCGGCGCGGTGGCCGGGCCGATCGCCGCCTCGCTGCTGATGGACCTGATCGGGCCGGCGGGCCTGTTCGTCCTGGTGGTCGCCGTGGGGATCGTCGTGGCGATCTTTACGTGGGTGCGGATGCAGATGCGCGAGTCCGTGCCGATGGAAGAGCAGGCCCCGGTGCAGATCGTGCCGCGCATGACCGCCGTGGCCTACACCCTGCTGCCGACCGAGGACGAGGACGGCCAGCTCGCCTTCGACTTCGACGCCCCGCCCGACCCGGTCAACGATCCGGACGCGGACCCGGCGGTCGAGGCCGAGGCGGCCGCCTGAGGACGCGCGCATGGCCTCCCGCCCCCGCACCCCGGCGCCAGCGCCGCCGACCCGGCCGGAAACGCACGCCCGCCTCGCCTCGCACGCGCCGCGCACGTGGCAGCGGATGCTATCGGGCCGGCGGCTGAACCTGCTCGACCCCTCGCCGATGGACATCGAGATCGGCGACATCGCCCTCGGCCTGTCGCGCAACACGCGCTGGAACGGCCAGACCGAGGGTGATCACGCGTGGTCGGTGGCGCAGCATTCGGTGGTGGCGGTCGAGGTGGTCCGCCGGCTGCTCGCCCCCCGCCGCGACAGCGAACTGGAGCTCGCCGCGCTGCTGCACGACGCGTCGGAATACGTCACCCACGACCTGATCACGCCGCTGAAGGCGGTGGTTGGCGACGTCTTCAAGGAGGTCGAGGACCGCCTGATGGTGGCCGTGCATCTGCGCTTTGGCCTGCCGCCGCGCCTGGACGTGGAGCGCAAGGCGCTGGTCAAGCGCGCCGACCTGATCGTCGGTGCCACCGAGGCGGTGCAACTGGCCGGCTTCCGCGCCGGCGAGGTCAAGACCCTGCTGGGCATCAAGGAAAAGCCCTGGCCGGACCTGACCTTGACCCCGCTGCCCTCGCGTGAGGCGGAACGCCGCTTCCTGGAGACGTTCGAGGCGATCGGTGCGAGGCTTGCGTTGGAGCGGCGGTAGGGGGCGTCATGGATCCGAACAAGAAACCCATTCCTGATTTCCAAAGCGAGGCGGAGGAACGGGCCTTCTGGGAAACCCATGACTCGACCGCGTACGTGGACTGGAGCACGGCGGAACGGGCGCGGTTTCCCAACCTGAAACCGACGACCACGTCGATCTCGC
>Ga0207419_1001126_pt1 | contig 21221 bp, 20 predicted proteins | sample ElkSloMetagenome_4_FD_184723 | JGI IMG/M metagenome (GOLD analysis project Ga0207419, IMG submission 184723) | Hot spring microbial communities from Elkhorn Slough, Monterey Bay, USA - MD2A (version 2) | ecosystem: Environmental > Aquatic > Marine > Intertidal zone > Estuary: Microbial mat ...
CTTTTGTGGCTAGCATTTCTCTTTTTGAGAATCAAGGTAGTAACGATAAGCCTTTATTCAGACTAAAAACAGAAGACTATCTCAACCTGAGTAAATTCGCTTACCAAGAACTTAAAATTCAATTTGTCGACATCAACAGCGATGGTAAACAAGATTTGGTTTACACCGCTTTTCAGCCTGGTACTTCACCAACCATAAGATTTTTGCTAAATCTTGCAGAAAGTGCCGATGTGCAATTGTCTTACAGCACAAGTCAAATAAAAAGATTTAATATTTCTATAGATAGATTGGACGAAGCACATTTTGTAGATGTAGATGACGACGGAAACCTCGATTTACTTTTAGGTAAATTTAGAGGTGGTGAGTTACTTTATTTTAGAAATACTGGAGGCACTGACCCTGAGAGTTTTTCTTTTGAAGAATCGGTAAATGGTTTCGGGGGCGTTACCTTTAACAATTTAAAAAGAGAGCTTAGCCTAGAAACTGCCGATTTAGATGGCAATGGCAAACTTGACTTACTTACAGGCGACCGTTCCGGCAATATCACTATTTATCCTGATTTCCAAGATGATTTAAGTGTCGATTTCACTGCTGTAGGCGATACGATTTTAAATCCGAATAGCAAACAGTATATTCAATATCACTTTGGTGCAGGTGTGTTCCCTGTGGTTTTTAATAAAGATATTATTTTAGGCTTAGAAACGGGCGGCTTAATGTATTTGCGCCATAACCAAGAAGAAATTGTTAGTGCGCTGCCCAATGAAGCGGATAGTCAAAATTTAACTGTATATCCCAACCCTACGTCAGATTTTCTTTATTTAGAAGTACCATTTAGAGGAAAACTTGAAATGTTTAATACTCAGGGGTTAAGTGTCGGTACTTTTATGAAAAACTCCACGCATGGCGCTCTTAAAGTAGCAGTGCCAGATATGCTTCCCAATGGCTTGTACATTCTCAGGTTTACAAGTAAAGAAGGTACAGTGAGTGAAAAAATAACGGTACTTAGATGAAAGCAAGCATCAGAATACTTCAGCTAGAAAATCAGTTTGAGGCTTATAGATTTCAAAACAGTATAGCCGATCAAAATAAAGAAACGGTTAATTTTGAATTTGATAATTTTTCTGAAAAACAGTTGCTCGCTTATGGCTTGCAGCTTGTTGAAGAAAGTGAAAAGGTGATAATTGAAGTGGAGATGAAAGAAAATGCAAGTCTTGGTGTATTGCCCTTTTTTTTTAGAAAAGCGATTGCCCAGAAACAGAAAATAGATTTAAAGTATAAGGGCAAAAATAAAGTCCTTTATAAACTATTGTTACCTTTTAATCCCAAGATGCTCGAAGATTAATTTTGCCCTTACATTAAATATGTACTTTATGACTTTTTTTTAATAACGGCAGCTTGCTGTTGTTTTCTTCATCATCCAAAAATCTTCTGTAAGTTCTAATATTAAATTCTATAGAAGTGACAGAGGTGATTTTTGATACTAAATCTGCGCTAGTAAAGCCTATTACTAGGCCAAATAGAAATTACTGCTAAGAAGAGTTATCTAGAAAGTAGCGTATTAATGCCATTTGGTAAGGCGATTTAACAAAAAAAATGAGGTAATGGATTAAATTTTATACCACGGTTTGCTTCCAATAAATTAATTACTACCTTTGCACTCCTTTTATAGAGGAAATATGTAAGAAACTTAATGGATTGCAGCGAAGTTTCACATGTTTTAAGTCTAGGTAATCAGTAAGTTGAGGTAATCAACCGCTGCAAATTAAAACGATTATAAGATGCCCGGAATTATTGGAAAAAAAGTTGGCATGACCAGCTACTACGATGAGAACGGTAAAAACCTATCATGTACAGTTATTCAAGCTGGACCATGTGTTGTTACCCAAGTTAAAACTACTGAAAAAGATGGATACGATTCTGTTCAGTTAGGTTTTGACGAGAAGAAAGAAAAAAATACTCCTTCCCCTTTAGCTGGTCACTTTAAAAAGGCCAACACTACACCCAAAAGAAGACTCAAAGAATTTAAGGACTTCAATGCTGAGTTGAAAGAAGGCGATGTAGTTACTCTTGAAGATATTTTCGCAAGCGGAGACTTTGTAGACGTTACTGGTACTTCAAAAGGAAAGGGTTTTCAAGGTGTAGTAAAGCGCCATAACTTTGCAGGTGTTGGCCAAGCTACTCACGGTCAGCATAACCGTCAAAGGCACCCAGGTGCGATTGGAGCTTGTTCCTATCCGGCAAGGGTCTTTAAAGGCCTTAAGATGGCCGGCAGGTATGGTAACGATAAGGTTAAGATAGAAAACCTCAAAGTCGTGAAAATATATCCGGATAAAAACCTACTTCTTGTAACAGGATCAGTTCCGGGTGCTAAAAATTCTTATGTATTTATTGAAAAGTAATTGAGCAATGGAACTGGAAATATTAGACAAAAGCGGAAGCCAAACAGGAAAAAAGGTAGAGTTGCCTGACTCAGTATTTGGAATAGAGCCAAACGACCATGCTATATATCTTGATGTAAAGCAGTTTCTTGCGAACAAACGTCAAGGTACACATAAAACTAAAGAACGAGCTGAGATAGTTGGTTCAACAAAAAAGATAAAAAAGCAGAAAGGTACAGGTACTGCTAGAGCAGGTAGCATAAAGTCTCCTATATTTAGAGGTGGAGGCAGAGTTTTCGGCCCAAAGCCTAGAGATTACAGCTTTAAGTTAAATAAAAAACTTAAGCGATTGGCAAGAAAGTCGGCATTGGCGTACAAAGCGAAAGAATCTTCTATTGCAATACTCGAAGATTTTACCATGGAAGCGCCCAAAACAAAAGAGTGCCTTGCTATATTGAATAGTTTGAGTTTACAAAATAAAAAAGTTCTTTTTGTATTGCCTGAGAGCGATAAGAGCATATACTTATCTGCTAGAAATTTGCCAAAGGCTAAGGTTACTACTGTTTCTAACCTTAACACTTACGATATTGTAAATGCAGAACATCTATTAGTTTTTGAAAACTCAGTAGAGAAATTCTCAAAGTTTTAATTATCTGAAAAATGGACATAATAAAAAAGCCCATCATAACTGAAAAAGTATCCTTATTAAACGAGTCTGGTGTCTATGGCTTTGAGGTAGACAAAAGAGCCAATAAAATCCAGATTAAAAATGCGGTGGAAAGCAAGTACGGTGTAAACGTAGAGAGCGTGAGAACCATGAACAGAAAAGGAAAATCTAAAGTAAGGTATACTAAAGCTGGATTTATATCAGGCAAGGCCTCAGATGTAAAAAGGGCATATGTGAAGTTGGCAGAGGGTGAGATTATAGATATTTACGACAATGTATAATTACTTTCTTTAAGAAGTGAAAAAATAAATTAAGATGGCAGTTAAGAAACTAAGGCCTATAACACCAGGACAAAGATTTAGGATTGCTCCTACTTTTAGCGAGATTACAAAAAGCAGCCCTGAGAAGTCTTTGTTGGCTCCTATGAAGAAAACAGGTGGAAGAAATAATTCTGGTAAAATGACCATGAGGTATAGAGGAGGCGGTCATAAAAGAAGATATAGAATTATAGACTTTAAGCGTAGTAAGCATGAGGTTCCTGCTGAGGTTTTAAGTATTGAGTATGACCCTAACCGTACAGCATACATAGCGCTTCTACAGTACGAAGATGGAGAAAAAACCTATATCATTGCTCCTCAAGGTATTAAAGTAGGCCAAAAGGTAAAATCTGGCGAGAGTGTGCCACCAGAAGTTGGTAATGCTTTGCCTTTAGGAAAAATTCCAGTAGGTTCTATTATACACAATATTGAGTTGAGACCAGGAAAAGGAGCTTCTATAGTAAGGAGCGCTGGAGGATATGCACAGCTACTAGGCCGCTCAGGTAAATATGTGACCATCAAATTGCCATCTGGCGAAACTAGAATGGTTTTAGGCGCTTGCTATGCTACTATTGGTACGGTTTCTAATAATGACCATATGAATGAGCAGCTTGGTAAAGCAGGTAGAAAAAGATGGTTGGGCAGAAGACCAAGAACCCGTGGTGTAGCTATGAACCCCGTAGACCACCCAATGGGCGGTGGTGAAGGTAGGGCTTCAGGTGGTCATCCTAGGTCTAGAACCGGATTGTATTCTAAAGGTAAGAAGACAAGGTCGCCTCACAAGTATTCCGATAGATTAATAATTAGCAGAAAAGGTAAAAAATAATTAATAAAAATGGCTAGATCATTAAAGAAAGGGCCCTATATAAGTTATAGTTTAGAAAAGAAAATAGAGACTATGAATGAGGGCGGTAAGAAATCAGTAATAAAAACTTGGTCGAGAAGATCCATGATTTCGCCTGATTTTATTGGACATACTTTCGCTGTTCATAATGGCAATAAATTTATACCTGTTTATGTAACAGAGAATATGGTAGGTCATAAGCTTGGTGAGTTTGCGCCTACTAGAAATTTTAGAGGGCATGTTGCCAAAAAGGATAAGAAAAGATAAAAATTATAAAAATGGAACAAGCTAGAGCCATATTAAGAAACGTAAGAATTGCTCCTCGTAAGATGCAATTGGTTGTGGACTTGATAAGAGGAAAAAGAGTGAGCGAGGCCCTTAATATTTTAAAATTTGAGCCTAAAGCTGGAGCAGTTTATATAGAAAAATTACTTTTATCTGCTGTTTCTAATTGGGAAAATAAAAATCCTGATGCTTCAATTGAAGATGCGGATTTGTATGTTAAGGAAATCTTTGTTACTCCTGGTAAGACTTTAAAAAGATTTAGGCCAGCACCTCAAGGCAGGGCACATAGAATTAGAAAAAGATCAAATCACGTAACACTTATAGTTGATTCTTTGAACGACTTTGCAGATGAATCTGAAGAAGTAGTTACTGAAGAAGAAAATAACGATTAATTTGAATTAAATCACATGGGACAAAAAGTAAATCCGATAGGTCTTAGATTAGGCTTTATAAAAGGTTGGGAATCTAATTGGTTTGGCGGTAAAGATTTCGCTTCTAAACTGGTTGAAGACGAAAAGATTAGAAAATATGTAAGTGCTCGTATTCCAAATCCTAGAGCAGGTATTTCTAGAGTAGCTATCGAGAGAACGTTAAAACGACTTACTATTACCATTCATACTGCTCGTCCTGGTGTGGTTATCGGTAAAGCTGGTAAAGAGGTAGATCAGATTAAAGAAGAGTTAAAGAAGCTTACTGGTAAAGACGTTCAAATTAACATCAGCGAAATTAAAAGACCTGAGCTTGATGCTAAGCTTGTTGGAGAATCTGTAGCGCAACAAATCAGCAACAGAGTTTCTTACAGAAGAGCCATGAAGCAAGCGATTGCCAACTCTATGAGGGTAGGTGCTCAAGGTATAAAAATAAAAGTTTCTGGCAGATTGGGCGGTGCTGAAATGGCGAGAGATGAAACTTACAAGGAAGGACGTATTCCTTTGCATACAATACGTGCCAACATAGATTATGCTGTGGTAGAAGCCCAAACTATCTATGGTAAAATTGGTGTAAAGGTTTGGATATTTAAGGGTGAAATCTATGGTAAACCGGATCTTTCTGCTAATGTAGACTTAGGAGGAGGTGATGACAGAGAGCAAGGTGGTCGTAACAAGCGCGGTGGCGGCAGAAGAGGTGGAAGAAGAAGATAACCTTTAATGTAGATTTAATTAAAAGAAGCCTGCTAAAGTTAGCAGGCTTCTTCGTTTTTAGGGAAATACCAGATTTTCATATCCAATCCTTGTTTGTCTTTTTCAGTATAGCCGGGTAGGCTTACTAATGCTTTGCTCTTGGTTGCAGATAACGCAAGTACCATAGCGTCTAAAACATCATCGCTATTTATTTGGCTTGACTTAAAATGATTTTGAGCAAAAGAGATAATGCGCTCACTTTCTTTTAAATACTTTGATAATAAGGCTGCTCTTTCTTTTCTGCCTTCCAGTGTTTTTTTACTAAATGCCATCGGTTCATCTAAATTCCATCCATAAAAGTTAAGTTCAGGATGGGCTTCTTTTAGAATATATTGGTATTTAGGCTTTTTCATTAAAAACTTATCAATCTCTTTGATTTTATTGCTTATGTTCCACGTCTGTTTAGAAAGTTTTTTTTCTAGAATTTCTTCATTTTTTAAGCATGCCTCCTTGTAGTCTATGGCATAAACTGCTTCTCTGCTAGGAACCGGAAAAACACTTGAGGCCCTCTTTTTAGTAAGTAGTTTTCTGCAAAATGTATCACAAGCTCTTTTTTCTTTGTACGGAAGCCCTATAGGAACATCAATTAAGGCTGTTTCGATTTGTTTATGTTTTTTGAATATCTCTTCAATATTTTCATATATACCGATTTCCCATTGGCCATTGTCATCTAGGCAAATACAAACCCAACCTTTTTTACACCCGTCTATTCCTGCATACTTCATGATTCAAAATTTAATATTACTAAGAAAAAATGGTACTTTTACAATGTGTTTTTAGTATCTATCTTTTTTCAGTAAAACTTTTTTATCATAATTTTTCTAAGACTATATGAAGCTTTCTTTTAAATGGATATTCCTCAGCATAGTAACTCTTTGTTACAGCCTAAATATTTTGGCGCAAAATATTGACCTTACTCCAGAAAGGTTTGCTTTTGAGCAGGACTTAAGCTACGACAACAGCATCCCTTCTCCTGAAGAGTTTTTGGGTTACGAATTAGGCGAAACCTATACCATTTACCATAGTGCGGTAGATTACATAAAAAAAATAGCCGATGCCTCGCCCAAGATTACAGTTCATGAATATGGAAAGACCTATGAGAATCGGCCTTTGGTTTACATGGTCATTACTTCTGAGGAAAACCAAGCTAATATAGAAGAGATAAGAGAAAACAACTTAAAATTAGCTGATGCCCAAAATATTGCAGCAACAGAGGCTGAGGAAATTATTGAAAATGATCCTGTGGTAATTTCATACAGCTATAATATACATGGCAATGAGGCATCTGGTACAGAGGCAGCTATGCAAGTAGCCTATAGATTGGTAGCCGCCCAAGATGAAGAGACTGAAAATATTCTCGATAATGCAGTAATGATATTTTACTTATGTATCAATCCTGATGGTAGGGATCGGTTTGTATATTGGTACAAATCGGCAGAAAATAAAGTGATTGCAACTGATCCTTATGAGTATGAACACGATGCACCATGGCCCAACGGAAGAACAAACCATTATTGGTTCGATTTAAACAGAGATTGGATTTGGGGTGTTCATCCAGAATCTAGAGGGCATGTTGCCATTTACCAAAAATGGATGCCACAAGTGCATACAGATTACCATGAGCAAGGTTATAACAACAACTATTTTACAGTGCCTGGTACCACTCCAAGAAATAAACTATTACCTGATGCTTATGAGGCCTTGGCAGATACAATCGGCAAAGCCAATATTGCCGCCTTTAATCAACATAAGGTAATGTACTTTACTAGAGAGGCTTTCGACTTCTTCTATCCGGGTTATGGATCAAGTTATCCCTCTGTAATGGGGGCTATTGGTATGCTTACCGAACAAGGCGGTATTGGAGCAGGGCGCGCCATAGAAACTGAAGATGGATATATTCTAAAGCTGCGTCAGAAGATTTTTGATCATTACCAAACTTCAATGGCAACTATAAAAAAAGTGGTTGGGCAAAAGAAACTATTTAAAAATTACTTTTACGAAGCACTGCATCCTAAAAATAGTAAGTCGCCTTACAAGTCTTATTTTTTGCCTGACGATGGTAACATGTATCTAAATGACGTGATCAATGTAATGTTACAGCACGGAGTAAAAGTAGAAAGGCTTACGCAAAACCTTACGGTAAAAAATGCTTTGAACTACAGAAGTGGTCAAAATGAAAGTAAAACTTTTGCTAGTGGTACTTATCTTATATCGGCAAATCAATCCAAGCATTTGTTTATCAATACCTTATTGCAACGTAGGCTAAGCATAGAAGACTCAGTAATGTACGATATGGCTACGTGGGCGGCGCCATTGGCTTATAACCTTGAGGCTTATGAGAGTACTTCTACATTTGATATAAGTTCTGAGGAGGTTAAAGAAAAGTTAGTTTTTGGGGGAGAATTACTCAACCCTAATGCTAGTTATGCCTATGTAATTGACTGGAAACAGCGGTTTGCACCCAAAGCGTTAAATATGCTTTGGGAAAAAGGTTATAGGGTGAGGTCTGCAAGAAAGCCTTTTGCCAGTGAATCCACTAACTTTAACCCTGGCTCTTTAGTGATTCTTTTAGGCAGAAATATGGATAAGGCAGACGAAATACAGCAGGATATGCAGGAAATCGCTAAAAATGCTCAAGTAAAGATTACAGGATTTAATACCGGTAGGATGTTGACAGGTTTGGATTTAGGATCTGGAAATATGAGGCCTGTAGAACGCCCTAAAGTTGCTCTTATGGTCGATCGTCCTTTTAATACCTATACTTCAGGGCAACTTTGGTTTTTATTTGATCAAGAAACCGAAATGCCTGTTTCGAAAATAAGGACCACAAGTTTAAACCAAGCTTCAGTACCTAATTTTGGCAGAAGGTATGGCGCCGCAGATTTGAATGATTACGACGTGTTGCTTTTGCCCGGTGCATCTATTAGCGATATGGGAAAAGTATTCGATAAAGATGCTTTAGAAGGGTTAAAAGATTGGATAAACCGAGGAGGTGTTTTGGTAGCTACTGAAAATGCGGCGGAGTATTTTGCCGCTGGCAATTCAGATTTTACCAAAGTAAAACTTGTGGAAACCGAAAAAGATACTTCAGAGGCTATTAAATACCTCGCTTATGAAAACATTAGGGATTATAGTGGTTTGAAAAGAATTCCAGGCTCTGCTCTAAATTTGAATTTAGATGTTTCTAACCCATTAGCATTTGGTATGGATGAGTATTGTTATGCATTAAAGTTCGGTAATAGTGCCTTTGAGCCTGCTCCAGGAGTACAAACTGTAGGTTATTATAGTAAAAATTTGAATGATTTATTTGTGGCTGGCTATGCTTCCCAAGAAAACCTTAAAACTTTAAAGGGCAAAGCTAATAGCGTTGTGGTACCTATGGGCAAAGGTAAGGTCGTGCTCATCCTAGATAATACTCAATACAGAATGTTTTGGAGAGGACCTTCAAGAATGATACAAAATGCCGTAATGCTGTTAAAGGGCATGTAAAAAACTTTATAAAAAGAAAGGTCTGCAATTAAAGCAAGCCTTTCTTTTATTGAAATACTCTAGAAGGCCTGTAAGCTTTTTATATCAATTACCTCAAAATTTCTAACGTCAAAAAAATCGTCAAGTCCAGCTTTGGTATTGATAACAATGCCACCTAGAAGCACGATTTTCTCACATTGGAATTCCCCTTTAGCCTTGCTTAGGTACTCATGTATACGTTTGTTGATGTTTTCATAAGTGACTTCTGTGATTTTCAGTTGGGGGTTTTTAGCATGTATAATTTCATTTTTGTAAGGTAGTAGACTTTCTTCTAGTTTGGCTTGTTGGTAGTCATTTTCATCTATTGTTGGTGTGTATCCTTCTATATTTGTCATTCTATCGAGTACTAACATAAGCGCACCGCAAGAGTTGGTGGCCTTGTCTTGCCTAGGTCTGAACATTTTCCCCAAAATTCCATCCATAGTAATACCGATGTGGGGGCCATAAAATATGAATCCTGTGCCATTGTCCGGTATGTGATGAGCAAAGGCCGTTACGCCCGTGAGACCCGCAAAGGGTAATCCGCCAAGGCCACCCATAATAAAAGGGCCGAAAAGCACACTAAAAAATGTAGTAGAAGGCATGTTGATGTCATCTGAGCACAATGAGGTTGCCATAAGCACTTTTGATACATCAATATTATTCTCATTCTGCAATTTACCCATATACTTTATGGATGTATCTTTAGCATCAATAGCTTTAGGAAAATACGCTTTTACTTTTTCGGCAATTATTCTCTGTTCCATAAGTAGTTTCCAATTAAATTTATATGTTTAGGTTAAGTCCTCAACTTGCCTGTTTAGCTTGCAAAGTAGGCTAAAGCTTTAGTGTTACAATAAAAAGTAATTATTTTGGATAGGCGAGCTCAAAGTAGGTGTTTAAACAAACTTAGGGCTAAATAGCTGGGGCAAGAATCCTTTGCAGTTTCTAAAGAATTACAGATTACGTCAACATGAATATACCAAGTATCAGCTTTAAATATCTGAAGGCCAATCCTCTAAATTCAACATTAAATATACTTATTCTATCTTTAGGTATAGCTATTATTTCTATTCTCTTGCTTCTGAGCCATCAATTAGAAGAAAAACTTAGTAAAAACTCTAAAGGCTTGGATTTGGTAATTGGCGCAAAGGGCAGTCCACTGCAACTCGTGCTCTGTAACTTATTCCATATTGATTATCCTACGGGAAATATATCTTTAGATGAGGCACAAAAACTTGCCTCGGGTCCCATGATAAAAAAAGCGATTCCGCTGGCTTTGGGAGATAGCTACCAAGGATTCAGGATCGTAGGTACCAATCACGCTTTTGCAGAACATTATACAGCTAAGCTGGCCAATGGCTCGCTATGGCAGACAAAAATGGAAACCTGCATTGGTAGCTTGGTTGCAGAGAGGCTGGAATTAAAAATTGGAGATACTTTTATGGGAACGCATGGCATAGGCGATGCAACTGGCGACGCTCATGAAGGGGCTGAGTATAAAATTGTAGGCATATTCGAAAAAAGCAATTCTGTAATCGATAACTTGATCGCAACTAGTGTAGAGAGTGTGTGGGAAGTACATGAGCATGAAGAAGAACCCCATGATCATTCACATGAAGACGGTCACCATCATCATCACAAAGAGGAAGAAGTTGCTCTTACCGGGCTGCCAAAAGGTGACGAAGAAAGTGAGATTACCTCTTTGTTAGTCAAATTTAAGAGCCCGATGGCGGCGATAACCATGCCTCGGATAATTAATGAGCAAACCAATATGCAGGCCGCTTCACCCTCTTTTGAAATTGCTCGATTATTTTCTATCATGGGTGTAGGCGTAGATTTCTTATCAGGTTTTGCCTATCTTATGGTTTTTATCGCTGTGCTAAGTATTTTTATTTCCTTATACCATGCCCTAAAAGAAAGAAGGTACGATTTGGCAGTGATGAGGTCCTTAGGGTCTGCTCGTATTTCACTTTTCTTACTTGTGGTTTCTGAAGGTGTGCTCATCAGTTTATTCAGTGCTATTTTCGGTTTGTCTTTAGCGCACATAATCTTAGAATTGGTGGGTACATATAACGCTGATGCAGTAAAAGCAGGAATTACAGGTGCTTTATTTCTGAAGGAGGAGGTCTTTTTATTAGGCTCTTCATTATTGATAGGCGTTTTTACAGCTTTTATTCCTGCAATTCAATCTTATAAAACAGATATTACAGAAGTATTGGCAAAGGGTTGAGATAGAAATCTCATTTTCTAATATGCTTAAGAATTAGGCGTTAACTAGATACGTTTTTAACTAAGCATATCTATCAATTTGTGCACAAATTTTTTTCGAATATCTCTGCTTGCTATTGCCCTTCTTTTTTCTGACACACTTTATGGGCAAAAAATTGCGGTTAATTATGAGTTTTCATCACCTTATGACTCATTGCTATGGCCTACAGGCTATCAGCAGCAATTCAACAACAAATCATCACTATTGTCTTACCTAGAAGCAAGACAGCAAGATTTTTATAGGAAGGGCTATTTATTAGCTTCTATAGATGTGCAAAACATGAGCGATTCATTGATAAAAGCCAAGGTTGGCCTTGGTAGAAAAATTGAATTGGTTGCTTTAGATGTAAGTCAGGTATCTAAAGCAATTTTACTTAAATCTGGTTTTAAAGAGCAGCAACAGCGCTTACATCTTAAGCCTAGTCAATTTATTTTTTTTAAAGAGGAATTGCTAGAAGCCGCTTCCAATTGTGGTTATCCCTTTGCAAGAGTTACACTCAAAAATAGTAAAATAGGTAGGGTTGCTATCCAAGCCGATTGTATTTTAATTCCAGGTAATAAGATTTATTTTGATAGTTTATCTGTAAAAGGTACAAACAAAATCAAGAATGATTTTTTGGCGAAATATTTAGGACTTAAAGGTCCTAAAAAAAGTGCTTTAATCTATCGGCAGCATTTAGTTGATGATATAGGCAAAAAAATCTCAGAATTACCTTACATTTCCCTAGAAAAACCACCCAAGGTTTTATTTAAAGATGATAGAGCCACTGTTCAATTAATATTGAGAGAAGAAAAAGTAAACAAGTTAGATGGAATGATTGGGCTGATACCATCTAACGGCACAAGAAATGGCACCCAATTAAACGGCTATATAAATTTAGATTTGCAGAATCCATTTGGTAGAGGGAAAAAACTTTTACTGCGGTGGACCCGTGCCCAAAGACTATCTCCAATATTTGAGTTTGAGTACCATCATCCTCAATTGCTTAAATCGAGTTTAAACGCACATCTTAAGCTTTCTTCAATCCAGCAAGATTCTTTATTTAGAAATTTGCAGTGGCAGCTAGGCATTGATAAGAGGTTAGTGAGCGGAGGAGCTTATGGATTTTTCTACAGGCGAAATCAAAGTATAGGTCTTAGCACAAATATAAATCTAGATTATAACCTACCAATAAATGGTCTCAGGCTGCACTCAGACTTCATCGGAATATTTCATGGTTCTAGCAGCAAATACGGAAATAAATGTAAGCTAAATTATTCTCTAGGTTTTGGTAAAACGGCTTTATCAGGTATCGACAGCCTTTCCACAGTAAATAACCGGCTAATTATGTCTTTAGGTATTGAGAAATCCTTTAACTTGTCTAAAACCTTTGCTTTTGTGGGGCAGCTTAGGAGTGAGTGGGTTACTGGAGAGGATTTATTCGTATCTGAGGTTTTTAGGGTGGGAGGATTCAATTCTTTAAGAGGCTTTGATGAAAACTTATATTATACCTCTCTTTATTTTTTATTGAGAAACGATTTTAGGGTTTATCTAGAAAATCAATCATACCTTTATGTATTTGCTGACTTTGCCGCTCTTGAACAGCTTTCGCTACAGAATAGAGCTATAGTGGAATGGACTTCCTCAATAGGCTTTGGGCTTGGTCTCAATTTAAAAGTGCGCCAAGGTCTTCTTAAATTGGCCTCAGGCTTAGGTATAAATGGAGATAATAAGTTAACTTTGAAAAAAGCGAGGTTTCATTTTGGATACACTGCAGTTTTTTAGACTTTTTCTGGCTTTTACCCTATCCCAAGTTTTTTCCCTTGTCAATCCGTGTCTTTTTGCCCAGTCTAATGAGGATGTACAAAGGTCACTAGAGCAAGATTGGATGATATACGACTGGGAGGCCAACGTATATCTGCCATTTATACCCGAAATACACAACGAGTATAAATCATTGACCTTGGTTTTAGATAAGCAAAATTACGAGGCTGAGCATGTGCAGTTACGCTATCATGAGCCTTTAGATGTTTTTATTAACAGTAAGCTATTTTATAGCTTAGAGGCTCAAAAGGCTTTAAATATACCTATTGAGAAATTGAATATCGGTGGAGGAGATAGCTTGATAAGTTTGTCGGTACATACGGTAAAAGCCTTTAATAAGGCGCCAAATGTTTTTATTACAAAAGAAAATTTTGTTGAGAGAAAATCTTATTCTTTCAATGAAATAGAAATAGAGCGAGCCAGAGAAAGGTCTTTTTTTGAAAAGTGGCCATTATTAGTGATTGTCTTCTCAATAATTGCATTTTCTGTAAGCAACCGTTCTTCTTTTAATCCTATACTTAGTTTTACATCAATAGATGGCATTAGTGCTTTCTTTTCAGACAACAAGCGTGGAATGGGCACTAAATTAAATGCCTCAATACTTATCTTTTATTTTTTGCTCATTTCGGCCATACTTGCAATATCCATATTGCTGCTAAATATAGAGCCATCTGTTTTTGGGTTTGAGATTTTTCCTTTTCAAAGCTTTCCAGGTGTTTTGTCATCTGTTAGTAGGTTTTTCAATTTATTTTTATTGATTGGCTCATTGGTCTTTCTAAAGATTTTTATAATATGGTCTGTGGGAGGATTGTTCAATTTAAAAAGCGAAACTTACATCCATCTTTATGAATTTATGGCTTTTAGCCAACTTTTTTACCTTGTGCTTTTTTTCTTGGTAATAGCCTTAGGATTCTACCCTTACTTGATTGATAATCAAATACTTGTGATGCTTTTTAGATATGGTTTCTCAATCGTTGCCATTATGGTCACATTAAAGATATATAGAGTGATATCATTTAAAAATGTATTTATTATTTCATATTTTTGTATCACTGAATTTGTACCTGCTCTAATTATGATCAGGGTTTTCTAATTTTAACAATAGAATACAAAGTATTTAAATATAGAGGATATGGGTAAAATAGCTCAGGAGAAAATCGATAAGAATACGTTGAAAGAAGTAAAGTCTATACTGGTTTCACAACCTGAACCGGCAAATCCAAATTCACCTTATTATAAACTAGCTAGTAAATATGGGCTTAAGGTAGATTTTAGGAAATTTATAGAGATAGAGCCGGTTGGCGTTAAGGAGTTTAGGAAACAAAAAATAAATATCTTAGATCATACTGCAATTATTTTCACGAGCAGAAATGCTATAGACCACTTGTTTTCTTTAGCTAAGAAATTAAAGATTGAGATACCTAGTGACATGAAATATTTCTGTATTTCAGATCAGACCGCGCATTATTTACAGAAATACATTGTAATTAGGAAGAGGAAGATTTTTACCGGTAAAAAAACAGCGAAGGACTTGTTAGAAGTCATTAATAAGCATAAAGACGAAAAGTTTCTTTTCCCTTGCTCAAATATCAGAAAAGGAGATATACCTGATTTTATGAACAAGAACTCCTTTAAATTTAGTGAGGCAATTATATACAAAACCGTAGCTAGTGATTTATCTGACTTGGCAGATGTAAATTACGATATTATTGCTTTTTTCAGCCCATCTGGAATTTCCTCACTTTTTGCCAACTTTCCTGAATTTAAGCAAAATGAGACTAGGATAGCCGCATTTGGCCCAACAACTGCTAAAGCTGTAAGAGATCACGATTTAAGACTAGATATTGAGGCTCCCCTACCTAATGCTCCTTCAATGACGGGTGCCATTGAACTATATATAAAAAAGGCCAATAAAATTTCTTGACCTTAATATTATGTCAAAAAATACATCACGATCTTGTTTTTATAGTGCCTATAAGTTTTTAGAATGATAATGTCCTATTAAGATAGAATGGAGAAATTTTACAGATATGTACTAGTATACTTTATCTCTAAAATGGTTTGTTTTAGGGGTTTTTAAATCTCTGTTAAAATTCAGATAAATTTTTACAAATATTATAGTTAATATTTAGTTAAAACAATACATTTTTAAGAGTGAATTATTGTAAGAGCATATTCTAAAATAAATGCATCTTCACAATAAACTTTTTTTTTATGTATTTACTTATAAGTATTAACTAATACAATCCTTTATGCATAGGCCAATTTTTTACACTATTGTATTAATTGCTTGTTTTTTGTTTTTAGGCAATATCCAATTAAAAGCACAGCAAGACGCGCAGTTTAGCCAATACATGTTTAATCAGTTGTATTTAAATCCAGGATCAGCTGGTGCTAATGCTCAACAGATAGAATTTAATGTAATACATAGGTCCCAGTGGTTAGGCTACCAAGGTAGTTTTGATGATGGTGGAGCACCTACTACACAAATAGCTTCTATCAGTATGCCATTAGAAAAATATAATCTTGGTATTGGTCTTCATCTAGTAAATGATAGGATAGGGCCTGTGACCAATCAAGAGATTCAATTATCAGCAGCTTATAAACTGAAAGTATCTAAAGGTATTATTTCAATAGGATTACGGGGAGGATTGTACAACCAACTCTTAAATGTCGATGAACTACGATTTACCGACCAAGCTAGAGAGCCTTTATTGCAAGGTTTAGATGGAAGAGAAAGTCAAATGGTTCCAGATTTTGCAGCAGGTATTTACTTTAAAGATATCAATAACAAATTTTTTTCAGGAATCGCTGTTAATCATTTAAATCGTTCGGATTTCAATTATGGCACGAATATTTCTATTAATGAACTGAAAAGCCACTTTAATTTTTTAGTAGGTCTTAATCTTGATTTGACAAGAAACGTAACAGTGACACCTTCAGCTATAGTAAAATCAGACATGAATACTTTTTCTATAGAATCTAGTGTTATAGCTACATTTAATGATAAATTCTACACAGGAATCTCAATGAGAGAAGTAGAGGCTGCAATAGCACTAGTTGGAGTCAATTTACTTAAAGATAACTCTTTAAGAGTCGGTTATGCGTTCGATTATACATTGAAAGCGAGAAATGCAAAAGAAACAACTTCACATGAAATTTTATTGAGTTATAGATTGCCAGCTTTACAGATGTTTACTCCTTCAATAATAAGGACGCCTCGTTTCAGGCATGAGTAGTTTTATGTTGCGCTCATTAAATTTTATTAAGAAAAAAAAATAAAAAGACTAATTTGAAAGTTAGGTAAAATAGTCAAGTATCTAATCTAAATTGGAGCTAAATTGGAAAATAATTATGAATAAGTCATTTAACTCACATTTGTTAATCTATCTATCTCTGTTATCATTCGCGACTTTACAGAGTTGTATTTTCGGTGGTAATAAAGGAGATATGGGAGAGCTAGTAGGTGTCCCTGACCGGGAAAGCTTCGAACAAACTATACCCTATGGTATGACTTTCGTTCCTTCAGGGACATTCCATATGGGTCAGGCAGACGAAGATATTACTTCTTCGAAAATCAATCTCAACAAGCAAATCACTATTGGTGGTTTCTTTATGGATGACACTGAGATTACCAACAATGAATATAGGCAGTTTATGAATAATATGCTCTCTGGTTCAGACACTAGTGCTGATTGGACAGAGGCAGATATTATGGCCACTCTCTACCCAGATACTACTGTTTGGGAAAAGGATTTTACTTACCACATGGGAGACCCAATGGTGAGATACTATTACATGCATCCAGCCTTTGACGAATACCCAGTGGTTGGTGTAAATTGGCTAGCTGCCAAAGAATTCTGTGAGTGGAGGACTAGATATCTAAATGAGTATAGAGAATCTGAAGGACAATTCCCCATGCCTAACTTTAGGCTTCCTTCTGAAGCCGAATGGGAATATGCCTCTAGGGGTGGTTTAGATATGGCCAAGTACCCTTGGGGAGGGCCTTATGTAAGGAATGGTAAGGGATGTTCACTTGCTAACTTTAAACCTGGTAGAGGTAATTATTATGATGATGGTTTTCAGTATACCTCTCCAACTGCATCTTATTTTGCAAATGGGTTTGGTTTATACGATATGTCTGGCAACGTAGCGGAATGGTGTGAAGACGCTTTTCATCCAGCAAGCTATCCTGTTGTTTGGGATTTGAATCCAACTTATTTCGATGAAATGGAAGAAAGAAAAGTGATTAGGGGCGGTTCTTGGAAAGATATATCATTTTATATAGAAACAGGTACAAGGAGCTATGAATATAGAGACACAGCACGTTCATATATAGGTTTTAGGTGTGCAATGACTCACCTAGGCCGTTCTTCAGGCTTCGAATTTTAATGAATATTTAATCGTTTAGATAATTAACTTAAAAAGCAAATAAAAATGGGTAAAAAGCGAGAATCAAAATTAGATTATTTTTATAGAGTAATAACTCCGAAAGTAACTAGTGTAGGTGCTGCTCTTGTTGTAGTTGGAGCACTATTCAAAATCATGCACTGGCCTGGTGCTGGTCAAATGCTTACTGTTGGTCTTCTTACAGAAGCTGCATTATTCTTAATGGGAGCTTTTCAGCCAGCGCCACCGCCAGAAGCGCACTACGAGTGGGAAAAAGTATATCCCGAGCTTGCCGAAAACCATCCAGGTTCACTTCCGGCCAAGAAAAGTGATAATTCAAAAAATGTTGCTGCACTTGCAGGGGTTGATAAAATGTTAGCGGAGGCCAATCTTAATACTGAGGTGTTTAAGAATTTTGGTATGGGTATGAAAACTTTGAACGAGTCAGTATCAAAAATGAAAGATGTAAGTAATGTAGCAGTAGCATCGAATGAGTACTCTAAAAGCTTGCAAACTGCAACCAAGAATATATCTGATTTAGGGAAGGCTTATTCAGCAACTGTAAGTGCTATGGGCGCGATGTCAGAATCTGCAAAAGACGCAAAAGAGTATCATTCTCAAGTACAGGTCATGACAAAAAATCTTGGTGCGTTAAATGCTGTTTACGAAATGGAATTGAAAGATGCCAATAGCCACCTTAAAGCTATGAATAAGTTCTACAGCAATTTGACTACCGCTATGGAGGGAATGGCAGATGCAAGCAAGGAATCTCAAAATTTCAAAAACCAGATGTCACAGCTTACCACAAATCTTTCGTCGCTCAACAAGGTATATGGAAACATGTTGACAGCCATGAAAGGATAAGTTTGATTAAAATTTAATTTTTTTATTTAAAGCTGAAAGATATGGCAGGTGGTAAAAAGGAAACCCCAAGACAAAAGATGATCGGCATGATGTATCTTGTTTTGACAGCTTTGCTGGCATTGCAAGTTAGTAATACAGTATTGCAAAAGTTCATCTTTATAGATCAAAGTTTACGTGAATCTGTAAACTCTACCAGAGACCAGAATAACGTAAGACTGCAAGCGATACAAGCTCAAGTAGAGAAGAAAGGAAACAAGCCTAGAGATAAAGATGTATTAAAAAGAGCTAAAGAAGCACATGAGCTTACCAATGAGATGTTATCTTATTTGAGCCAAATGAGAGAAACAATAATCGAAAAATCAGGTGGTAAGGATCCAGAAACAGGTGAATTAAAAGGAGCTAAAGATTATGACAAGCAAATGGCTTACACTCTTGGGCCTGAGGGGTCAAAAAGTGGAGCTGCTTATGAATTGGAAAACAAGTTGAATGGTTTTGTAGATGAGATGAGCTCTTTGCATGATTCTTTATCATTCGGTAAGCTAGCCAAGCCAGCTTCTGAAATAGATGAATTCAAAAATGATCCTGATCAGAAAGATAAAGATTTTGCATATCTTAATTTTGGCAATACTCCAACTGTAGCTTGTTTGGCAATCATAAGTCAGTTTCAATCTCAGGTAGCAAACTTAGAGGCAAAAGCCTTGGAAGAGTTAGCTAAGGATGTAGGAGCTGCAGAATTAAGATTTGATAAAATTATCCCTGTAGTTAGTCCAGAATCTAGAATAGTTGCTGCTGGTACAAAATACAAAGCAGAGATGTTTATGGCAGCTTCTTCCTCAACGACTAAGCCTACAATGACTTACAATGGTAAGCCTATTAAGGTTGAAGATGGCAAAGGTATGATAGAATTTGTTGCAAATGCAAGTTCTTATGATAAGGAGAACAAGTCAACACAAACTTGGAAAGGTGAAATCACTATTCAGACACCTCTTGGAGACACTACTCTAAAAGTTGAAGAAGAATTCATTGTAGCTAAACCTGTAATTCAGGTACAATCAGGTTCAGTTTCTGCTCTTTATCTAAATTGTGGGAATGAATTGCAAATCAATGTTCCGGCTTTAGGTACAGAATATGATCCTTCTTTTAATGCTAATGGTGGAGATGTTATAAAAGGAGCAAAGAAAGGAGCTGTAACTGTTATTCCTAATAGAGCAAAAGTAGACTTAACTGTGTATAGTGGTGGTAAGGCTTTAGGCGTAGAAAAATTCAAAGTTAAAAGAGTGCCTAATCCAACAATTAAGATTTTTAGTAGGGGTAAGCCAGTAGATTTGAAAAATGGTGTTTCTGCGTCTCAATTTCCAAGGTCAATAGAAGCAAGAGCTATTCCTGAGCAAGGATTCGCTGAATTTCTTCCGAAAGATGCTAGATATAGAGTTACAGGCTGGGAAGTTACTTTAGCTAGGGGTCGAAGAGGCCTGGCTAATAAGAAAGTTAGCTCACCAACTGTAAATATCACTGACATGGCTCAAAAGGCTAAGCCTGGGGATAGGATAATCATCGAATTAAAAAGGGTTCAAAGAATGAACTTTAGAGATAAAATTGAAGATGTGAACGGTGTTTCTGAGATTTTCACTATTCCAATTAACTAAATTTTTGTAATGAGAAAACTATTTTTAACGATTTCTTTCTTTTCTTTTCTATTGCCTGCAGTGGCTCAGATGGAGTTTGGCTATGACGATAAGGACGCTTTTAGTCCTCACTCAATAAGGCCAATCAGAAGAGCTGATGTTATGTATAACAATACAGTTTGGATTAGAATGGATTTGAGAGAGAAGCAGAATGAACCTTTCTTCGCTGCAAATAGTGAAATAACGAAAATCATTATTGATGCAGTAAAGGCAGGTGTTCTCAGGCCATATAAGAATGATTCATTGGTTACTAGGATGTCTATTCAAGAATTTAATGAAAATCTTAAGATTCCAGGTGCTGATGAAGGACTTTCTGATGAAGACTTGGCTATGGGTTTTGGTGGAGATGATTTTGGTGGTGGAGACGATTGGGGTGGTGGAGATTGGGGCACCGAAGGTGGTGCAGAAGAAGACGCTGGTCCTGAAGAGTTTTTCGCTAAAGACATCAGAATTATCGAATTGAAGGAAAATAGAATGTTTGATAGAAAAAGAGCAAGGATGTACTATGACATTCAATCTATCAGGCTTATAATTCCTGGTGATTTATATCCTACGGGTATAGATAAGCCCTTAGCAACATTCAGCTACAAAGAACTCGTTTCAAACGTTTTTGTGGACAATCCAGCAGCAGTTTGGTATAATTCCAAAAATACTGCAGAAAATAAGAATTTAGCAGATGCATTTGAATTACGCCAGTTTACTGGGAAAATAGTTAAGTACTCAAATCCTAAAGATGCGGTAATTGACGATATTTATAAAGGTAATTTGAAATTAGGTCTTGCCAAATCTCAAGAATATGAGCATAAACTATTAGAGTACGAGTCAGATTTGTGGTCTAACTAGTAAATCAGAATAATGCTTTTTAGAAAAGCACTCCTCCAAAAAGTGGAAGAGTGCTTTTCTTTTTACTGATAATACTGAGTATAAATCTTTAGAGGTGTCTAATTAGTTACATAGATTTCATTCCATGTATATTTTTCTCTACTGACCATTCTCTGTACCATCTTATCTACGATTGTATCCTTGTAT
>Ga0207419_1001127_pt1 | contig 21207 bp, 17 predicted proteins | sample ElkSloMetagenome_4_FD_184723 | JGI IMG/M metagenome (GOLD analysis project Ga0207419, IMG submission 184723) | Hot spring microbial communities from Elkhorn Slough, Monterey Bay, USA - MD2A (version 2) | ecosystem: Environmental > Aquatic > Marine > Intertidal zone > Estuary: Microbial mat ...
CGATACAAAAAGCCCATAGTCGCTCGCGGTGCCCGGAATGCCGCGATGCAGTATGGCATTGCGATACTGGCGTATGAGACCGCAGGCTCTGAGAGAGTTCTCGATTTCCCGTAGTATAATGGGGTCACTTTCTTTCTTACTTGTAAGTCGCCGTAGAACGGCTTCCTTGTCTATCCCACGCATTCCCTCGATCACGATTGCGGTGACGTGTCGATCCACTCCGATATAATGACTCAACAACTCATCAATCATGTCCTCGATCGCCACCCAAGATGCTGCAATGCGCCCGATTTCTTGATACAGAGCGTCATGCATCGCCCGTCGCGGCTCCGTCGTCCCAGCCTTCAAACCCCGGAGGTGTCGGCACCCGAGTCCACAGAGCACCGATCTCTCGACAGGCGGCCTCGATGTCCTTCTGTCGCCGTTTGAAGCCGCCGGGTGCCCGAACGACCGATTGACCGAAGACATCGATCGCTAAACAAAGTCGATGGTCAATCGTGCCCTGGGGCGCGTTCGCCGTAAGGTAAGAGTGCACGAGGGATGCCACGGTCTTGCCGTGGTCCTCGCGCCAAAGCTGCGACGAGAGGGTCTTGGAGATCTGCAGGATGGCACCCCCCACGGCACTGGCGTCGGCCACGCTTGTCAGGGCGTCCAGTTTGACGCTCACATCGACGCCATGAATCATGAGGGGCGTCCGGACGGCTTCGACCTCTCGGAACCTCGTTTCGCGAATGAAAGACGAACCGGCCAGCGTCCGAAATGCTGACAGAGCCTCCAGGCAGGAGGTGGCCTGATCTTTGAGATAGTTGCTTGAGGCGGCCTCGGCGTCCCGCAAAAAGCGAATACGGGCATCCTCCAAAAGTGAGGCTGGGCGATCATCATTGGAAAGGTACTCGACGATGATGCGCCTAAGAACGGAATAGCGATTCACGACAAGCGCAGGCGGATACTTCGCATTCTTTAGGATTGCCTGTCTGCGTGTGGGCGATGCCAAACAATACTCGGCAATCTGGTTCGCCGACATCCGAGGCGTTGCATTGAACTTATATCGGCTCGTCGCAATCTTATTCATCGGCAGGGTGTCCTCACCTGACCCTCACATCATAAGGCATTGGTGTTGGTGCCGCAACGGACCAGGACGATTGGCAACGCGGCTGGCAATGGAGCGACCCACTGGACCGCTCCCAATCTCTGCACCCGCTGGTCATTCCATGGGAGCGGCTGGAAAAAGGACTCGCGTTCAGGGGGCGGACGTCGCACAGTCCGGCGCCTTTTTCATTCAGACACGGGTCTCCCGCCCATGACGCAGACCGCCGTCCCCCTCGACGCGGCGCCCGCCGACGACACCATCGCGCGCCGGCGCACCTTCGCCATCATCAGCCACCCGGACGCCGGTAAGACCACGCTGACCGAAAAGCTGCTGCTGTTCGGGGGCGCGATCCAGCTGGCCGGCGCGGTCAAGGCGCGCGGCGAGGCCCGGCGGGCACATTCCGACTGGATGAAGGTGGAACGCGAGCGCGGCATCTCGGTGGCCTCGTCGGTCATGACCTACGAGTACGGTGGCTGCGTCTTCAACCTTCTCGACACCCCGGGCCACGAAGACTTCAGCGAGGACACCTACCGCACGCTGACCGCCGTGGACTCGGCGGTGATGGTCATCGACGCCGCCAAGGGCATCGAGGCGCAGACCCGCAAGCTGTTCGAGGTGTGCCGCCTGCGCGACGTGCCCATCGTCACCTTCGTCAACAAGATGGACCGCGAGGCGCGGGATTCCTTCGAGATCCTGGACGAGATCGAACAGGCGCTGGCGCTGGACGTGACCCCGGCGAGTTGGCCCATCGGCATGGGCAAGGCGTTCAAGGGCTGTTACGACCTGTTCCGGGATCGCTTGGTGTTGCTGGAGAAGGGCAACAAGGGCGGGCTGCCGCACGAAGGCGAGTCCTGCTCCGGGCTGGACGACCCCAAGCTGGACGCCATGCTGCCGCCCGGCGTCGCCGACACCCTGCGCGAGGAGGTCGAGATGGCGCGCGGTCTGTGCCCTGACTTTTCGCTGCAGGCGTATCGCGAGGGCCACATGACGCCGGTATTCTTCGGCTCGGCCATCAATACGTTCGGCGTGCGAGAGTTGCTGGAGGGGCTGGCGTCCATCGCCCCGCCGCCGCGCGCCCAGCCCACTGCCGACCGCGCCGTGGCGCCGGACGAGCGCAAGGTCTCCGGCTTCGTCTTCAAGATCCAGGCCAACATGGACCCCAAGCACCGCGACCGCATCGCCTTCGTGCGGCTGTGCTCGGGCCACTTCAAGCGCGGCATGAAGCTGACCCATGTGCGCAGCGGCAAGGCCATGGTCATGCACAATCCGGTGCTCTTCCTGGCCCAGGACCGCGAGGTGGCGGAAGAGGCTCACGCCGGCGACATCATCGGCGTGCCCAACCACGGCAACCTGCGCATCGGCGACGCCCTGACCGAGGGCGAGGCGTTGCGCTTCACCGGCATTCCCGCCTTCGCGCCGGAGATGTTGCAGAAGGCGCGGCCCAAGGACCCGCTCAAGAGCAAGCACCTGGGCAAGGCGCTGCAACAACTCGCGGAAGAGGGTGTCGCCAGCGTGTTCAAGCCCATGCTGGGCGCTGACTGGATCGTCGGCGTGGTGGGCGCGCTGCAGTTCGACGTCATGGCCGACCGCATCCGCACGGAATACGACGTGCCGGTGGTTTTCGAATCCACGCCCGTGTACGCGGTGCGCTGGGTGGAAGGCGACGATCCTCGCCTGGTCAAGGCCTTCCTGGACGCCAACCAGTCGGCGGTCGCCGAGGACCACGACGGCGCCCCGGTGTTCATGGCCCGCAACGCCTGGCACCTGGATAAGGCGGCGGAGGAACACCCCAAGCTGCGCTTCCGCAACACGCGTGAGCCGGCGGTGTAGGGCGGGAGCGTGGTCGTAGTGGCTCTGTGGTGACTCCCGCCGCCCTGGCGGAAAAGATCACCACGGAGACACAAAGGACACAGAGCGGTCCGCACCCGGCCGGGCCGCCGGACTCCTGCCGAGAGGGTTTCACCAGGGATCTTCGGACGTTGCCGCCGGGTCATGGTGCCCGGGCGGATGAACGGCGCGCGCTCTGTGATCTCCGTGTCTCTGTGGTGACACCTGCGACTCTGACGGGAAAGATCACCACAGAGACACGAAGGACACGGAGCGGTCCGTACCCGGCCGGGCGGCCGGACTCCTGCCGTCGGGTTTCCACCACGGAAATCCTGGTGTCGCCGCCGGGTCATGGTGCCCGGGCGGATGAACGCCGCGCGCTCTGTGATCTCTGTGTCTCCGTGGTGACACCTCCAAGCCCGACGGTGCGCTGACGGCCGCCGGGCGGCCTTCAAATACACGCTACGAGGCTGCCGACTTCTCCGCTTCCGCCTCCGCCGATGCCTCCTCCTCCGCCTCCTCGCGGGCGGCCTCGGCCTGTTCGACGGCCCAGACGCCGGCCGCCTCGACCGCCACGGGCGAGGCGGTGGGCAGCACGCCCAGGTAGCTCTCGGTTTCGTCGACGGACGGCGTCGCCCGCTGGGTCATGCGATAGAGCGCGTACAACGCCGTGACCCCGAACGTCGCGCCCAGCACCAGCCAGAACGCGAACGGCCCCAGCCCTTGCATCGCCCAGCCGGTCAGCAGCGGCCCGGCGATGGCGCCCAGTCCGAAGGTGAACACCAGCCCGCCGGACGCGGCCGGCATGTCCTCGGCCGACAGAAAATCGTTGGTGTAGGCGAGCAGCAGGGCATACAGCGGCGTCGTCACCCCGCCGGCCAGGAACGCGGCCGCCATCATCGACCACAGGCCGCCGATGTTCATCCAGCCCAGCGCGCAGGATGCGGCCCCCATGACCGCCGCCCCGAAGATCAGGGTGCGCCGGTCCATGCGATCGGACAGCCATCCGATGGGGTATTGCAGCACCAACGCCCCGGCGAACAGCATCGCGACGAACAGCGCGATCCGATCCGCCGACAGCCCGATCTGGGTGCCGAACACCGCGCCCATACCCGATTGGGTCGCGTAGACGGCGCCCAGCAGAAAAATGCCCACGGTCCCGAGCGGCGAACCGGAATACAGCTTGCGCAAGGACATCGGCCGCGCGACCTCGACCGCCGGCACCCGGGCGACGGTCAATAGAATCGGCGCGAACGAGATCGACACCAGGATCGAGGCGCCGATGAACAGCGCGGCGGTCCCCGCGTCGCCCAGCGTCAACAGCCCCTGCGCCCCGATGATCCCCAGCGTCTGCGCGATCATGTAGGCCGACAGGACCTTGCCGCGCGTCTCGTTGGTGGCGGCATTGTTCAACCAGCTTTCGGCGGTGACATAGATGCCGGACATGCAGAATCCCACCAGGATCCGCAGCAGCGTCCAGGCCCACGGTTCGGTCAGCAACGTGAACGCGATCAGGCCGGCCGACATGAAGCTGCCCAGCGCCGCGAAGACGCGCACATGTCCCACGCGCCGGATCAGCGCCGGGCTCAGACGGGCACCCGACAGGAAGCCCACGAAATATCCCGACGTGACGATGGCCAGTTCGGCGGCCGAAAACCCCTCGATCCCGCCGCGCAGGCCGATCAAGGTGAAGTGCATCCCGTTGCCCAGCATGATCAACACGACACCGAGCAGAAGAGCCCAGACGCCGGCCAACACTTGAAACATGAACCGTCCCTTCGGACATCCAGGATCTCCCGTGGCGCCCGCCATCGTGCTCAGGACAGCCACCACCGCGACCCTGCAGCGTCGCATGATTCAGCGGTCGCGACGAGGCGCCATCGATAGAAAGGCCCAAGCCTCGCGTCGTGACGCGTTTCGGCTCGGCCAACGCGGCGTCGCGACCAAGGCGGTGTTGGGTCCCGTCCTTGCCGGCACCCGGACAGGAACGTTTTGGTTGAAATACAAGTCAAGTGTTGTCCAGTATTTCTGGTGGCCTGTCCTGGCGCGCCGGTGCCGTTCGCCCATCTGGCGTTGATTTTTTCGTTGGAGAGGCAGGCGCGGGTGTCATACACTCCTGCACTGGGCGTAGTCGGTCGGGCGTGGGGGCAGCAACCCTATTGTTACTTTGTCGTCCGGGTGTCGGGCCGGACTATTCGATTGGTAACCGCGTTCAAGGGCAGTCTTTCCTGAGCCTTTGCGGCCCCTGAGGTGTCGGCCGGTGTCACAGGTTGGGGGCGTTCTGCGTGCATCGAAGGGTGTCGTGCCCATGCCCCTCCTTGATCCGTTGGCACCGCACAGCCTGGAGCGTCTGGTCGAGACGGCTCCCGTGGCCGTGCTCGTTCAGGATCTGACCGACGTCTGGCGCCGGCTGGAGGGGCTTCGCGCGCAAGGTGTCGCCAACCTGGGCGCCTCCCTCGAAAACAACCCGGACCAACTGGCGGACCTTTCCGGCCGGGTCCGATGCGTCATGGTGAATGCCCGCGCGCGGGCCATCATGGGCGGCGGCGCGGACGGCGATCCCAACCGGGTTTCGCGCCGGTTTCTGGATCGCTCCGCGAATGCCCGGGCGGTGCGCGGCCTGCTTGACGCGCTCTGGGAGGGGACGCCGGTGTTCGAGGCCGAGGGCGTCGTCGAGACGGAGGACGGCGGGGCCGTGTCGGTTCAAGTGCACATGGCGGTGCCGCGCTCCCTGGAAGAGGCGCAAGCGGTGGCCCTGTTCCTGTGCGACCGGGCCGCGGCCTCGCGGCAGGATGTCGACTATGCCAACCGTGCCAAGCGGTCGTTCCTGGCCAATATGAGCCATGAACTGCGCACCCCCCTGAACGCCATCAACGGGTTTTCCGAGATTCTGTTGCGGGAACTGCACGGCCCGCTCGGCGCCGGACCCTACCGGGAGTACGTCAGCGGCATTCTTCAGGCGGGCACGCACCTGCTGGACCTGATCAGCGACATCCTCGACGTGAGCGTGGTGGAGGCCGGGGAGCTGCGCCTGGACGAGGCCCCACAGGCCCTGAATGCGTTGGTCGCCACCTGCCTGCGGGACCTTCTCGCCCGGGCCGCCGAGAAAGAGATTGCGGTGCGAAACCAGGTGCCCGCCGACCTGCCGCCGGTGCGATGCGACGCGGCGCGGATGCGCCAGGTTCTCGGCAACCTGCTGTCCAATGCCATCAAGTTCACGCCGCGCGGTGGAACCGTCACCGTGTCGGCCAGCCTGTCGACCGACGGGGGCGTCGTCGCGTCGGTGACCGATACCGGTGTCGGCATGAGCGCGGCCGACGTACAGGTGGCTCTGTCACCGTTCGGGCAGGTCCAGAACGTCTTTGCCCGCGCCGAGGGAGGAACCGGCCTGGGGCTGCCCCTGGCTCGGGCGCTGGTCGAGGCGCACGGCGGCACCCTGACCATCGCCAGCCATCCGCAGGCCGGGACGACGGTGGCGGTGTCCCTGCCGCCGTGGCGGGTCGGCGCGGGTGCGAAGGTTTAGGGGCAAGGATAGGTGAAACGGGCGTGGATGGCCTCGATGCCCTCAAGGACCGTGTCGGGCAGCGTGAGATCCGCGCTGGCGATATTGGCGGCCAGCTGATCGACCGTGGTGGCGCCGATGATCGTGCTGGCCAGGAACGGCCGGCTGTTCACATAGGCCAACGCCATTTGCGCCGGGTCCAACCCGTGGTCCCGCGCCAGCGCCACGTACTCCTCCGTTGCCGCCACGCCCTGCGCGGTGAGGTAGCGCATGTAGGTGCCCTCGTAGACGGTCAGGCGCGCCCCTTCGGGCTTGCCGCCGTGCAGGTACTTGCCCGAGAGGGTCCCCATGGCCAGCGGCGAGTAGGCGCACAGGGGCACCGCCTCGCGGATCGCCGCCTCGGCCAGGCCGGCCTCGAACGACCGGTTCAGCAGGCTGTAGGGGTTCTGGATGCAGGCCGGGCGCGGCCATCCGCGCTCCTCGGCCAGGCGCAGGTAGTGCATCAGGCCCCAGGCGCTTTCGTTGGAAAGGCCGATGTGGCGGATGGTCCCGGCGCGGACCTGTTCGTCCAGCGCCTCCAGGGTCTCGGCGATGCTGACGGCCTGGGCGTCGCGCTCGGTGTCGTGGGTGTAGCCGAGGCGGCCGAAGAAATTGGTGGCCCGTTCCGGCCAGTGGACGTAGTAGACGTCGATCCAGTCGGTGCGCAGGCGCCGCAACGAGCGCTCCACCGCTTGGCGGATGTTGGCGCGGTCCAGCCGTGCCGCGCCGCCCCGGAACTGCGGCTGCGCGGTGGGGCCGACGACCTTGCTGGCCAGGATCACCTTGTCGCGCGTGCCCCGGGCGGCGAACCACGAGCCGATGGAGTCCTCGGTGCGCCCCTGCGTCTCCGGCGTCGGCGGCACCGGATAGAGTTCGGCTGTGTCGAAGAAATTGACGCCGTGGTCGAGGGCGTAGTCCATCTGGGCGTGGGCCTCGGCCTCGGTGTTCTGTTGGCCCCAGGTCATCGTGCCCAGGCAGATGAGGCTGACCGACAGGCCGGAGCGGCCGAGCGGGCGGTATTCCATGACGCAACTCTCATCGGATGAAGCAGGCGGGGGCGGCACCATGACCGGAGCGGTCGGCGATGGCAAGCCCGCCTCGGTGCCCGATGTATGCTGTCGCCTCGGCGGGCCGTGGGTGACGGCCGACGACATCGAGGGGGTGGCGCCGTCGGCGCCCGGGGCCTATCTGCTGGCGTTGTGGGTGCCGGCTCCGGTGCCGCTGCCGCCGCGTCTGGCGGTGCCGCCCCTGACCCCCGGCTGGTATGTCTATGCCGGCAGCGCGCGGGGACCCGGCGGGCTGCGCGCCCGTTTGCGCCGGCACATGCGGCCGGACAAGGCGCGGCACTGGCACATCGACTGGCTGACCACGGCGCCGGACGTGTCCGCCTGGGCTCTGGTGCGGCCGGCGGCGACGGAATGCGCGCTGATCGCCGAGGCCATGGCGCATCTGCCCGTCTCCGTGCCCGTGCCGGGGTTCGGGTCCAGCGACTGCCGCCGGTGCGTGTCACACCTGCTGGCCTTGGCTTGAACGGTTCAAAACGGGGAGCGGTGCGCTCGGGTTTTTGAGCCCCCGTCAAATAGGGTCTTGCACCGTCGCCGCCAATTCGGTCAAGTCGGCCCGAACACGGACCGCCCCGGCGTCGTCACGACGCAAGGATCAAACGAAACGCGGGACACGGTGTTGCCTCATTGCGGGGGCGCCGTGGCTTTCCGCCGCACTCAGGCGGTCATCCATCGAACACGGGAGAGGTCATCATGGTTCGGACAGGCCGCATCAGCCGGCGTTGGCTTTCGGGGATCGCGGCCGGTGTCACCCTGGCGGTTGTCGGGGGGCTGCCGGTCTTCGGCGCGTCCGCGCAGGAGCCGATCCGCATCGGCGAGATCAACAGCTATTCCCGCCTGCCGTCGTTCACCGAGCCCTACCGCAAGGGCTGGATGATGGCCCTGGAGGAGGTCAACGCCGCCGGTGGCGTCATGGGCCGGCCGCTGGAGGTGATCGACCGCGACGACGGTGGCAACCCGGGCGACGCCGTGACCGCCGCCAACGAGCTGGTCAGGGCCGAGGGCGTGGACCTGCTGATGGGCACCTTCTTCTCGCACATCGGCCTGGCCGTGTCCGACTTCGCCAGCCAGCGCGGTATCTTCTTCATGGCCGCCGAGCCGCTGACCGACGCCATCGTCTGGTCGAAGGGCAACGATGTCACCTTCCGGCTGCGGCCCAGCACGTCGATGCAGGCCAACATGCTGGCGGAGGAAGCGGCGACGCTGGATGCCACGCGCTGGGCGGCGATCGCGCCGAACTATGAGTACGGCACGTCGGCCGTGGCGGCCTTCAAGGAGGCCATGGCCGAGTTGCGCCCGGATATCGAGTGGGTGGACGAGCAGTGGCCGCCGCTGGGCAAGATCGACGCCGGGGCGACGGTGCAGGCGTTGCTGCGGGCCGAGCCGGAGGCGATCTTCAACGTCACTTTCGGGCCGGACCTGACCAAGTTCGTGCGCGAGGGCAACACGCGCGGCCTGTTCCAGGACCGCCCGGTGGTCAGCCTGATCACCGGCGAGCCGGAATACCTCGACACCCTGGGCGCCGAGACGCCCGAGGGCTGGATCGTTACCGGCTATCCCTGGTCGGCCATCGACACGCCCGCGCACGATGCGTTCCTGGCGGCTTATCGGGATCGCTGGGACGATTATCCGCGCCTGGGCTCCGTGGTCGGCTACACGGCCCTGAAGGCGGTGGCGGCGATCATCGACAAGGCCGGCTCGACCGAGACCGAGGCGTTGATCGCGGCGGCCGAGGGCATCGAGGTGAAGATGCCGTTCGACACCATCACCTTCCGCGCCGCCGATCACCAGTCCACCATGGGCGCCTATGTCGGGCGCCTGGCGGTGCGCGACGGACGGGGCGTGATGGTGGACTTCGAGTATGTCGACGGCGCCGAGGTGCTGCCGTCGGAAGAGGAGGCGAGGGCGCTGCGGCCGGAATAGGGTCTCGGCGCCCGAGGGGCTGGCCGCATGGACTTCTTCGTGATCCAGGCCCTGACCGGGCTGGCCAGCGCGTCGTCGCTGTTCCTGCTGGCCAGCGGCCTGTCCATCATCTTTGGTGTCACGCGCATCGTGAACTTCGCGCACGGCTCGTTCTTCATGCTGGGCGCGTACATGGCGTACACCCTGACGACGATGTGGAGCGGCCCGCTCGGCTTCTGGGGCGGCGTGGTGGCGGCGGCGGCGGTGGTGGCCGTGATCGGCGCCGTGGTCGAGATCGTCGTTCTGCGCCGCATCTATGACGCGCCGGAGCTGTTCCCGCTGCTGGCCACCTTTGGCCTGGCGCTGATGACCGAGGACGCGGTCAAGATGATCTGGGGGCCGCAGGACCTGCTCGGCCCGCGCGCGCCCGGGTTGGAGGGCGCCGTCACCATCCTCGGGCATCCGTTTCCGGCCTATGACCTGGTTCTGATCGTGCTGGGGCCGGCGGTGCTGGGGCTGCTGTGGCTGTTCCTGCGGCGCAGTCCCTGGGGCGTTCTGGTGCGCGCGGCGACCGAGGACCGGACCATGGTGGCCGCACTCGGCGTCAACCAGAAGCGCCTGTTCACCGGCGTTTTCATGCTGGGCGTCTTTCTGGCGGCGTTGGGCGGGGCGTTGCGCATCCCCCGCGAGGCGGTGCACCACGCCATGGATATGGAGGTGATCGTCGAAGCGTTCGTGATCGTCGTCATCGGCGGCCTGGGCAGCGTGCCCGGCGCCTTCCTGGCGTCGGTGCTGGTGGCGGAGCTGAACGCCTTCGGCATCCTGCTGTTTCCCAAGATCAGCATGGTCCTTCTGTTCCTGGTGATGGCGGTGGTTCTGGTGCTGCGCCCGCACGGCCTGTTGGGCCGGCCGGAGGCCGCCGCGCGTGCCAGCCTCGGCGTGCAGGAAGAGCCGTGGCGGCCGATGGGGCGCGCCGGATGGGCGCTTGGGGTGGCGCTGGTGGCCCTGCTGGCGGCGCTGCCCCTGGTCGCCGATGCCTACACGCTGACGGTCACCACCGAGATCCTGATCTTCGCCCTGTTCGCCGCCAGTCTGCACCTGATGATGGGGGTGGGCGGCATGGTCTCGTTCGGCCATGCGGCCTATTTCGGGCTCGGGGCGTATGGCACCGCACTGCTGGTCCGGTTTTTCGGCGCGCCGATGGAATGGGGCCTGTTGACCGGTCCGGCCCTGGCGCTGGTCGGGGCCGTGGTGTTCGGCTGGTTCTGTGTGCGGCTGTCGGGCGTCTATCTGGCCATGCTGACCCTGGCCTTCGCCCAGATCGTCTGGTCCGTGGTCTTTCAGTGGACCGAGGTCACGGGCGGCGACAACGGCATCCTCGGCGTCTGGCCCGGCCGCTGGGCGTCGGATCCGGCGGTCTATTACATGCTGACCCTGACGTTGTGCGCCGCCGCCGTGGGCGCCATCCGCCATCTGGTGTTCTCGCCGTTCGGGCAGTCGGTGCGGGCCTGCCGCGACAGCCCGGGCCGGGCGGAGTCCATCGGCCTCGACCGGCGCGGGCTGCAATGGCTGTGCTTCGTCCTGGCCGGTGGCTTCGCCGGCCTGGCCGGGACGCTGTACGCGGGTCTTAAAGGCAGCGTGTTCCCCGATGTCCTGGGGATTCCGCTGTCGGTCGATGGTCTGGTGATGGTGCTGTTGGGCGGGCTGGGCACGTTGACCGGGCCGTTGGTCGGCGCCGGCGTGTTCAAGGCGTTGGCCATCGAGGTGAGCAGCGCCACCGACGTCTGGAAGCTGATCCTGGGCACGGTGATTGTGGTGCTGGTGCTGGCGTTCCCCGAGGGCATCGTCGGCGTCTGGCGCCGCTGGGTCCGGCCGCGTGGGGCGGGGTCATGACCGAACGGGCGCTTGAGGCCGAGCATCTCCGCAAGGCCTTTGGCGGCGTGCGGGCAGTTGACGACGTCGGCTTCAGCCTTGGCGCCGGCGAGGTGCTGGCCCTGATCGGACCGAACGGAGCCGGCAAGACCACGCTGTTCAACATGCTGGGGGGCCAGATCCGGCCCGACGCCGGCCGCGTGCTGCTGTTCGGGCGCGACATCACCGGCCTGCCGCCGCGCCGCGTCTGGCGGCTGGGCGTGGGCCGCACGTACCAGGTGACCGCCACATTCCGCTCCATGACCGTGCGGCAGAACGTCCAGTCGGCGCTGCTGTCGCATCACGGGCGGGCGTGGTCACCGTGGCCCCGCGCCGATCGCCTCTACCGGGACGAAGCCGAGTCGCTGCTGGCCATGGTGGGCATGACGGATCAGGCCGAGCGGGCGGCCGGCGTATTGGCTTACGGCGACCTGAAGCGCCTCGACCTGGCCATCGCGCTGGCGCACGGCCCGCGCGTTCTGCTGATGGACGAGCCGACCGCCGGCATGGCGCCGGGCGAGCGGACGCACCTCATGGACCTGACGGCGCGGGTGAGCCGCGCCCGGGGCGTGGCGGTGCTGTTCACCGAACACGACATGGACGTCGTCTTTGGCCACGCGGACCGCGTCCTCGTGTTGGATGGCGGCCGGCTGGTGGCGAGTGGCGCGCCCGCCGAGGTGCGGGCGGACGCGCGGGTGCGCGCGCTCTATCTGGGCGAATCGAGCGGAGAGCCCGAGCCATGAGCGAGTTGCTGGCCGTCCGGGGACTGAACGCCTGGTACGGGCGCGCCCAGGTTCTGTTCGACATCGACCTGCGGGTGGACGCGGGCGAGGTGGTGACGCTGCTCGGCCGCAACGGGGCCGGCAAGACCACCACGCTGGCCGCCGTGATGGGGTTGATCCCGGGCGTGCGGGGCGACGTGCACTTTGGCGGCGCGTCGATCTCCGGCCTGCCGCCGCACCGCATCGCCCGGTTGGGGATCGGCTATGTGCCGGAGGACCGCCGCGTGTTCTCCGACCTGACGGTGGACGAGAATCTGGCCGTCGGCCGCCAGCCGCCGCGCCCGGGCGCTCCAAGCTGGACACCGCAGGCGCTGTTCGACCTGTTCCCGAACCTGGCCGAGCTGCGTCGTCGGCGGGCCGGGCAGATGTCCGGCGGCGAACAGCAGATGCTGACCATCGCGCGGACGTTGATGGGCCATCCGTCGCTGGTGTTGCTCGACGAACCGTCGGAGGGGCTGGCGCCGCGCCTGGTCGAGCAATTGGCGCGGGCATTGGGCACCATGAAGGCCGAGGGGCTCACGATTCTGGTCTCGGAGCAGAACCCGCGCTTTGCCCGCTCGCTCACCGACCGGGCCTATGTGATCGAGAAGGGACGCACCCGATTCGAGGGAACCCTCGCCGATCTGGACGCGCGGCCGGACATCCGGGATGCGTGCCTGGCGGTGTGATTGACCGTCTCGCCATTTTGATTTTCGAGATCGTTAGCACGAAAACGCAATCTTAGGCTTGCAGCGGCCGAACCAAGACGCGATATTGTTCGTGCCCTTTCGAAACCCAGCGGCGAATTTGGAAGGGTGTCAGCCAACGAGCGACCGTGGTGTGTGACGGTTGGTTCAAGGCGGTAGGTCAGTGGCCGCACGTGTCAGGGGAGACGGTACCCAGATGACGGAACTCTTCGTATTGGACAGGCAAGTCGGTTTTCTGCTGCGCAAGGCGCACCAGCGGCATCTCAGCCTGTTCTCGGATCTGATTGATGCGGATTTGACACCCATGCAGTTCGCCGTTCTGGCGAAACTGGAGGAAGTGGGCCCCACCTCGCAGAATCGCCTGGGGCGCCTGACGGCCATGGACGTGGCCACCATCAAGGGCGTCGTCGGGCGGCTGGAGGCGCGCGGCCTGGTCGAACGGCGCGCGGCGCCACACGACCGGCGCATGGCGGTCATCGAGATGACCGAAGAGGGGCGCGACGTGTTGCAGCGGTCGAAGGGCGACGCCGTGCGCGCGTCTCGACAGGCGTTGGCGCCCTTGTCCGACAATGATCGCAGTACGCTCATGGAGTTGCTGGCCCGGATCACGTGATCCGGCCAGAACAGGAGATCAGTTGGACGTGCCGGGAGTGTAGTTGTACTCCCGGCACGTATACTCGACCTGCGGGCCGCAGTGGTAGAACTGAACATATTGGTGACGCCCGGCCTCGGCCTCGTGCACGGTGCGCCCGGACGGCGTGGTGACGGACAGGTGCAGGCGCGCCGAGTCGCTGCTGTTCATGGCCCGGACCGAGAAGTTGTGGGGCATGGTCAGGCTCAGGTCGCCCGTGGACGGGTCGCCCAACGTGGCCAGGTCGTCGGCGGCGTACTCGCTCTTGTCGCCCTCGCGGCTGATCTCAATCTCGGAGTTGGCAAGGCAGGTGCGCAGGTCCACGGGCTCGCCCGCGCGGTCGCAGCGCAACTCGACGCGGGCGCCGCCGGTGTTTTGGGCAATGGCCGGAGCGGTTGCCGCCGCGATGGCGGTCATCGCGCCCAGCAGGGCAATGGCGATTCGGTTCCGTGTCATGGTCGACCCCTCATCCGTGCGGGTGCGCTGGCGAGATGGGTCAGCGCGAAAAAGTCCAACGAGAGGGGTTGGATATCAGGGGTCGCGAATGCGAGTCATTGACGGGACGCAATCGGGACCAGACGCAATCCGGACCAGGGGGCCGGTCAGGCCGGCGTCGCCTCCAGCAACGCGGCCACGGCACCGCTCACGTCCTCCTGGCGCATGAACGACTCGCCGATCAGGAACCGGCGGGTGCCGGCTTCGGCCATGCGCTCCAGGTCGGCGCGGCTCTTCAGGCCGCTTTCGCACACCAGGTGGCGGTCGGCGGGAACCATCGGCGCCAGCGCCTCGGTTGTGGCCAGGTCGGTCACCAGGGTCTTGAGGTTGCGGTTGTTGATGCCGATCAGCGGGCAGGGGAGGGCCAACGCGCGTTCCATCTCGGCCGCGTCGTGCACCTCCACCAGCGCGTCCATGCCCCAGTCGGCGGCGGCCGAGGCCAGTTCCCCAGCCAGCACGTCGTCCACGGCGGCCATGATGATCAGGATGGCGTCGGCGCCCATCGCGCGGGCCTCCGTCACCATCCAGGGGTCGACCATGAAGTCCTTGCGCAGCACCGGCAGCGAACAGGCCGCTCGCGCCGCCCGCAGGAAGGCGGGATCGCCCTGGAAGAACGGCGCGTCGGTCAGCACCGACAGGCACGCGGCCCCCCCCGCCGCATAGGCCCGGGCCAGCGCCGGTGGATCGAAGTCGGGCCGGATCAGCCCGGCCGACGGCGACGCCTTCTTGATCTCGCAGATCAGGCCGAACCCGCCAGCCTCAACGCGGGCCGTCAGCGCCTCGGCGAACGGGCGAACCGCCGGGGCGGACCGCGCCTCGGCCTCCAGGGCGGTGTCCGGGGTCGCCGCCTTGCGCGCGGCCAGGTCCTCGCGCGTGCGCGCGCAGATGCGTTCCAGAACGTCGCTCACGCCTCGGTGTCCTCGATCGGCGGTTCGTGCGTGATGGCCACCAGCTTGGCGAGGACGGCGCGGGCCGCGCCGCTGTCGATGGCCTCGGCGGCGCGCGCGGCACCGGCTTTCAGGTCGGGGACCTGCCCGGCGACGATCAGCGACGCGGCGGCGTTCATGAGGACGATGTCGCGGTAGGGTCCCGTGGCACCGTCCAGCATGGCGCGGATGACGTCGGCGTTTTCGTCGGGGGTGCCGCCCTTCAGGTCCTCGGGGCGCGCGCGCGGCAGGCCGGCGTCCTCCGGCGAGACGGTGAAGGTCTGCACCCGCTCCCCGTCCCACGCGGCCACGTGCGTCACGTCGGTGGTCGTCACCTCGTCGAGGCCGTCGGCCCCGTGCACCACCCAGGCCCGCTCCAGGCCCAGGCGACCGAGCACGTGGGCCAGCGGCTCGATCCAGGCGAGGGAGAACACGCCCATCAACTCGCGCTTCACCCCGGCGGGGTTGGACAGCGGGCCGAGCAGGTTGAAGATCGTGCGAATGCCCAGTTCGCCGCGCACGGGGGCGACGTGCTTCATGGCGCTGTGGTGGCGCTGGGCGAACATGAAGCCGATGCCGGCGTCCTGGATGGCCCGTTCGACCACCGGCATGGGGGCATCAAGGTTGAGGCCGAGCGACGCCAGCACGTCGGCCGAGCCGGATTTGGACGACGCGGCGCGGTTGCCGTGCTTGGCGACGGGAACCCCGCAGGCGGCGACCACCAGCGCGGTGCCGGTCGACACGTTGTAGGTGCCGGCCGCATCGCCGCCGGTGCCGACGATGTCCATGGCGTTTTCGGGCGCGGTGATCTTGGTGGCCTTCGCCCGCATGGCGCGGGCGGCGCCGGTGATCTCCTCCACCGTCTCGCCCCGGACCCGCAGCCCCATCAGCAGGGCGCCCATCTGCGCGGGCGTGGCCTCGCCGGCCATCAGCAGGTCAAAGACGGTCTCGGCCTGGGCTTCGTCCAGCGGCAGGCCGTCGGCCACGCGGCCCATCAGGGTGCGCAACGGAGACGCGATCGTCATGCGGCGGTCCTCCGCGCGTCCAGGTCGGCCAGCGGCGTCAGGTCGGTCAACCCGGCCAGGGTCAGGAAGTTCCGCAGCACCGCGTGCCCGTTGGCGGAGGCGATGCTCTCCGGATGGAACTGCACCCCGTGCAGCGGCAGCGATGTATGGGACAGGCCCATGATCAGGCCGTCCTCGGTCCAGGCGGTGACCTCCAGCGACTCGGGCAGGCTGTCGCGCTCGACCACCAACGAGTGGTAGCGGGTCGCCTGGAACGGGCTGTCCAGGCCGGCGAACAGGCCGGTGCCGGTGTGGTGGATTCGGTCGGTCTTGCCGTGCACCGGCTCGGGCGCGCGCACCACGCGTCCGCCCATGGCCTGGCCGATGGACTGGTGCCCCAGGCACACGCCCAGGACCGGCACACGTCCGGCGGCGGCGCGAATCAGGTCCAGGCAGATGCCGGCCCGGTCGGGATCGCACGGCCCCGGCGAGATGACGATGGCGCGGGGTTCCAGCGCGAGAGCATCGTCCACGGTGATCGCGTCGTTGCGATGCACCTCCAGCGTCGGGCCAAGTTCGCCCAGGAAGTGCCAAAGGTTGTAGGTGAAGCTGTCGTAGTTATCGATCAGAAGCAGCATGATGGCGAGTCACCCCCCGATGCTGGTCCCAGCGCCAGCGGACGGGCCTAAAATCGCAGGGCACGCGGGACCGGTCAAGGGCACGGCCGGCGTCGGGGTAACCCCTGGCCGGCGTGCGTTGACGAGGGGCTTGCAGGAACCCACGTCACGGTTACCTTTGTTCGAACCCCGTCTGCGTATAAGTGAGTCACACCACCAATGGATTCAAACGCCCCCGTCCGCACCATCAACCTGGACATCACCGGCATGACCTGCGCGGCCTGCTCCTCGCGGGTCGAGAAGGTCTTGAGCAAGCGCGAGGGCGTTGCGCGGGCGCAGGTCAATCTGGCCACCGAGCGCGCCCGGGTCGATGTGGTGAACGGGGGCGCCTCGCTCGACGAGTTGATCGCCGCCGTGCGCAAGGCCGGGTACGACGCCCGCGAGCATACCGAGGCGCCGGGCGCGGCCGATCTGGACACCGACTGGCGGGACGACCGGCGCGGGCTGCTCGATCTGGCAGTCGGCGTCGTCTGCACCGTGCCCCTGCTGGCCGAGATGATCGCCATGTGGGCGGGCTTGCCGTTCCACCTGTCGCCGTGGGTGGCGCTGGCGCTGGCCACGCCGGTCCAGCTCTTCGCCGGCGCGCGGTTCTATGTCGGGGCCTGGAAGAGCCTGCGCGCGGGCGCCGGCAACATGGATGTGCTGGTGGCCCTGGGGACCACGGCGGCCTACGGGTTCAGCCTGTGGCGGGTGGTGACCGGCGCGGCCGACCAGGGGCTTTATTTCGAGGGCGCGGCGGTGGTCATCACCCTGGTGCTGCTCGGCAAATGGCTGGAGGCACGGGCCAAGGGCTCGGCCGCGTCGGCCATCCGGTCGCTGATGCGCCTGCGCCCCGATGTCGCCCGCGTCGAGCGAGAGGACGGCACGACCGCCGAGGTACCGCTGGGCGAGGTTGCCGTCGGCACGGTGGTTCTGGTTCGGCCGGGCGAGCGCGTGCCGGTGGACGGCGAGATCCTGAGCGGCGAAAGCCAGCTCGACGAAAGCCTGATCACCGGCGAGAGCCTGCCGGTCGCGCGCGGCGCCGGGGACGCCGTCATCGGCGGCGCCATCAACGGCGACGGCCTGTTGCGCCTGCGGGCCAGCAGCGCCGGCGGCGAGGGGATGTTGAGCCGCATCATCCGCCTGGTGGAGGACGCCCAGGCCAGCAAGGCGCCGGTTCAGCGGCTGGTGGACAAGGTGGCGGCGGTGTTCGTGCCGGTCATCGTGGCCATCGCCGCCGTGACGTTCGGGCTGTGGTTCACGCTGGGCGGCGCGCCCGAGGCGGGCTTTGTCGCCGCCGTGTCGGTGCTGGTGGTGGCTTGCCCCTGCGCGCTGGGCCTTGCGACACCGACGGCGATCATGGTCGGCACCGGGCTGGCGGCGCGGCGCGGCGTGCTGATCAAGGACGCGGCGGCGCTGGAGGGCGCGCACCGGGTCGACACGGTGGTCTTCGACAAGACCGGTACCCTGACCGAGGGCCGGCCGGTGCTGGAGACCGTCGCCGTGCTCGACTCGGCGCTGAACGCCGACACGGTGCTCGCCCTGGCGGCCAGCGCCCAGCAGGGCAGCGAGCACGTGCTTGCGCGGGCAATCCTCGAAGCCGCCGACGCCAAGGATCTACGGCTCGACCCCGTCGAGGGATTCCAGGCTTTGGCCGGGCGTGGTCTGGCCGCGACGGTCAAGGGCCGGTCGCTGTTGATCGGCTCGCGCCGACTGATGGACGAACGCGGCCTGGTGAACGAGGCCGCGCAGTCGCTCGCCCACGACCTGGAGCGCGCCGGGCGCACCGTCGTCTGGGTGGCGGCGGAGGGCGGGCCGGTGCTGGGCCTGCTGGCCCTGGCCGATCCGGTGAAGGAGGGTGCGGCGGAGACGGTGGCCGCGCTCAAGGCGCGCGGCCTGCGGTCGGTGTTGCTGACCGGCGATTCGCGCGCCGTCGCCGAGGTGGTGGCCGAGCAGGTGGGGATTGACGACGTCCGGGCCGAGGTGCTGCCGGCGGACAAGGCCGAGGTGGTCAAGGCGTTGCGGGCCGAGGGGCGCTCGGTGGCCATGGTCGGCGACGGCATCAACGACGCGCCGGCGCTGGCGGCCGCCGATGTCGGTGTCGCCATGGGCTCGGGAACCGACGTGGCCATGGAGACCGCCGGCCTGACCCTGGTGCGCGGCGATCCCGGGCTTCTGGTCGCCGCGCTCGACCTGTCGCGGGCCACCTACAACCGCATTCGGCTGAACCTGGGCTGGGCCTTCCTTTACAACGTGGCAGCCGTGCCGGCGGCCGCGCTCGGATACCTCACACCGGCCCTGGCCGGCGCCGCCATGGCGCTGTCCAGCGTCAGCGTGGTGACCAGTTCCCTGTTGCTGCGCTCAAGCCGCGCCGCCCGGACCTAAGCCGGAGTCCGCGTCGTCGCGCAACGCGCGCAACAGGCCGGGAAACGCCGGGTTGGGGTGGGTGACGACGCGCGTGGGGACCGAACTCATATAGGTTCGGAACCGCCCCTTGGCCTCGAAGCGGGCACGGAAAGGTGAGGCCTGGAACAGGGGCAGGGTGGCGGGAACGATGCCGCCCAGGATGAACACCCCGCCCAGCGCGCCGGCGGAGAGCACCAGATTGCCGGCCACCGTGCCCAGCATGGCGAACATCATCGCCACCGCGCGCGCCGCGCGCGGGTCGTCACCCCGGGCGGCGGCCTCGGTGACCTCCCGCGACGTCTCCAGGTCCGGCCCCTGGGCAAGCCCCACCGCCCCGAGGGTCCGGTGCAGCAGCAGCAGGCCGGGTCCGCTGATCAGGCGTTCGGCCGAGACGTGCTCGTACTCGGCCCACAGGTGTTCGATCACCCGCGCCTCCTCCGCGTCGGCCGCCGCCAGCGTCGCATGTCCGCCCTCAGTGGCCTGGGGGCGCCAGCCGCCGGACCCGTCGGGCAACAACAGGGCGACGCCCAGACCCGTACCCGGGCCGATGGCGGCGATGGGCGCGTCGCGGCGCCCGGCCCGGTCCGGTCCCACGGTTACGCTGTCGGCGTCCGTCAGGTCGGGGATGGCCAGGGCATTGGCGGCGAAGTCGTTGAGAACGCGCAAGCTGTCGAACCCAAGCGCGGCGCGGGCGTCGGCGACGGAGAACGTCCACGGCGAGTTGGTCAGCCGGATCGTGTCGTCCGCCACCGGGCAGGCCACGGCCCACACGGCCCGGCGCGGCGGCGCGTGGGATGCATGGCGGTCGATGATCGCCCGGGCAGCCTCGACCGGTCCGGGAAAATCGAGCGTGCGCACCCGTTCGGTGGCGGTCACCGCGCCGGCCTCGTTCACCAGGGCGAAGCGGGCGTTGGTGCCGCCGATGTCGGCGATCAGGGCGGGGCCGGGACGGAAGGACATGGTGTGTCGTTCACCCGGACCCGGTGGAGGCCGTGTCACCGCCCGTTGACCGCACGGCCATCGGCGTGGGCACGGATCGGAGCACCGTCAGGAACCGCTCGCGCCAGTTTTCCAGGGAGTTGGACTGGACTTTCTCGATCATGCTCTGCCAGCGTTCGCGGCGTTCTTCCAGCGACATGATGAGCCCCTGGTGCAGGGCCGCCGCCACGCCCTCGTGGTCGTAGGGGTTGACCAGCAGGGCCGCGTCCAGCTCGCGCGCGGCGCCGGCGAAGCGCGACAGCACCAGGACGCCTGGATAGTTCGGGTCCTGGCTGGCGACGTATTCCTTGGCCACCAGGTTCATGCCATCGCGCAAGGGTGTCACCACGCCGACCCGCGACAGGCGGAAAAACCCGGCCAGCGTTTCCCGTTGGAAATTCTTGGTCAGGTAGTGCAGGGGCATCCAGTCGAAATCACCGTAGCGGCCGTTGATGTAGCCGGCCAGCCCCTCCAACTGGTCGCGGATGGCCTTGTACTCCGGCACCTCGGATCGGGACAGCGGCGCGATCTGCATCATCGACACCTGTCCGCGATGGGCCGGGTACTGTTCCAGAAACCGCTCGAACGAGCGGAACCGCTCCGGAATACCCTTGGAATAGTCCAGCCGGTCGACGCCGATCATCAGGCTGCGATTGTGCAGCGTGCGTTCAAGGCGGCGGGCCGCCCCCTGTTCCACGGCGCGGGCGGCGGCCTCTTCCATCTGGCCACGCTCAATGCCGATGGGGAACACCTGGGTTCGGACCAGCCGGCCGTAGGCTTGCACAGACTTTTCGTCGAGAATTGCGCCCCCGGCCTCGTAATGGATGTAGTCACGGAACGACCGCAGGTCGTTCTCGGTCTGGAACCCGATCACGTCATAGGCGCACAGCGATTTGACCAGCAACTCGTGGCTGGGTAGCGCCAGCAACACCTCCAGGGCCGGGAACGGGGTGTGCAGGTAGAAGCCCATGGGGTGGCTGAGCCCCAGGGCGCGCAGTTCACGTCCCAGCGGGATCAGATGGTAGTCGTGGATCCAAAGATGGTCGTCATCCTCGATCAACGGCCGCAGCTTTTCCGCGAACAGGGTGTTGACGCGGAGGTATCCCGTGTAGTTCTCGTGACTGAACTCGGCCAGGTCGAGCCGGTAGTGGAACAGTGGCCAAAGGGTTCGGTTGGCGAACCCGTTATAATACTCGTTATAGTCCTTGCGGCCCAGGTCCAGCGTCGCGTAGGTGACCGGCCCGACCTCGGTCATGGTCGGGGTTTCGGCGGTTTGGGCCGTGGTCTTGCCGCTCCACCCGAACCAGA
>Ga0207419_1001128_pt1 | contig 21192 bp, 15 predicted proteins | sample ElkSloMetagenome_4_FD_184723 | JGI IMG/M metagenome (GOLD analysis project Ga0207419, IMG submission 184723) | Hot spring microbial communities from Elkhorn Slough, Monterey Bay, USA - MD2A (version 2) | ecosystem: Environmental > Aquatic > Marine > Intertidal zone > Estuary: Microbial mat ...
CCATCCATGTCCATCATCCGTCCCTCCGCCGATTCAGAGGGTTCGGATCGATTCAGAACTTTCGCGCGTTGTCACGCCCTAATTCACCCGATTGCCCTGATTGAGGCCGTGCCCGGAATGGCCAAAGAGAAGGCTTTCAGGCAGACTGGCGTGAGACGTTTTTTCGGTGCCTGTTTGCCCTGAGAGAGGAGACCCCCACATGATCGAAAGACGAGGCGCTGTCGCATTTTCGTTGATGTCGATGGTCTTGTTTGTTTCCGCGGTTACGTGGATGGCGGGTGTCGGACCCGCGCGCGCTGAAGTTGACAGAGACTTCAAGTCGGCCGTCTCCATCATGTTGTCGGGGCGGTCAGCCACGCTCAGAGATGCCCCGGAGGATGTCGAATGGGCCGAATGCAAAGTCACCTATGGCGGCGGAAGGTTTGGGAGCATTACCACAAGCGCGATTGACTTCAGCCTTATGGATTGGACTTCCCTGGAATTCCTTTACATGGACGCGATTAAACAAGATGTGGCACGGCTGACCGGTCGAAACGGTGTCGTACACATCGAATTCTATGGTATTGAAGGCGCAACATCGGAGGAACTCGAAAGAGCGACCGATCTCATGGAGCAGCTTCTCTCACTGCGAGGTATGCAGTTTGGAACGGGGGATACGTTGGTCATTGATGTGCGCGAAGAAAAGCGTGAGCAATTCGAGAACGCGGTCAAGACCATCAGGCAGTATTGCCCCGGCGTTGGCTGAGCCTTCCGCAGTTGGCCCAGAACCTGCGTGTCTTTCCGGAAAGCCCTGATGGGCACCATTTATGGTGTTCGTTTTTGGGTCCGACGCACAACATATTGCGGCCTTGAAATCTCTCCGGCCGGACTCCCTCTCCGTGTAGGGCTATCGTATTCACACTTCTTTCCGCCGAAGCGGCGGCACTTCGCTCGCGCGACGATATGACTCGTCATTGCGAACCCTCGTCACAAGACGAGGGTGAAGCAATCCAGGGCGTAAAACGCAAATATCCGCCCTGGATTGCCCAATTGTTAATTTTGGGCTTCGCTCCTCGCAATGACGAGAAAGAGTAAAGATATGTGAATCTGATAGCCGTGTAGGGGAAGGCCGGGCTGGGGTTCTTGTCCGGTCTTCCCGTCAACATGCCGGAGCTCATCGGAATGACAACGCCCGTGCATCTGGGCATCACGCCCCTGGCGACGGCAACGCGCCGCGCGCCCGGACGACCCCGCCGGGCCGCGCCCGACGGTGACGCGCGCACCCTGCACGTGCGCTGCGGCTCGGACATCTTCGAATCGCTGGCGCAGGCCGGCTTCCAGGGTGACTTTCTGGAGGTCAGCGACCCGGTGATTCAGGGGCCGGTGCCGGAGGTGCGGAGCCTCGACGCCTACCACGAGACGCGCGCCGCCTTCATCGCCGACGCCTATGGTGTGACCCTGGCGGAGGCGCGGGCGCGCCTGACCGGGCAATGGGCCGGCCTGATGACCGCTGATCGGTATGACCGCGTCGTCCTGTGGTTCGAACACGACGCCTACGACCAGACCATCCTCGCCCGGGTGCTGGATGCTCTCCACGGACGGCGCGGCGTCGAGGGGCGAGCGGAACTCGTGCTGTACGATCCGGCGCGGGACGGGGCGGCCGTGGGGCGCGTGCGTGGCCTGGGCGAACTCAAGCCGGAGCACCTGCTGCGCCTGTGGACGCGACGCCGGCCCGTCACCCGGACCCTGACCGCGCAGGGCGTGCGCGTGTGGGCGGCCCTCCGCCAGTCCGATCCGCGCGGGCTGGCCCGGCTGGCCGGCGGGACGGTGCCCGGCCTGTCGACCATGGCGCCGGCGCTGCGCCGCTGGCTGCGGGACCTGCCGTGGACCACCGACGGCCTGGGCCTGACCGAACGGGGCATCCTGGAGGTCTTGACCGCGCGCGGCGGCGCGGCGTCGACCGGGGTCCTGTTCGGCGCTTACCTGGACGACGACCCGCAGCCGACCCTGGGCGACGCGATGTTCGTGGTCGTCCTGCGTGGCCTCGCGGGCGGGCCGGCGCCGGCCGTGACGCGCGACGACGCCGAGGCCGACCGCCTGGCGACCTGGACGTTCACCGAGACAGGCCGCCGCCTGCTGGACGGCACGGCCGACTGGGTGCCCCTGGGCGGCCTGGACCGGTGGATGGGCGGCACGCGGCTGCTGTCGGGCCAGCCGGTCTGGCGATGGGATCCGGAGGTTGGCTTGGTGATGGACGATCAGTCGTAGTCGTAGGGCGGATTCGCCCCGCGACAGCGGGGCAATCCGCCGCCGGCCGAACCGCATTCGGCGGCTTGCGTCCCTGTCGGGCCGCGAAGCCGCCCTACGATCTGGACTGGCGATGGGATCCGGAGACGTCTACGCCATCGGCAGCGTGAAACGGATCGTGCAGCCCTGGGTCTCGCCGGGGGACTCGGCCCAGATTCGGCCGCCGTGGTGTTCGATCGCCTTCTTGCAGATGGCGAGACCGATCCCGGTGCCGCCGCCGAACGCGTCCTGGGGGTGCAGCCGTTGGAACAGGCGGAAGATTCGGTCCTCCTGGCCTTCGCCCGGGGGCAGGCCGATGCCGTTGTCGCGCACGAACACCTGGCACATCGGCACCCCGCAACTCGTGGTGTCCGGCATTCGTTCGCCGCCGATCTCCACCCGCAGGGGTTGGTCGGGCCGGCGGTATTTGACGGCGTTGCCGAGGATGTTGATGAACACGCGCAGCAACTCGTCGGCGTGGCCGAAGACCGTTGGCAGGTCTTCGGCGACTGTGATCTCGGCGCCGGCCGCGTCGATGGCGGGGCGCAGGTCGGCGATGGCATCGGTCACGATCCCCGCCAGGGCAACGGCCGAGCGTGCCTTGTCCGAGCGGCCGACGCGGGCGAAGTCCAACAGATCGCTGATCAGGGCGTCCATGCGCGCCACACCCTGGTTGATATAGGCGACGAACTCGGCCTCCTCGTCGGTCAGACGGTCCTGTGTCCGCCGGCGCAACAGGGTGGCGTACGAGGCAATGGTGCGCAGCGGCTCGCGCAGGTCATGGGCGGCGACATGGGCGAAGGATTCCAGTTCGGCGTTCGACCGTTCCAGTTCCTCGTTCTTGCGGGCCAGCGCCTCCTCGGACGCGTTGCGTTCGGTGAGGTCGACCATGCTCACCGGCACGATCCGGGCTTGTGCGAGGGTCCTCGGCACCGGCATGGAAAACAGCACCGTGCGTTCGTTGCCGCGCGCCGTGCGGATGCGGCTTTCCAGCCGGAACTGAGGCTCGGCGTTCCACAGGGCGCAAACCTTATCAATGAATCGGTCCCACGTGGTGGCCACGAAGTGGTCGGCAATGTTTGGGACCGTCGGCGTGTCCGGATCAAGGTCAAGCAGCTTCATGGTGGCCGGGTTGGTCTCGATCACCCGCACGCGGGCCGCCAGATCCTGGAGGCGGTCGGGATCGGCCTGCAGATGGGCGCGCAGGTCCTGGATCCCCTCGGCCCGCCATTGTTCCAGCGTGGCCATGACGCCAGAGAGGTCTTCGTTGCAGATGGCCACCTCGGCGTTCTGGAACAGGCTGCGGAAACGGTTCTCGGCGTCGGCCAGTTCCGACACCTGCCGCTGCTGCTGGGCCTGGGCGGCGCGCAGTCGGGCGACCATCTCGTTGAACGTTCGGGCGAGCGCGCCGATCTCGTCGGTGCCGCGTTCCGGCAGGGTGCGCGGCAGGTCCCCGCGGCCCACGGCGGTGGCCGCGTCCGCCACCTCCGCCAGCGGTGCCAGGGCGCGGCGGATCAACACCGTGGCCACGATCGCGATGGCGGCCACCGCCAGAGCGGTCAGGATCAGGGTCCGCACGTTGGCGGGGACGACGGGCGCCTGGTGCGCGGCGACGGGAACGACGGTGGCGATGAGCCACGACAGGCCCCTGGGGTCCTCGTAGGGGGTCACGCCGACGACGTGGGCCTCGCCGGCCACGGTCGCCCGGCCCACCCGAGGCACGGCCATGCCCGACCCGCTGGCACTGGGGTCCGGCTCGGCGCCGTTGGACAGGGTGCCCGCCAGGATCTGGCGGGCGCTTTCGGCCACCTCCGGCAGGGCGCTGTCCGCCGCCGACAGCCGGTCTGTCGGCGTGCCCGTGGCGTCGACTTGGAACGGTCGCTCGCCGGTGGAGGACGCCACCAGCAGCCCAGAGGGTTCCATGATATAGGTCACGCCCACGGTCCTGGTGTGCAGGTCGGCCAGGAAGCCGCTGAGCGATGAGACGAACAGATCGACGCCCAGCACACCGATCAGACGTCCGTCGTGATCGCGCACGGCGCGGCTGGCCGGCAGGGCCAGATCCTGCCGGGTGAACAGCACGTACAGCCCATTCCAGGCACCGTTGTCGCGCGTCAGGGCGTCCTTGAACCAGGGCCGTTCGCGGGCGTCGTAGCCGGGAAGGGCCGCCACCACCTCGCCCCGCGTCCCGTCATGGCTGGCCTCGATCTTCTGGAACGGCCCGGCCGTGAAGCCCCGCGTGCCGGTGGTGTAGAACGTTCGCCGGTCCCCTTCATGCCCGGCGCCGGCCAGCCCCCCCCGCGTGTTGCCGAAGTACAGGCTGGTGGCCGCCGAGGGAACCGCCACCTGCTCCAGGAACAGGGTCTGCAAGGCCGCCTGATCGTCCGTGTCCACAATCCCGGCGGTGATGAGGCGACCGTTCTGCTCAAGCAGGTGCTGCGGCCGGTCCAGAAAGGCCCGCAGGTGGCTGACGACCTGGGCGGACACTTCCCGATGCAGCGCGGCCGTGACCGATGTCACGGCGATGGTCGCGTTGAGCGTTGTGAGGTAGCCGACGGCGCCGCCCGTGATCAGGATGAGCACAACGGCCGAGACGACAAAGACGGTTCGCAGCGAGAGTTGTTTCATGATCCCGTATACGGTTGCCGCGCGTCCCGCACCCATTCGGAGCGCTCACGTCCGCTCTATCCCACGACAACAAGGTGCCCGCAATCCAACGTCCAGTAAAAACACTTCATCCTGAATAAGCATTCAGGCTCCCGCGTCGCGCCGTTTCCGAGTGTGCGCTCGATGACCTTGGAAGTCGTTGACAAGATTACCAACGATTCCAAAAACGCGCCAGTGACATTTGATATAACGACCGAATGATACGGTGCCGCCACGACGCTTGCAGCGGCCAGCCGCGCCCCGTACCCTGTTGTGGGAACGAACCAGAAACGGGCCGGCCGGTTGAAGCGCTTGGCTCCGTCGGAGGTCAGCGCCGTGACATCGTCCCTGCTGGCCCCCGCCGTCGGGCGGCGGGCCCTCGTCGACAGCGACACCGCCGCCATGACCCGTGGCCTGACGCGGGGCGTCTGCCGCCATCTGGCGGAGACAGGCCACGCCGTGTTGACCGAGTTCAAGCTGCCCAACCGGCGGCGCGCGGACGTCGTGGCGCTGGACGCCGACGGCCGGGTGCTGATCGTCGAGGTCAAAAGCGCCCTGGCCGACTACCGGGCCGACGGCAAGTGGCGCGAATACCTGCCGTACTGTGACGCTTTCGCCTTCGCCGTGGGCGAGTCCTTTCCCCGTGACGTGCTGCCGCCCGACTGCGGCCTGATGATCGCCGACCCCTGGGGCGCCGAGGTGGTGCGGCTGATGACGCTCGCCCCGCTGCATCCCGCGCGCCGGCGGGGGCTGACCCTGCGGTTCGCGCGCGCCGCCGGCGAGCGCCTGCAGCGGCTGGTCGATCCGCCGGTGTGACCGAGTCGCCTTGGCACCTGCTTCCGAGCCGCGCACGGATGTTGCGCGTTCCGCCAGCGTCGCGACATCTCGGCCGTCGGACAAATCCGCCAGTCATTCTTATATTGCCCTGATATATATCGGGTTGACATATCGTCCGGCCAGGGGGCATAAAGTTGACAAAACCGGATGGATTCTATCCGGGTCAGACACCGTCGGCGGTCCCGCCATTGACCGCCCGCACACCCGAAAGACCGCGTCATGCCCCTGGATGCCAGAACCCTGTGCCTGGGCGCCCTGGATGCCGGGTTCAACACCGGCTACGACATTCGCAAGGCGTTCGAGGAAGGCCCGTTCCGCTACTACCAGAGCCTCAGCTATGGCTCGATCTATCCGGCGCTCAACGCCCTGCTGGCGGACGGGCTGGTGACATGCACGGCACACAGCCAGGACGGCCGTCCCGACAAGAAGGTCTACACCATCACCGAGGCTGGCCGCGCCGCGCTGCGGGTGGCGCTGCTGCAACCGCTGGAGTTCGACCGGTTCCGGTCGGGCTTCATGTTCGCCATCGCCTTCGCGCATCGCATGGCGCCGGGGGAGCTTTCGCGCCTGCTCGATGACTATATCCGGGGTCACTATGATCTGGCCGACGAACTGGCCCGCATCGAGGGTGTCACCCTTCCCGGCGACCGTTTCCTGATCCGCATGGGCGAGGAGATGTGCAAGGCCGGAGCGCGATGGATCGAAGAAAACAGGGCCGCGCTGGAAAACGAGATCGAGACCAACAGAGCCGTCGCCGCCCCGCTCAGGGATGGCACCCATGACTGATCCACCCGACTGATCCGACGGCGCAGCTCCACCGTCTCAGGACACGACCCGATCACACGGGTCTCACGGACGAAGCAAAACCATGAAGTCATCGTATCTCATCGCCGCGTTCATCACCGTGGCTACCGTCGGCTGGGTGGCGTCCGGGATGCTGGCCGCTCCCGAGAACCCCGGCGAGACCGAGGAGGCCCTGCGCCCGCCCATGGCGCTGGAGCACGAGGCGGCGGTGCCGCAGGTGCGCGTGCGCCGCGCCCAGGCCGAAGAGCGCGTCAACACCCTGGTCGTTCTGGGCGAGACCCAGGCGTCACGCACGGTCGAGGTCAAGGCCGAGACCGGCGGGCGGGTGGTCGAGACCGGCGCCGAGGAGGGCGCCACCGTCGACGACGAGACGCTGCTGGTGCGCCTCGCCATGGACGACCGCCTGGACCGCCTGAGCCGCGCCGAGGCCACCGTGGCGCGCTGGGAAGACCGCTACCGGGCCGACCAGCGGCTCGCCGACCGGGACTTCACCAGCCGCCAGCGCGTGCTGGAGTCCAAGGCGGCGCTGGAGGACGCCCGCGCCAGCTTGGCCGCCATCCTGCTGGACATCGACCGCACCAAGATCGCGGCCCCGTTCTCCGGCGTGCTGGCGACGCGGCTGGTGGAGGAGGGCGACTACGTGGGGATCGGCGATCCGGTCGCCCGCGTTGTCGATCTCGATCCGCTGGAGGTTGTGGTCAAGGTGGCCGAGGCCGATATCGGGCGCCTGAGCCTGGGCCAGTCCGGCCGCGCGACGCTGGTCACCGGGCGGGAGATGACGGGCACCGTCAGCTACATCGCCCCGGTGGCCGATGGCGTGACCCGTACCTTCGCCGTCAAGCTGGCCCTGCCCAACCCCGATGCCGATGTGCCCGAGGGCATGACGGCGGAGGTGCGCCTGCCCACGGCGCGCACCCGGGCTCATCGCATCTCGTCGGCCCTGCTGGCGCTGGACGCGGAGGGCCGCGTCGGTGTGAAGGTCGTGGACGGGGACGACCGTGTGGCCTTTCACCCCATCTCGGTCACCGGTGATGGCAGCGACGGCCTGTGGGTCGAGGGCCTGCCCGATCCCGCCACCCTGATTGTCGTCGGTCAGGAGTTCGTGCGCGCGGGGCAAAAGGTCAAACCCGTCGACGGGGACACCATCGAGGCCAACACCAAGGCCCTGGCCGCCGCCGACCAGGAGACCCTGGCCGACGGACACGCCCCGGCGGCGACCATCGACTCCGTGACCGGGGCCGCCGACGCTGCCGCCTCGGGAGAGGGACAAGACCCATGACGCCGGTGATCGACTTCGCGCTGGACCGCTCGCGCACGGTGCTGGCGACCTTCCTGCTGGTGCTGATCGCCGGCACCGTGGCGTTCGTCGAGATTCCCAAGGAAAGCTCGCCGGATATCCCGATCCCCATCATCTACGTCGCCCTGTCGCACCGGGGCATCTCGCCCGAGGACGCCGAACGCCTGCTGGTGCGGCCGATGGAGCAGGAGTTGCAGGGCATCGAGGGCGTCAAGGAGATGCGCTCGACCGCCTACGAAGGCGGGGCCAACATCCTGCTGGAGTTCGAGGCCGGCTTTGACAACGAAAAGGCCAAGCGCGACGTGCAAGACCAGGTAGACGTCGCCAAGGTCGACCTGCCCGAAGAGACCGACGAACCGTCGGTCAATGAGGTCAATATCAGCCTGTTCCCGATCGTCGTCATCACCCTGGCCGGGGATATCCCGGAACGCGCGCTGTTGCGCATCGCCGACGATCTGGCCGACGACCTGGAGCAGATCCCCGCCGTGCTGGAGGTGGACATCGGCGGCGACCGCGAACAGCAGGTCGAGATCGTGGTCGACCCGGTTCGGTTGCAGAGCTACGGCCTGGCCAACGCCGATGTGGCCGAGGTGATCGCCCGCTTCAATCGCCTGGTGGCCGCCGGCACCCTGGACACGGGCGAGGGCCGCTTCGCCATCAAGGTTCCGGGCCTGTACGAGGACGTCGCCGACATCCTCAACCAGCCGGTCAAGTTCACCGAGGACTCCGTCGTCCGCCTGCGCGATTTCGCCTCGGTCCGCGCCACCTACAAGGACCCGCAGGGCTTCGCCCGCGTCAACGGCCAGCTGGCGGTGACCCTGGAGGTCAAGAAGCGGGTCGGCGAGAACGTGATCGACACGGTCGACGCCGTGCGCGCGGTGGTCGAACGCGAGCGTCAGGCTTGGCCCGAGGGCATGGAGGTGAATATCATCCAGGACCAGTCGGATGAGATCAAGACCATGCTGTCCGAGTTGCAGAACAGCGTGATCGCGGCCATCCTGCTGGTGATGATCGTGGTGGTGGCGGCGCTGGGGTTGCGCTCCGGTCTGCTGGTGGGCATCGCCATTCCCGGCTCGTTCCTGATGGCCATCCTGCTGCTGTCGGCGATGGGCCTGACCGTGAACATGATCGTGCTGTTCGCGTTGATCCTGGCTGTCGGGATGCTGGTGGACGGGGCCATCGTCGTCACCGAGTACGCCGACCGCAAAATGACCGAGGGCCTGCACCGGCGCGAGGCCTACGGACTGGCCGCCAAGCGCATGGCCGGGCCGGTCATCGCCTCGACCGCCACCACCCTGGCCGCCTTCCTGCCGCTGCTGTTCTGGACCGGTGTTGTGGGCGAGTTCATGAAGTTCCTGCCCATCACCCTGGTCGCCACGCTGTCGGCGTCGCTGCTGATGGCGCTGATCTTCGTGCCGACCCTGGGCTCGCATGTGGGCAAGGCGGGCGCCGCCAATCCCGACACCATGAAGGCGCTGTCGGCCAGCGAGCACGGCGACGTCACCACGCTGCCCGGCCTGACCGGGATGTACGCGCGCGGGCTGGGCGCCGCCCTGCGCCGGCCGGGCTTGGTCGTGGTGCTGGCCGTGGTCGGGCTCGTGAGCAGTTGGGTGCTCTACGCCACCTATGGCCGGGGCGTCGAGTTCTTCCCCGAGGTGGAACCGCGACAGGCTCAGATCCTGGTCCATGCGCGCGGCAACCTGTCCATCCACGAAAAGGACGAGTTGGTCCGGCAGGTGGAATCGCGCGTCCTCGCGCTGCCGGACTTCGAGGCGGTCTACGCCCGCACCTTCAACCGCGCGCCCCGCGACGCCGCCGAGGACGTCATCGGCATCATCGGCCTGACCTACAAGGACTGGCAGGAGCGCCGCCCGTCCAACCAGGTGCTGGACCTGATCCGCGCCCGCACCACCGACCTGGCGGGCGTTCATGTGGAACCGAACGTCCCCGACGAGGGGCCGCCCGTCGGCAAGCCGATCCAGGTGCAGATGACGGCGCGCGACCCGGCGGTGCTGCCCGAGGCGGTCGAGGTCGTGCGCGCCGCGCTGGAGGAGATCGGCGGCTTCATCGACATCGAGGACAGCCGCCCCGTGCCCGGCATCCAATGGGACCTGGAGGTCGACATGGGCCAGGCCGCGAAAATGGGCGGCGACGTGGCCAGCGTCGGCAACCTGGTGCAGTTGGTGACCAGCGGCCTGAAGGTGTCGTCGTTCCGGCCCGACACGGCCAAGGACGAGGTGGATATCGTCGTCCGCTATCCCGAGGCATACCGGTCCATGGAGGAACTGGATCGCCTGCGCCTGAACACGCCGCAGGGGCTGGTGCCGCTGTCCGCCTTCGTCACCCGCACCCCCAACCCGAAGATCAGCCAGATCGAGCGGGTCGACGGCCGGCGCGTCATGACCGTCAAGGCCGACGTGGCCCGCGACCTGCTGCCGGCCGACAAGATGGAGGAGATCCGCGCCTGGATGGCCGAGAACCGGGACCGCTTGCCGCGCGGCCTGGACATCGAGTTCAAGGGCGAGGACGAGGAGCAGAAGGAAAGCCAGGCCTTCCTGTCGCAGGCCTTCATGGTCGCCCTGTTCATCATGGCCATCATCCTGGTGACCCAGTTCAACAGCTTCTATTCCGCCTTCCTGATCCTGTCGGCCGTGGTCATGTCCACCGTCGGCGTCATGCTGGGCCTGCTCATCACCAACCAGGCGTTCGGGATCATCATGACGGGGGTGGGCGTGATCGCGCTGGCCGGTATCGTGGTGAACAACAACATCGTGCTGATCGACACCTATGACCGCCTGAAGAAGGAGTTCACGGACCCGCGCGAGGCCATCCTGCACACCGGCGTGCAACGCCTGCGGCCGGTCATGCTGACCTCGATCACCACCACGCTGGGGCTGCTGCCGATGATGCTGATGCTCAACATCGACTTCATCAACCGCACGGTGACCTACGGCGCGCCGTCGATGCAATGGTGGACCCAGCTCGCCTCGGCCGTGGTGGTCGGCCTGCTGTTCGCCACCGTGCTGACCTTGGTGGTCACGCCGAGCGCCCTGATGGCGCAGGCGCGCGTCAAGGCCTGGGCCGGGCGTCGCCGCGAACGGCGTCAGGCGAAGCGGGCGCGGCGGGCGGCGCGGGGTGGTCCGGCGGATGCGCCGGAGGCGGTGTAAGGTCCTGACTTCTGTTCTCTGTTGTATCGACGGCCGATCAGAACACGCTGGAGACGGACGACTTGCCGCTTTGCGCAGGCGGTGGGGTGCGTTCCTCGCGCTGCATGGGGCCGACGTACTTTTCCGTCCGCACGAACGGGCGCGGGTAAAGAAGCGTGTGTTCGATCCGCTTGTACAAGGTATCGGCGGACACTGGCTTGCCGAGGAACTCGTTGACCCCGGCATCGCGGGCTTCACGCACGTGCGCCAAGTCTGAATAGCCCGAGATCATGATGATCGGGATTTCCGGATTGCCGATCGACGGGTCGCGGCGCACCAGCCGCGCGAACTCGGCGCCGTTCAGCGGCGTCATTTCGTAGTCGAGCAGGACCATGTGAATGGCTTCCTGCTGCAGACACTTCAGGCCCTCGACGCCGTCCGCGCGTTCCACCACGTCACGAATGCCGTACGAGGCGAGTTGGGTGACCAACAACGACCGGGAGAACTTGTTGTCGTCAATGATGAGAACCCGCAACGCCGGCAGGCGCTCGCGCAGTTTCTCTCGCATTTTTTCGTCGTTTTCGACCAAGATCCACCTCTCATGGCCGCTGCAGGGAATGTCCTCTGGAGTTCGGAGCATCTGACGCCGCTTCCGTTGTAGTCCTGACGGGGTGCGCACGGCAACCGGCCCCCGCTGGTTGGCGACTCGGGGGCCGCGAGGGCGCGCCGCGTACACAGATCGTCTGAACCGACCGCCCCATCGGCGACGGCCGCGCCTCCGCGGACCCGGCACCTTCCCTGGTTAACACAAACAAACAAACCGCCGGACCCGACGCGACATGAGTGACAGGTCGCCCAGGCGGCCCAACAGGCGCGAATCGCCACCGACGGCGAGTATGTGTGTTGGGTCCGCCGCTGTAAACGGGCCAAAGGTCTTATGCCGCCCGAGGAAAAGGTTGACCGTTCTTGGTGGTCTTCCATCACACCGCAGCTTGAGATCCATCGGCTCGCTTCGTTCGCTCATGGTGACAGATGTGCTTGTTTCATCTGATAAATGTCATCCCGACCGCCCCGGAAGGGGCGGAGGGACCTCGTGAAAAGGCAAGAAATGGGTCCGGTCACCGAGTCAACCCAGATGCCTGCCGGTCTTAACCCGCCGCCGGTGGCGGCCCGGCCCGTGGACCGTGGGGTGCAACACGCCATTCGTAATGGACGCTTTTGCCGGGACGTCGGGCCACGGCACTGGGAGCGTCCAAGCGGGCCTCATCCGCCGTCGGGCGGCGTCATCCCGCCCGCACGCTGTCCAGGAACCGGTCCACCGCCGTCGACAGATCGCTGGCGTGGTGGCTGAGTTCCCCGGCGGCGCCGAGCACCTGCTGCGCCGCACCGCCGGTTTCCTCGGCCGCCTCGGTGACGGCGCCGATGGACTGGCTGACCTCCTGGGTGCCGCTGGCGGCCTCGGCAGTGTTGCGGCTGACCTCGCTGATGGCCGCGTTCTGCTGTTCCACGGCGGCGGCGACGGCGGTGGAGATCTCGCCGATCCGGTTCACGGTCTGGGCGAAGTGCTCGATGGCCGAGACGGCCTTGTGGGTGTTTGTTTGCACCTCGCCGATGTGCTGGCCGATTTCCTCGGTGGCGCGCGCGGTCTGCCCGGCCAGGGCCTTGACCTCGTTGGCGACCACGGCGAAGCCCTTGCCGGCGTCGCCGGCGCGCGCGGCCTCGATCGTGGCATTCAGCGCCAGCAGGTTGGTCTGGCTGGCGATGTCGGTGATCAGGCTGATCACCTCGCCGATGCGGCCGGCGGCCTGATCCAGCGCCCGGACCTGTTCCGTGGTTCGCTGCGCCTCGGTGACCGCGTCGTCGGCCGTGGCGCGGGCCTGCTCGACCTGGCGGGCGATTTCGTGGATCGACGCGGCCAACTCCTCGGTCGCGGTAGCCACCGTCTGCACGTTGCCCGAGGTCTGTTCGGCCGCCCCGGCGACGGTGGTGGCGCGTTGGCTGGCCCGTTCGGCGGTCCCGGCGAGGGCCTGCGCGGCGCTTTCCATCTCGGTGGCGGCGCTGGTCACGGCGCTCACGACGCCGGAGACGTCCTTTTCGAAGGTGTCCGCCATCTCCAGCAGGCCGCGCCGCCGCGCCGCCTCGGCCTCTTTCCGTTCGCGTTCCTGGGCTGCCTTCAGATCCTCCATCTCCTGGAAGTGCTGCTTAAAGATCTCCATGGCGTGCGACATGTCGCCCAGTTCGTCCTGCCGTTCGGTGGCCGGAATGTCCACCGTCAGATCGCCGTCCGCGAGCTTCCCCATGGTCCGGGTCATGGCCGCCAGAGGGGTCGTGATGGTGCGGGCGAACACGGTCCCCACCAGGGCAACCACGACCAGAATCGCCAGTCCGGCGAGGACCAGGAACCATTGCAGGCGGGTCACCGGGGCCAGCACCTCGGCGACGTCGACCTCGGTGAGCACGGCCCAGCGCACGCCCTGGAACTCGATCGGGCCGAACGCGGACAGGACGGGTACGCCACGATAGTCCGGCACCTCGCCGACCCCTTGGTCGCCGGCCAGGGCGGCGCGGGCGGTCTCGGTGTCCACCGAGCGCGCGAGGATCGTGGACTCCTCCGAGAACCGGGAGTCGCTGCGCATCAGCCTGTCGTCGCCAACCAGATAGGCCTCGCCGGTCTCGCCCATGCCGGCCTCGATCTGCATGATGGCGTTGATGCGCCCGATGGGCATCTGATAGGCGAGCACACCGATGAAACCGCCCCGGTCATCGAACACGGCGCGGGCGATGAAGCTGGCCGGGTCGCCGTTGGACGGCGCGTACGCGGCGAAATCGTCAAAGGCCACCGTCTCGGGGTCCGGGGCGTCGGCGATGGTCTGGTACACCCGGGCGAGGCCGGAGTCCGCCCACTGTCCGTCCCTCAGGTTGGTGGCGAAGTCCCTTTCCTTGAAGACCGAGTAGATCAGGTCGCCGGCCGGCGAAATCAGAAAGACGTCGTAATAGCCGCGGACTTGCTGGAGGTCGCGGAACCATGGGTGGTAGAGGGCGTGCTGCTCGTCGTACCAACTGCCGGTCCGCGCCGTGTCGAGCCGGTGTTTCTCGCCCGGCGGATTCGGGTTGTCGTCGATGTAGTCGGTCTGCAGGGCCGCGACGACGTCGCCGCCGGGCGCGTTACGCCGCGCGGCGTCGAAGCCGAGGCCGAAGTCATTGAGCGCGTCGGCCACGACGCTGCTGGCGGCGACGACCATCAGGTCGCCCTCGATGCTGTCCAGGTAATCCCCCAGGGCGCTGGTGCGTCCCTCGCGCAGGGCGCGCAGCTTCTCCTCGGTCTGGGCGGTCAGGTCGGCGGCGCCCCGCTGATGGGCCAGGATGCCCGTGACGGCGATGGCGATCAACGCGACCAGCGCGATCAGAACGGGCAGGACGACGGCGATGCGAAACCGGGAGACGACGCGGGACATGATCTGACCCCCCAAACAGGACTGGCGATACCCACAGGTGACATCGGGTCCGATCACGATTCGGGCACTGGTCGCGGAGCCAGTCGACTATGATGCCACTATAGGCAAGAGACGCTATCCACTTTTTCTAATCTTTGAGCATACTCCTGTTTTCAATTCAGTGACATATGCGTTTCGACGGTGCATTTTGAACGATGGGCGTATGGCCCGGGCGAGGCCCATCCCACCAGCGGAGGATATCGCCTGGAAGACACTCCCTCGAACGGCCCGCGACCCCGCCTTTCGTGCGGCGACGGTGCGTCGTTCGGCGCACGCGGCCCAACACTGGCATCGCCGCGGCGTCTGGTGTAATCGAGGGGACTTCCAGGATTCCCGACAGACCGAGGACCCGAGGCGACCATGGCCGGCCATTCCCAGTTCAAGAACATCATGTACCGCAAGGGCGGGCAGGACGCGAAACGCGCCAAGCTGTTCACCAAGCTGGCGCGCGAGATCACGGTGTCGTGCAAGGTGGGCTCGCCCGATCCGGACGCCAACCCGCGCCTGCGCGCGGCCATCGCCGCCGCCAAGCAGGCCTCGATGCCCAAGGACAACATCGAGCGGGCGATGGCCAAGGCCACCTCGACCGCCGACGCCGACACGCTGGAGGAGTTGCGCTACGAGGGCTATGGCCCCGGCCAGGTGGCGGTGATCGTCGAATGCCTGTCCGACAACCGCAACCGCACCGCCGCCGAGGTGCGTGCCGCGTTCAACAAGAACGGCGGCACCATGGGTGAGACCAACTCGGTGGCCTTCAACTTCGAGCGCGTGGGCCTGGTGCGCTATCCGGCCGAGGCCGGCGGCGCCGACGAGATGCTGGAGGCGGCCATCGAGGCCGGCGCCGACGACGTGGTCAGCGACGAGACCGGGCACGACATCTATTGCCAGCCGGACGACCTGAACGCCGTGCGCGAGGCGTTGACGGCGGCCAAGGGCGAGCCCGAGGCGGCGCGCCTGGACTGGCGGCCCAACAGCACCGTGCCGGTGGACGAGGACACGGCCAGGACGCTGCTGAAGTTCCTGGACGTGCTGGACGACAACGACGATGTGCAGCGCGTGGCGGCGAACTACGAGATCGCCGACGAGGTCATGGAAAAGCTGAGCGCGTAGCGGGGCCGTAGGGTGCGTTCGACGGCCGCGAATGCGGCCGGCAACGCACCGGACCTTAAGCGAATGGTGCGTTGCGCCCCGGCTCCTGTCGCCCCGGATGGTCCTATCCGGTCGGCCTGAGACAACATCGACGCAACGGTGAGCCGGGGCGCGAACGCACCCTACGGGGCACCGCGAAGGACATATGATGCGCATCCTGGGGCTGGATCCGGGCCTGCGGGTCACCGGCTGGGGCATCGTGGAGGCGGCGGGCAACCACCTCTCGCACGTCGCCGACGGCGTGGTGACCAGCGACGAAAAGGACCCGCTGGCCGACCGGCTGGCGCAGCTGCATGACGCGATCATGGCCATCATCGCGCAGTATCACCCGGCCGAGGCGGCGGTGGAGGAGACCTTCGTCAACCGCAACCCGCTCAGCACCCTGAAACTCGGGCAGGCACGCGGCGTGGTGATGCTGGCGCCGGCGCGGTGCGGGCTGCCGGTGGCCGAGTACACGCCGAACGCGGTCAAGAAGGCCGTGGTCGGGCGCGGCCACGCCGAGAAGGCGCAAATCGCGCTGATGGTCCGGATGCTTCTGCCCGGCGCGGCGCCGGAGCGGCCGGACGCCGCCGACGCGCTCGCCGTGGCCATCTGCCACGCTCACCGGCGGGCCGGGCTGGCGGCGCTGGCGGGGGTCGGGGCAGGGGAGGGAGGCGCGCCGCGATGATCGCCAAGCTGCGCGGACTGGTGGACAGTGTGGACGCCGAGGGCGCCGTGATCGACGTGCACGGCGTCGGCTACCTGGTGTTCTGTTCAGGGCGCACGCTGGCGCGGCTGCCGGCGCCGGGCGGCGAGGCGGCGCTGGTCATCGAGACCCACGTGCGCGAGGACCACATCCACCTGTACGGCTTCGCCGACGTCCTGGAGCGGGACTGCTTCCGCCTGCTGGGCACGGTGCAGGGCGTGGGCGCGCGGGTGGCGCTGGCCATCCTGACCGTGGTGCCGGCCGAGCAGATGGGGCGCGTGCTGGCGGCGCAGGACAAGGCCATGCTGACCCGCGCCGCCGGCGTCGGGCCGAAACTCGCGGGGCGCATCGTCGCCGAGCTGAAGGACAAGGCGGCCGGCCTGGGTGCCCCGCCTGTGGCGCGGCCGACCGGGGTGGCGGTGGCGGGCGAGGCGCCGGCCGTGGCGGGCGCCGGCGTGGTGGACGACGCCACCTCCGCCCTGGTCAACCTGGGTTACGCCCGCGCCGAGGCGTGGACGGCAGCCTCCGAGGCGGCAACGGGGCTGGGCGATGCGGCGACGGTCGAAGCCGTGCTGGGCGAGGCGCTGAGGGTGTTGGGGCGGGGGACGTAGGGACGTAGGGTGCGTTTGACCGCCTCGACGAGGCGGGCAACGCACCGCCACAAAGTCGTTGCTGCGGCGCGGGGTCGTGCGCGCCCGTGGTGCGTCGCGCCTTCGGCGCAGACGCACCCTACTGGGCGCCCCGCCCGCCGCGCCTCAGCCCTGGGCGGCGGCGGTCTGCACGACACGGGGTTGCGAGCCGACCTCGGCCAGGATGTGGGCGGTGACCCAGGCGCGCAGGAACTCGGCCATGTCCTCGGTGAACCGGGACGGCCGCGACCCGGACAAATGGCGACGGCGGAAGTCCGCCATGTCCTTCATCCACTGCCAGCGGTAGGACGACAGCGCGTCGTTGGGGCCGTGCCCGCCGCGGGTGTCTTCCTGGTCCAGGTGCATGACGGCGGCGGCCATCAGGCGGTCGAACAGCCGGGTCACCTCGTCCCGGCCCGCGTTGGCGGCCCAGCGGTCATGGAGTGAGTTGGTCATGGAGACCAGTTCTCGGTGTTCGGCGTCGGCCTCCTCGTGCCCGGTGGCGTAGGCGGCGCGCCAGCGCAGCAACGGGCCGACCGGGCGTTCCGGCTCGGCGACGACGGCGATGGTGTCGGCCTGCAGTCCCTTCGGTCCGTCGCTGACGGTCATGCTCACCACCTGGCCCTCGGTCAGGTCGAACAGCCCGCACTGTTCGAGGGTGCGGACATGCACGAACACGTCGGCCTGGTCGCAGTCCCGCGTGACGAAGCCAAAGCCCTTGTAGGCGTTGAAGAACTTGACGACGCCCGCGATCCCCTCGGGCAGCGCCTCCGGAGCCGGGGCGCGGCAGGGTTCGGGAACCTCAAGCACCGCGTCGATGCTCTGGACTTCCCAGCCCTTGGGTCCCTCGATCAGGGTGCAATCGAGCCGGGTGCCCTCTGGCAGCCGGTCCAGGCCGCGCGCCTCGACCGCCGAGACGTGCAAAAACGCGTCCGGCAGGCCCCCGTCCGGACGAACGAACCCGAACCCCTTCTTTGGGTTATACCATTTGATTGCAACCTCGGTCATCCCTGTCCCCTCCGCCCAAAAAACATGCGTTGCCGATCCAAACGCACAGCAAGTTTGCAAGGCCGACGGGGCCGATGGCAAGCCTGCACACGACATATACCCAGGTTTTTGTTCGGGGCACTCCGACGGAAGCAGGGGATGGGCAGCGCGGCGGCCCGCGACAATCAAAGGAATCGTCCGTCTTTTGGCGCGGATGGGACCGTCTTTGGACGGAGGCTGGCGTCCCGGTCCGTCCCTTTGACTCGGTGGGTGTCGTGCCAAACGCGCACAATATTCAGGGATGTTTTCGCGTCTTGGGTGCGGCGTGGCGAATCGGAGGGTGGTCGCGCGGCCGTTGAAACGCCAACCGCCCCGGCCGGCGTGGCGCGGGGCGGTCAGGATGGGGCGGACCGGTGTGACGCGAAGCTATTCGCGCCCGGCGGTGCTGGCGAGTTCCGTCTGGTTACGCAGGCGCGCGTACAGGGTGTCGACGGCCTGACGCTCGCTCTGGAAGCGCTCCAGGTCTGCGCCAGCCAGCTCGATTGCCGGCTGGAAGCGGACACCCATGGGGTTCACCTTCGCGCCGTTGCGAATGATCTCGTAGTGCAGGTGCGGGCCGGTGGACATGCCGGTCGAGCCGACACGGCCGATCACCTCGCCTTGCTCCACGCGCTCGCCGGCGCGCACCTGGATGCGGCTCATGTGGGCGTAGGCGGTGGAGAACTCGCTGTTGTGGCGGATGCGGACGTACTTGCCATAGCCGCCCTTGCGCCCGGCGTAGTCAACAACGCCGTCGCCGGCGGCGTAGATGGGGGTGCCGGTGGGGGCGGCGAAGTCGACGCCGGTGTGCATCCGCGAATAGCCGAGGATGGGGTGTTTGCGCATCCCGTAATTGGAGGACAGCCGGGCGCCGTCGATCGGCGTGCGCATCAGGGGCTTGCGCACGCCCTGGCCCTTTTCATTGAAGTAGTCCAGGTGGCCGTCCGCCATTTCGAACGCATACGCCGTCATCCGGTGGCCGCCGTTGGTCAACGCCGTGAACAGGATCCGGCCGTCGCGCACGTGGCGGCCGTCTTCCGTATTAAAGCGCTCGTACAGCACTTCGAAGGTGTCGTCCTTCTGGATGTCGCGCTGGAAATCGATGTCATACGACAGGATGCGGACCATCTCGCTCAGGGCCTGGTCCGACACGCCGGCGTCCACCGCCGCTTGGTACAGGCTGAGAGTGATGGGGCCGCCGAAGCGGACCACCTCGCGCACCAGTTCGGCCTGCTGCTGTTCGGCGCTGAAGCCGTACTCGGCGTCGGCGTCCGGGGCCACGATCACCTGGGTCCCGGTGCTGGGCTCGAAATCGAAGCCCAGGAAGGCCAGCGTGTCGTCGACCGGTTCGGCGAAGCGGATGTTGACCCTGTGGCCCGGGCGCAGGCGTCGCGGATCGAAGACCTCTTGCAGGGCCTTGACCGCCTTGTGGGCCTCGACGCGGTCGACCCCGGCGTCGATGAGCAGCCCGATCAGGGTGTCGCCGCGATCGACGCGGGCGGTGATGGCGACCGGCGCGCTGGTGGAGGCGGGGACAGGGGGCGCGTTGGCTGGGGTCAGCATGGCCACGGCGCTGGCGGCGGGCGCCGCTTCGGGAGAGGCGCCGGCCGCCTCCGCCGTGATGGCCTCCGGCTTGCGCGGCGGCAGCGGCGCCGCCGCGCCGTCCAGCGCGGCGACGACGGCGAGGTCGGTGGCGTCCCCGTCGGTGGCGAGGGCCTGCGCCGGTACGACAAGGCTCGCCATGGCGGCCATGGCGAGCCCCGCGATCACGTCTTTGGCCCGGATCGGCGACGGGCGGTGTCGCGCCCCGTCGATGGTTCCGGTGGTGGTCGGTGTCCGTTCAACGCGCGGACTGTTCATCCCGTCCTCTCCATCCTTTTTTCTTCGCCGGCCGCGTGGGGCGGACGTCGGGTTTGGCCTCAGGGGGGCGCGGCGCGCGCCATTGCCCCGATTTTTCTGGCGGCTTTCTTGTTCTGCGCGCTGACTTGGGCGCCGGGGCACCATGGCAGCATGAGGGGTGCGACTCGGAATGTCAACCGAAGAGTCTTTGGAATCAAAGTTCTCTGCCGTGTTGTTTGAGTCACGCATCACGCATCTTCGCTAACATCGTGTTGCTGATTTATCACGAGTCAAGCTTTGATGAGGGGGGGGCGGCGAGGACTCTCGACGCGGGTGAGGGCCCGTTCCGGCCCTGGAGCCTGCGCCGGCTCGTGCCGGGGCGGACCCTGGGGCCGGCCTTCATGAATGTGATGTGCCGACGGGACCGCCGGCTCTGTCCGAAAGGATGCCGCCGTTTGTTCCAAATCGCGCAGCTTTCGGCAAGAATTTTATGGCCTATCCGGACGGGGCGCGGTTCCTGTCGGTGGGAGCTTCGTGGCGGAATGAAGGGGCGGGGGAGGGGTGCGTTGCACTCCACGTTGCACTCCAAAAGGCGGGACGAGCACAAGCGCGGTGGGCGCTAAGGGGAGACTTGGCATGAGACAACGGTGGGCATCGGGACTGGCGGTCGCACTGCTGGGCGTCGGACTGAACGCCGCTTGGACCGAGGCGGCGGAACGGGGCGCACGGCACGCGGAGGCCGGGATGACGGAGACAGAAATGGAGACGGCGGGCGCGACGATCCACGCCGTGACGGGCCTGGACCTGCCCGAGGGCGCCGAGGTGCTGGGCCTGCGGGAAGGCGGGGCGATCGATTCGTCGCTGTCCGCCAAGGTCGTGTTCCCCCCGACGGCGCTCGACCGGTTCGTGGCCGACCTCGGCCTGCGGCCGGCCGACTTCGGCGAGACGCGCCGGTACCTTCTCGGCACGAACGACGGATGGTGGGACCCGGAGGCGCCGCCCCGGCTGCCGACGGCGCACGTGGAGATGGCGCCGGGGCGGGTGCTGAACCTGGGCCTTGATCAGCGCGATCCCGACCGCCCGGTGGTCTATCTGTTCTGGCACACGACCTGAGCGGCGCGCGGGCAGAGTCGAGGGCGGGCCGGTGCGACGGCATCGTCGGACCGCAACCCCATCCGGCACCGGGCCGCATCAGCCCTGGCCGCGCCGGTGTAACGCGTTGATATTCCATGCTTTGCGTCGCCGCCGCGCCAAATGACGCCGATCCGTCATTTTTCTGTTGACCGGGTTGGTGTGTGTGAGTAGAACCCGGGCTCCCGACGCGACGGGGCGGGCCGAGAGGGGCGCGCGACGCGGTGTCGGGGGATCAGACTTG
>Ga0207419_1001130_pt1 | contig 21177 bp, 19 predicted proteins | sample ElkSloMetagenome_4_FD_184723 | JGI IMG/M metagenome (GOLD analysis project Ga0207419, IMG submission 184723) | Hot spring microbial communities from Elkhorn Slough, Monterey Bay, USA - MD2A (version 2) | ecosystem: Environmental > Aquatic > Marine > Intertidal zone > Estuary: Microbial mat ...
CATTTTTACCAGTCAGAATGCAGTAAAACTAGCCTTTGAAAAGCATCAACTGGAATTTGAGCATGTCTTTTGTGTTGGAGAAAAAACCTCAGGACTTATTCAGTCGTACGGATCACGACCCAAATTGGTAGCCCAAAGTGCCGCTGAGCTGGCGGAAGAACTTATAAATCATTTTCCAGAATTAAGTTTTGACTTTTTTTGTTCTGCACAACGCAGAGATGAGCTGCCGAATCTATTGAAAAATAACCACATCAATCTGAGGGAACATCACCTTTACCAGTCTGTACCTGATGTAAAAATCTTCCCCAATGATTTTGATGCTGTGTTATGTTTTAGTCCGCTTGGTGTTAAGGCGTATTATGAAAACCACAATAAACAGCCTATGGCCATTTGTATCGGGGAAACTACGGCGGCAGAGGTTAGGACGTTTACTTCTGAGGTTTTAGTGGCTAATAAAACTTCTATAGAAAGTGTGATAATTAGAACAATCAAGAGCTTTAACCAATTGTAACAAAAAAACCACCCTTAAAAAGGATGGTTTGCAAAATCTATTTTAAAACACTTTATTAATAATAAGTAAACCTCCTCACTCTAGCGATATGTTTAGCCAGTCTAATGACTTGGTGACTGTAGCCATATTCATTATCATACCAGACATACAGAATACAGCTTTTAGGATGTTCTGAAATGGTGGCCTTACTGTCAAAAATTGAAGGTGCAGAACAACCAACGATATCACTGGATACCAGTTCGTTATTGATGGAGTATTTAATCTGTTCGACCAGGTCGCCTTCAAGAGCATATGTTTTGATACATGTATTGATGCTTTCAACGCTTACATCAGATTTCAGGTTGAGCTTTAGAATGGCCAATGAACCGTTTGGCACTGGAACTCTTATGGCATTTGAAGTCAGTTTTCCCTCAAGCTGAGGTAAAGCTTTGGCAACGGCTTTTCCCGCACCTGTTTCTGTAATGACCATATTGATAGCAGCGGCGCGACCACGGCGGTATTTGCTGTGCATATTATCCACCAAATTTTGATCGTTAGTATAGGCATGTATGGTTTCCAAATGACCGTTTTCAATGCCAAAAGTATCTTCAATCGCTTTCAGAATCGGTGTAATGGCATTGGTTGTACAGGAAGCTGCCGAATAAATATCTTGTTCATCCAAGTCATAGTCGTTTTGGTTGACCCCATGAACAATATTAGGAATTCCTTTACCTGGCGCCGTAAGTAAAACTTTAGAAATACCGTTCGCTTTTAAATGTCTGCTCAAAGCCTCTTTATCTCTGAAGGCTCCTGTGTTATCTAAAACTAAGGCATCACTTATACCATAGGTTGAATAATCAATATCATCCGGTTGGCTTGCTGATATTAGATGAACCGTTGTACCGTTAACGATCAGGGCTTTGTTCTCATAATCTGGAACGACTGTGCCATGAAAAATACCGTGGATAGAATCGTTCTTTAATAAAGATAAACGTTTGTCAATAATTTCATCTGTGATTTCTCCTCTAGTGACTATAGCTCTTAATCTCAATTGATTTCCATTTCCGGTTTTAGTCATTAGCTCTCTTGCCAATAGTCGACCGATTCTACCAAAACCATATAACACCACATCTTTTGGAGTTATTCTGGAATGATATTCAATCTTCATTAATTTAAATACTAAAAAATCATCGATATCTTCAAAATCTTGACTTTCTATCTGATATTCGTGAGTCAATCTACCCAAATCTATTTTTGCAGGTGGAGTTTCCATGCGTAGAAGTGCCTCGGCTATTTTGAGAGATTCTACAATATTTATGGGCTTATCTAAAAACGCGTCCGTGTAATAATGTAGGTCAAGAACTTCTGCAACGCTTTTGTCAATTATAGGATTCTTAAAAATGATAAGTTCAACACCTCTGTCGTACCATAAATCTTGTACAGTTTTGATCAATTGAGCTGCTGTTTTACTTTTTTGAGCCTGTTCAGATAATTGAACTTCGATGTGTTTTAATGCTGGCATAGTTGGATTTTTTTTGCAAAAGTAGTCAACTATATCGTTTTCGTAAAATTTAATATTGAATTATTTCTATAATTCTATAGATCCAGATGCTCATTTCAAGTCAATCTTAATTCTCATTTTTTAATTTTAGATACATTTAAAGTATCTTAGTCTAAACTTTTGTAATGCCTTATTGGGTTTCTACATTACTGATTATTTTAATAATATACGTAGGTATAAGCATTGCACTGTATTACTTGCAGGACTACATGCTTTTTAGACCTGAAAAACTCCCTAAAGATTTTAAGTTTGACTATGAAAATCAGGTGACCAAAGAGTATAATATTGAAACCAGAGATGGCGCTATAATTAACGGATTGAGATTTTTCCCAAAAGGGGATAGTAAAGGTGTAGTCTTATATCTAAAAGGAAATTCAAAGAGCATAAAAGGTTGGGGCAAATTCGCCGTAGATTTTACACGTCACGGTTATGATGTCGTCATGATAGACTATCGTGGATTTGGCAAGAGTACAGGCAAACGAACCCAAAAAGCTCTAAAACACGATCTTCAATTGATTTATAATAAATTAAAAGAAAGAACCTCTGAAGACCATATTATTTTATACGGTCGATCTCTAGGCTCTGGTTTTGCTACAAAATTGGCGTCTATGAATGATCCTAAAATGTTGATTTTAGATGCACCCTATTACAGTTTGACCAAAGTTACCAAGCGCTATGCGCCGTTTATGCCACTATCATTATTGCTGAAATATCCGCTGCCAACCTACAAATGGATTAGATATGTGAGATGCCCCATTCATATTATTCACGGGACTCAGGATAAATTGATTCCTTTTAAAACCAGCATTAAACTTTCTAAAATTAATCCAAGCCTTACTAAATTACATACAGTTATTGGTGGTGGTCACAAAAATTTGAACAACTTTGAATCTTATCACGAAATGCTTGATGACATTTTGAACAGCGAACCTAAAAAAATCAACTTAGAAGAAACAAGTATAAATGTAAATCACAGTGCAAAAAGGTCTAAAAAGTAAGCTGAAATATGCTTTTGTAATTGGAATTATAACTTATCTGATGTTAGGAAGTGTTTTATATTTTTTTCAAGAAAAGCTCTTGTTTTTGCCAGAAACACTTGATGATGATTACGAATACCACTTCGAATACCCATTTGAAGAGTTATGTTTTGAAACTGAAAGTAAAGGATTAATTAATGCGATTCATTTTAAAGTACAAGATGAAAATAAGAGAAAAGGTGTTATACTTTATTTTCATGGTAACGCCGGAAGTCTGGCCCGTTGGGGAAAAATCACTGAATATTTTGTAAAAAAAAATTACGATGTTTTAGTGATGGATTATAGAACCTACGGCAAAAGTAAAGGCGAATTAAAAGAAAAATATTTCTATTCTGATGCTGAGCATTGTTATGATTATTTACTCAAAAACTACGATGAAAAGGAAATCCTGGTTTACGGAAGGTCACTTGGTACTGGCATTGCAGCCTATTTAGCTTCAGAAAATAATCCAGATCATCTCATCCTGGAAACCCCTTATTACAGTATCATTGATGTTGCAAAAGCTAGATTTCCTGTTTTTCCAGTGGAGAAGCTCTTAAAATATGAATTCCCTACCAACGATTTTTTAAAAAATGTAAATAGTCAAATCACCATTTTTCATGGGACAGAAGATGAAATCGTGCCCTATTCTTCAGGTAGAAAATTACTAAATGTTAGAAAGAATAAAATCAATTTTATAACAATTGAAGGCGGTAATCATAATAATTTAATTGAGTTTGAAGAGTATCATCGAGGAATTGATAACCTGCAAAAATACAAGTAATATAAATCTTACTTTCTTGTCTTAGTGCCGTAACTGGTTAAAACACTATCTTCAGGTTCTCAAAGCTAAATTATTTGAGCATTTGGGTCAAGTATATGGACAAATTTTCCGTAAGGATAACTTATAATACTATTTAACATCGTTAAAATGAGATAAATAATAATGATTATATTTTCTTTACAAACAAGCCGTCTTCAGTCTTATCAACTGTAGCCAATTCCTTTGCTCTTAGGCCTTTTAGAGCTTTATCCCATTTTTTATTAGACAATCCACTTTGAGTTTTAGCACCATTCAATTCTAAAACATCTGAAGTTTTAAGTAATTCCATAATAGCCTTTTCTTCACCAGAAAGTTCAACTTTTTTCCGTTCTGGTTTCATTTGTGGGAAGAATAAAACCTCCTGAATTGAAGGATTGTTGGTCAGGAACATGATCAGTCTGTCCATTCCAATTCCTAATCCGGATGTAGGTGGCATGCCGTATTCCAGGGCTCTTAAAAAATCGTAATCTATAAACTCAGTCGCTTCTTCATCTCCTTTTTTAGACAGTTTCAATTGCTCCTCAAATCGTTCTCTTTGATCTATAGGGTCATTAAGCTCGGAGTAGGCATTGGCAATTTCTTTTCCACATACCATCAACTCAAATCTTTCCGTTAACTCAGGATTTTCACGATGTGTTTTACACAAAGGGCTCATCTCTTTGGGGTAGTCGGTAATAAAAGTTGGTTGTATGAAGTTTGGCTCGCATTTTTCACCAAAGATTTCATCAATCAATTTCCCTTTTCCCATGGTATCGTCAACTTCAATGTCCATTTCCAGACATGCCTGACGTAGTGCATCTTCAGATTTTCCGGTTATATCAAATTCTGTAAATTCTTTAATGGCATCGGTCATGGATATGCGTTTGTATGGCGCCTTAAAATCGATGTTATGCTCTTTAAAGGTTGCTTTTGTAGTACCGTTCACTGCTATTGCACAATTTTCCAACAGTTCTTCGGTAAATTTCATCATCCAGTTGTAGTCTTTGTAGGCTACATAAATTTCCATGGCCGTAAATTCTGGATTATGCGTACGGTCCATGCCTTCATTTCTGAAGTTTTTGGAAAATTCGTAAACACCGTCAAAACCGCCAACGATTAATCGTTTGAGGTATAATTCATTTGCTATCCTAAGATATAGAGGGATGTCTAAGGCGTTGTGATGAGTAATGAAAGGTTTGGCTGCCGCACCACCAGGAATAGGTTGGAGAACAGGTGTTTCAACCTCCATGTATCCTTTTTCATTGAAGAAATTTCGCATAGCTGAAAACAACTTGGTGCGTTTCATGAAAATATCCTTAACATTAGGATTTACTGCTAAGTCTGCATAACGTTGTCTGTATCGTTGCTCAGGATCTGTGAATCCGTCATATTCATTACCTTCTTTATCTTTTTTTGGAAGCGGTAGCGGTTTTAAAGCCTTAGAAATCAGTTTGAAATCTTTTACCTTTACGGTCATTTCACCAACCTGTGTTTTGAATAATTCTCCTTCTAGGTGAATGAAATCTCCAATATCAAGCAGTTTTTTATAAACATCGTTGTAAAGGCTTTTGTCTTCACCTGGGCATATTTCATCTCTATTGAAATACACTTGTATTTTTCCTTCAGAGTCCTGAAGTTCAGCAAAAGAAGCTTTACCCTGGATACGTCTAGACATTAATCGGCCTGCAAGACTGACCTTTTTTCCTTCTTCAAAATTTGATTTTATTTTTTTAGAATTGCTATCAACAAAAACTTCATTTGCCGGATACGGATTTATACCCAAACTTCTGAGTTGTTCTAACTTTTGTCTACGAACGATTTCTTGTTCTGATAAGGCCATGACGAATTATTTTTTTTAAGGCTGCAAAGATAAGGTGTTTTCAGTATATACGCCTCTTACTATTTTCACATCATAATCTTAAAAGGATGTTTAAGGCCTTTAAAGTTATCGAGTTTAGCAACTAGTGAACCTACAGCAAGCTCTGCTTCTATTTTAATTGGAATTTTGTTTTTATCATCAGAAATCCAAACGGTTACGCCTTCTTCTTCTTTAAAAACCCGACCAGATTTTACGAATGGCTTAAATATTAAGCAGCGAACATCACCAAATTTGGTATCTATGATGTCTTTTCCCACGAATTTAGCTTTAAAGTCAAAATTCTCTTCATCAAAAAACATATTGAGCGTAAATTCATCACCAACGTTTAGATTTTTTTCATCAACCGTGTTTCTCAGGTAAAATAAGGCCGACATCATATCTTGAGAGCCTTTTTTAAATTTGTGTCTGTGAATAGTATCTTTCTTGAGATCCTTAACGGTCGCTATTCTGCTGTTTTGATCAAAATGGATTTCTTTGTTTTTTGTATAGCCTCCTTCATAAGTGTCTCTAGTGAATCTATAAGGTATAACAGAATCTATATCTATGTAAGTTTCAAACCTATCCCTTACTTTGAAAAAAACATCCAGTAATCCAGTGGATTTTCCATAGCCTATAATGTGATGAACAGGTTTGCCGTTTATGGAATCAGATTGTACCGTGATTGAAGCTTTACTAGCATTAAACCAGCCGTATTTTACTTTATAGCTTAGCCACTCGCCATTTTTAAATGCCTTTTGCTGAGCTACACTTGAATAACAACAAAGTAGGAGAAAAAATATAAAGGCAAGTCTCTTAATCATGACAGTTGGTTTCGTTATCTTTGAAATTGATCTCAGATTTTATTGAAGCGTTCTTACATAAAAGACAACTTTACAAGATAAAATCCTAACAGATCAAATAAATAACTAAAACAAATTTATAAATATTATATCCGCTGTGTTGATTTTATGTAAAGTTTTAGAAATCAAATTAAATCGAAGTACCAGGGAATAAAAAAACTTGCTGTAATCCAAAAACAAACATTTAAGATAACACCAACTTTAAAAAAGTCTTTAAACCTGTACTGTCCGGCACTGTAAACCATTGTATTAGTTTGATAACCAATAGGCGTCATGAATGTGGCTGAAGCTGCAAGCATAATTGTAATTAAGAAGGGTATTGGATTCATTTCTAAGCTGGAAGCCGTTGCGATTGCAATTGGTGCCATAAGCGCCGCTGAAGCATTATTAGACATCACTTCAGTTAGTAATGAGGTTGTGATGTAAAGTCCGGAAATTATAGCAATAATACCATGAGGGCTTAATTGATTCAACATAGACTCAGCGATTAATATATCTAAATCAGTTTTGTCGATGGCCAAACCTAAACTCAACGCACCGGCCAATAAAAAAACGATCTTCCAATTGATGGCTTCATAGACATCCTTCATCTTTAGAATTTTACTAAGCACCAATACGGTTACTGCGCTAATAGAACCGGTTAGAATGTCAACAATATTTAAAGCAGCCAGCGTAACCATAGTCAATATGAGGGCAGAAACCATGGTAAATTGCTTTTTGTTAAAGTCTGTCATATAATCTGCAGACAGGATAACGAATGGTGCATCCTGCCCGGCTTCTTTTTTCTTAAGTTCTTTAATGTAATGCGTTTTTACTTCAGCCAAAATCACATCTCCTGCACTTAATCTTTGCTTGTATAGGTCATTTTGTGTAATATCCCTTCTGTGTTTTATAGCAATAGGGATTGCTCTATACCTTCTTCTAAAATCGAGGTCTCCTAAAGTTTTACCATGTATTTCTGAAGATGAGGTAATTACCATTTCAACCAGAGCAGCATTTTTTCCCATGAGATCGTCTTCACCAATTTTAATAGGCGAAACATTAAAAGATTTAGCTTTACCTTTTAGAGATTTTATCTTTTCGGGATGGCATTTTACTTTTAAAATATCATTCTCTTTCAGCACAAAATCACCTTGAGGCATGCTGAGCAGCTCACCATTTCTCTTGACTTCAATAATATCCATATTAAATTCTGTGACAAGCTCTGAATCCATGATTTGATGGTTGACAGAATTAGAATTATTTAAAAGTTCTATTTCTGTGATATACTGATTGAAATCGATTGATTTTCTAAGGGTATTGCTGGTTAAGTTTTTTGGCAACAGTTTTAGACCAACCAGAGACATATAAATAATCCCAATAACAAGTAAGATAATGGCTACAGGCGTCATACTGAACATGTTCAAACCTTCAATGCCATTTTCTTCAGCAATACCACTTACTAATATGTTTGTTGAAGTACCAATTAACGTACACATACCTCCAAAAATTGAAGCAAAGGATAATGGTATAAGCATTTTTGCGGGATCCTGACCTGAGGTATGAGCAATTTGAACAACCACGGGAATAAACATGGCAACAACAGGTGTATTGTTTACAAATGCAGAAATTGAGGCAATCATCAGCATCATCATAATCATCCCAACATTAAACTTATATCTAAAAAATTTAGATAGTCGATGAGCGAGAACCTGTAGCGCACCAGTTTTAAGCAGCGCGGCACTTAACACAAACATGAAGGCGACTGTAATGGTGGCTTTATTGCTAAACCCCTTTATACCTTCGCCTGGCGTAAGCACACCTGAAAGCACAAGAGCAATCAATATCAGGATTGCTACAAGGTCTACAGGAAGTGCTTCTGTAGCAAAAAGTACAATAGCTACAACTATGATAATAAGTGTTATGATTGCTGCTGTTGTCATTCAATTATAAAATGTGCGCAAATATATTAATTCCTACTAAATTAGTAGGTATTTATTTTTATGCTTTGTTATTTAGCTGTTGAAAATAAAATGCTGGGAGTAAAACAATGACTAATAAAGGTTGTATTAAAAATCTTCTCACGTAAAATAATTGCATGTATGACTCAGATGTAATATTGTTTTCAATAATCCAGAAAACTAAAGATCCAACCAGAAACAGTGCGATAAATAAAATTAAGCTAAACTTGATGTAGGTTTTGTTTTCAAAGGCAAACCAAATTAGAATTAACGAGGAAAATGTATTGAGAAAATACCTAAAACCAAGATTAAAACTATAAAGCCAAAAATCAAGTTTTGGAAAAGGCATTTCCAAAAAATCACCATGATAGAAGTCAAGCAGAGGATCATAAAATAGTTTCTCTTCAAAAAAACGAAGTGTAATTAATCCACATAATCCCAGAGAGAAACCAATAATTGAAATAATTTTTTTCACTCTTTAACGACTTTCTTATAATTTTTTATCCAATATATCCATAAAAGAAAAACAAACCCATAAATAAAAAGAGGAAAGAAAATGTCATGTAAAACATCGTTATACTCGGGGTAGTGATGAGTCGCAATAGTAATTAAAGCTATTCTTAATAAATTGAATAAATAAATAAAAACACTTCCCATTAAAATATACAGCAAAGTAGATTTCGCCGTCTTCCAAAAAGCGACAATAAAAGAGAGGAAAAGAATTATTACACTAATACTATTACAGCCTTCAATAACCCTTGAAATGTAATTGTTTTCAATGCCAATCAGCATGTTTGGAGTATTGGGGTCTTTGGTGATAAACGTATTGTAACCCATTAATTTTATGACATGGTAAGTTTGATCAGCAACTTGTTCTGTAATAAAGTCCGGATAGTAATTATCTGAAGAAAAATAATTAAGATACCCTTGATAAATTACAGTCAATACAATGTAAGTTCCAAAAAAAAGACCGAGGAATTTTAATACTGCTTTATTGCTTTCTATAATGGATTTTAACCCCATGTAACGCCAATTATAATTAACAAAGTTATATAAATACTAGAGAATCCTAATCTAGGAATATTAAATACTTTTGAAAAAAATCCATTATGAACTCTAGTAAAATAATTAAGCATCTTGAAGAGGTATTGAAATCCGATCAAGACCTAAAGAAGAAGTTAGAACTCACATGCGAATATTTAAAAAACACAGTAGATCATTACGATTGGGTTGGTTATTATTTTGCTAATCATGAAAAGAAAACTTTGCACTTAGGGCCTTATGCCGGAGAACCTACAGATCATACTGTAATTCGGTTTGGCAATGGGATTTGTGGACAAGTAGCAGAAAGTAATGAAACTTTTTTGGTAGAAGATGTGCATGCTCAGGATAATTACATTGCTTGCAGCATCACTGTTAAATCTGAAATTGTCGTACCACTATTTGTTGAAGGAAAAAATGTAGGTCAAGTAGATATTGACTCAGATACAATTAACGCTTTCACCTCTGATGACAAAGATTTACTTAGAACCATTAATTCGATGGTTTCAGAGGTAATAATAAATGATGTAGAATTTCTAAATTCTTTTATCTCAAAATAAATTTGTTTTAATTTTACCTGAAAAATCAACAAGTATTAATCTTCAAGAGCTGCAACACCGGGAAGTGTTTTGCCTTCAAGCATTTCTAACATTGCTCCACCACCTGTCGATACATAGCTCACTTTGTCTTCAAAACCATATTGTTTTACTGCAGCAACGCTGTCGCCTCCTCCAACTAATGAAAAAGCACCATCTTTTGTAGCCTCTGCAATGGCATTACCAGCTGCAATTGTTCCTTCAGCAAAATTGGACATTTCAAAAACACCTAAAGGACCATTCCATAGAATAATTTTGGACATTTTAATGATTTCTGCAAAAGCCATTTGAGATTTTGGTCCAGCGTCGAGACCCATCCAACCATCTTCAATATTATTTATAGGCTGGACTTTAGTCTCACTATCATTTTTAAATTCCTGAGTCGTTTTAGAATCGACAGGTAAATGAACCCTTACATTTTTTGCTTCAGCAGCTTTCAAGATTTTTAAAGCAACATCCTGCTTATCATCTTCAACTAGAGATTCTCCAATTTTTCCACCCTCAGCTTTGATAAAAGTAAATGCCATGCCGCCGCCAATAATTAAGTGGTCTATAGCATCAAGCATATTCTCTATCACGGTAATTTTGCTTGAAACTTTTGCTCCACCAATTATGGCTGTTACAGGTTTTTCTTTAGAATTCATTACCTTATTTAGGCTATCTATTTCTTTTTTAAGAAGATATCCCATGCATTTTTCGTTTGCAAATTTAGCTGCAACTGTTGTAGAAGCATGAGCTCTGTGAGCAGTCCCAAAAGCATCATTTACATATACGTCTGCAAGCTCTGCAAGCTCTTTTGCAAAACTTTCGTCTCCCTTTTTCTCTTCGTTGTGAAACCTCAAATTCTCTAATAGCAAAATTTCTCCAGATTGTAAATTATTAGCTGCTTCGCGAACGTCTTCACCAACACAGTTATTTATAAACTTGACTTTAACACCCAGTACTTCAGACACTGTGTTTACGATGTGTTTTAAAGAAAACTTATCTTCTGCACCACTTGGTCTGCCTAAATGAGACATGAGAATGGCACAACCTCCGTCTTCGAGCACTTTTATAATGGTTGGTTTTGCACCTTCAATTCTACTTTTGTCTGTGACTTGGAAATCTTCATTTAATGGCACATTAAAATCAACTCTTATAATTGCTTTCTTATTATTAAAATCTATATTGTCAATACTTTTCATAGGTGTTTTATTTTAGTTCAAATTTAAACATTATTCATCAAATGAAATCAGAGGTTTTGTGATGATTTCATAAAAATTAAATTAATTTCGTACAAAAATTAATACATGAACACAGAAAAGCCACTCATATTAGTTACGAATGATGATGGAATTACTGCGCCTGGGATTAGACACCTAATAAAAGCCGTAAAAGAGTTAGGAGAAGTTGTTGTTGTTGCTCCAGATAGTCCTCAAAGTGGTATGGGTCATGCCATTACAGTTGCCAACAATCTTTATTGTGATAAAATTACCACTTCAGATAGTGACCTAGAAGAGTATAGTTGCTCTGGTACGCCGGTAGATTGTGTTAAAATAGCCACACAAGCTGTTCTTAAACGTAAGCCAGACTTATGTGTAAGCGGAATTAACCATGGGTCTAATTCATCAATAAACGTCATTTATTCCGGAACCATGAGTGCTGCGGTAGAAGCTGGTACGGTTGGTATTCCCGCAGTAGGCTTTTCTTTATGTGATTATGCCATGGATGCGGATTTTGAGCCAACCACAGATTTTATAAAAAAAATCGTAAAGTACATGCTACAAAGTGATGTAGAGAAAGGGACAGTACTCAATGTAAATTTCCCAAAATTAAAGGCAGAAGATATTAAAGGTATAAAAGTTTGCCGTCAAGCCAAAGCAAGATGGGAAGAAAACTACGATAAACGCCAAAACCCTCAGGGAAGAGACTATTACTGGCTTACCGGAGAATTCATAAATGAGGATGTAGGAGAAGATACAGACGAATGGGCTCTGTCTCAAGGGTATGTTTCGGTTGTGCCTATCCAATTCGATTTAACAGCACATAAACAAATCAACAATCTTAAAGAATTAAATGTTGAACATTAAAAAAGAAATTGCAATAGGATTGCTTTTGGGGTTTATTTGTACCCTATCTGGAATTTACATTTACGTAGCCATTTTTACCAATTACGATTTGTTTGCTTCATTCAGTTTAGCTTACAAAGACCATTTTCTCGGAGATTTAATTAGTATTGGAGCCATTGCAAACTTTCTTCCTTTCTTTGTGTATCTAAAAAAAAATCAGATTTATCGAGCAAGAGGAGTCCTGATATTTTGTATACTTTTAGCTGTTTTGATATTAATTTTAAAATCTCGTGAAATCCTTTCATTAGTATAAATATGGAGTTTAAAAAATCTTTCGAAATTCGTTGGAGCGATCTAGATGCTAATAGACATTTAGCAAATTCTGCTTATCAGAATTTCATGAGCCATACCAGAATGGCTTTTTTGCTATCGCACGGGTTCACTCAAAAAGAGCTCTTAAAATATAATATTGGACCAATAGTTTTTTATGAACATATTTATTATTTCAAAGAATTATTACCAGAAGATAGGGTTGAGGTAAACCTTAGACTTAAAGGCTTATCTAAAGATGGTATGTTTTTTAATTTTGAGCATGACTTCTTCAATCAAAACGGTAGAAACTGTGCCAGATGCGAAATGATGGGTGCATGGATTGATATGAAAACTAGAAAGTTGGTAGAATTACCAGAACACCTTTTAAAACCTTTAGAAGTTCTTGAAAAAACTGAAGACTTTAAAATACTTACCAAGGAAGACACAAGAAAACATGGTGTAATACCAAAAAATAAATCGTAGTATCATTTGATTTTTTAATTAATAAGAATTAAGCAAAAACAGATTGCAGAAAATCTTATCTCTTTAACAATTTAATTTTTATTCTTTTAACTATATTTGATCTTTATTTAACTTATAGCCAATATACTGCACCATGAGTCTGGGTCATGAAGAACTAATTAAAATAATTGAGAATTCTCCCACGCTTATTTGGAAATCAAATATTGATAAATCTTTAGTCTATTTCAATAATGCCTGGTTAAAATTCAGGGGAACTACACTTAAAGAGGAAATTGATGATGGTTGGGAAAAAGGGATACACCCAGATGATTTGCAAAACTGTCAGGACTTATTCGATAGATCTTATGCAAATCAGGAAAGTTTCGAAACCACATATAGACTTAAAAGACATGACGGAGTATACAGAATCATAAAAGACAAAGGGATCCCAAATTTTGACGGATCTAATAATTTTTTGGGCTTTATAGGTTATTGTATAGATGTTACAGACCAAAAGAAAGCAGAGCAAGATTTACTAAATGAGAGAGAGCGATTAAGCGGTATTCTTACTGGTACCAATTCTGGTACCTGGGAATGGAATGTGCAAACCAGAGAAACCATATTTAATGAAAGATGGGCAGAAATAATTGGCTACAACCTAAAAGAATTAGAGCCTGTCAGCTTAGATACTTGGATAAACCTTTGTCATCCTGAAGATTTAGAAAAAAGCAATCAACTTTTTCAGGATTTGTTTGATAAAAAGACAGATTATTATGAATGTGAAGTTAGGATGCGTCATAAAAAGGGGCATTGGGTTTGGATACTCGATCGTGGAAATGTTTCTTCCTGGACAAAAGATGGAAAGCCTCTTCTTGTAAGAGGTACACATCAGGAAATAACAGATAAAAAGAAAGCTCAGGAAGAATTAATTAAAGAAAGAGAGCGACTTAGCGGTATTCTAATCGGCAATAATTCTGGTACATGGGAATGGAATGTTCAAACTGGTGAGACTACAATTAATGAACGTTGGGCAGATATTATAGGCTACTCCAAAGAAGAATTAAAACCAATAAGTCAAAAAACCTGGCATGAATACGTCCATCCGGAAGATCGTGAGAAAAGTGATCAATTATTTGAAGCTCATTGTAAAGGGAAAACTGACTACTACGAATGTGAAATTAGAATGCGTCACAAAAAGGGGCATTGGATATGGGTTTTAGATCGAGGAAAAGTCATTACAAGGACAGAAGATGGTAAGGCTCTGGTTGCTATGGGTACCCATCAGGACATTACAGAGAGAAAAGAATCCGAAAAAAAACTTGCAGACAGCGAAGCTAAATTTCGAGATCTCGTAGACAATACCACAGATGTGATTTATACCATCAATACTGATGGTATTTTTACTTTTATATCTGAAGCCTGGAAAAGGCAATTAGGTCATGAGCGGCATGAAGTGCTTGGTCAATCTTTTACAAATTTTTTACATCCAGACGATTTTGAGCCCAGTACAGAAAAATTAAGAGAGGTATACTATTCAGGAGAAACCTTAGAAGAATTCGAATATAGGATAAAACATAAAGATGGCTCCTGGCGTTGGCATAGATCAAGTGGGAAGTTTAAAAAAGATTCTGCTGGAAATGTCGCTTTGTTTGATGGACTTTCACATGACATAACTCAACAAAAAAAAGATCAGGCAGAAATAGCAAAACAGTCTGCTTTGCAGAGAACATTAATTAAGCTTGCAACCTCATTTATCAATGTACCGCTATCCAATGTGGACCATGCAATTAATGATGCTTTGGCTCTCACAGGAAAGCACTTCAAGGTAGACCGAGCTTATATTTTTGATTATCATTGGGATACCAATACCTGTGAAAACACCTACGAGTGGTGTGCAGACGGAATAACTCCTGAAATAGAAAATCTAAAAGAATTAGATTTAGATGAAATGAAGGATTGGGTCAAGACCCATAAGAAAGGAGAAAAAATGCTATTTGAAGACGTTTCTACCCTTGAAGGAGAAGACATAGGTATCAGAGAAATACTGGAGCCACAAGGCATAAAAAGTCTACTTACATTGCCACTCATGGTAGAAAAATTCTGCATTGGTTTCGTAGGGTTTGACTCCGTAAGAGATAATCGCTCTTATTCTAAAAGCGAGGAAGATCTGTTAAAGGTGTTTGCTGAAATGCTTGTGAATGTATCAACAAGAAAATCTTCTGATCAAGAACTTTTAAAACAAAAAGAAAAAGCAGAAACAAACTCTAGAGAATTAAGAGAAGCCCAAAAGGTGGCAAATCTTGCCAATTGGTATGTTAATGTCGAAACTAATGAGACGATTTGGAGTGAAGAATTATATACAATGTATGGCTTAGATCCTAAATTACCACCACCAAACTATAAAAGCCAAGAAAATCTTTACTCGGAATCCAGTTGGAAGAAGTTACAAAATGGAGTTACAGAATGTATAAAAAACGGAAAGTCCTATGAGCTAGAATTAAGGTTTATAAGATTTAATGGGACAAAAGGATGGATGTGGGCAAAAGGAGAAGCGATCTATGACGTAAATAAGAATCTAGTTGGATTAAGAGGGATTGCCCAAGATATTACCAATAGAAAACGCTTGGAGCTAGAGCTAAGTAGATCAGAAGAGCGGTATAAAAAAATAGCCAGGAGACTACAAGTTGCAACCACATCTGCAGGTCTCGGTATATTTGAGTGGAACATCCTGGACAATGATCTAATTTGGGATGATAAAATGTATGAACTTCACGGGATGTCCAGAGAAGATACAAAGCTCAGTTTTGAGTCATGGTCCAATTGTGTTCATCCAGAGGATTTAGACAGAGCCATCGCAGATGTTAATAATGCAGTTGCAGGAAATCGAGAGTTTGATACTACCTTTAGAGTAATTCATGCAAATGGAGACGAATTTTACATTAGAGGATACGCTCACGTGATCAGGGACAAAAATGATGTTGCAATTAAAATGATTGGTGTAAATTTAGACGTTACCGAAACACAGCTTCATCAACGCAGTTTAGAATTTAAAAATCAGCAGCTTGTTGATTTTAGCAATATTCTGGCGCATAATCTAAGGGCACCTTTAGTCAACATTGCAATGCTTGCAGATCTTATTGATGAAAGCGAAGATGCAGCAGAAGCTAAAGAGTTTACAGTTCAACTTAAGTCAGTTTTAGAACATCTAAATGAAGTCTTTAATGAATTGATGGAATCTATTCAAATTAAACAAGATTTGGACGTCGAAATTGTTAGGATTAATTTAAAGGAAAGAATAAATAAAACTCTAAAAGGTTTGAGAAGCCAGATTGAAAAGCTTGATGCTACGATAGATATTGATTTATCCGAGGTAGACATGATAAGATACCCATCTAAATACATAGATAGTATTCTTAGTAATCTGTTAAGCAATACATTAAAGTACCATTCACCATCACGTAAGCCTGAAGTAATGGTTAAAACCAAAAAAGTAAACAGAGACGTAATTCTCTCTATTGAAGATAATGGATTAGGCTTAGATATGAATCTAGCCAATAAAAATCTCTTTAAAATAAGAAAAGTGTTCCATGATCATCCAGATGCTAAAGGATTTGGCTTATTTTTGATAAAAACTCAGATTGAAGCCATGGATGGTGAAATTTGGGTAGAAAGTGAGATTGATAAAGGAGCCACTTTTTTTGTAAAATTTAAAAACGCAGCGATATGAAAAACCTTCCAAAATTGTTTTTAGCCGAAGATGATGCTATCTTTTCTATGCTAATGAAAAGATCCCTCAAAAAGCTAGGATATGATGAGCAACTTGTTGTTTTCAAAAACGGGCAGGAATTATTAACTGAAATAAAAGCAAATACAACTAGCGAAGAAGGCTTACCAGATATTATTTTGTTAGACCTCAATATGCCAGTGATGGATGGTTGGCAATTTCTCGATGCCATTATTACTTTTTATGATACTTTACCAAAAAGTATAGACATTTATGTGTTGTCTTCATCAATTTTTACTGAAGATATCGAAAAAGCTAAAAAATACAAAATCGTAAATGATTATCTCGTTAAGCCAGTGTCCAGAGAAAAATTAAATGAAATTCTAGCTAATTTGATGGATAACAAGACAAACGAACTAAATTAAACCCTAAGAATTTAACATATTCCAAAGTTTATCTTTCAACTCCTGCAAGCCCTGTTGAGCAACAGAAGAAATAAATAAATAAGGGATATTTTCAAATTTATCTTTAAGTTCTGAATCTAATTCACTTTTAAGTTCAGCATCTAGCATGTCACTTTTAGATATGGCTACAATCCTTTCTTTGTCAAGCAGTTCTGGATTGTAACGTTTTAATTCGTCAAGTAAAATATCGTATTCTTTTTTGACGTCTTTTGCATCTGCCGGTACCAAAAACAAAAGGGTAGAATTTCTTTCAATATGTCTTAAAAATCTGTGTCCTAAGCCCTTTCCTTCAGCAGCTCCTTCAATTATTCCCGGAATATCGGCCATCACAAAGGTTTTATAATCTCTGTATTTTACTATTCCCAAATTTGGCTTCAAGGTTGTAAATTCATAGTCAGCAATTTTTGGTTTTGCAGCCGTTATCACCGATAATAATGTAGATTTTCCAGCATTGGGAAATCCCACTAAGCCTACATCTGCCAAAACTTTTAGCTCTAAAGTAATGTCTTTTTCTTCACCAGGCATACCATTTTGGGCATATCTTGGTGTTTGATTGGTAGAACTTTTGTAGTACGTATTTCCAAGTCCACCTTTCCCACCTCTGGCAATAATGTATTCCTGACCTTCTTCGGTTAGTTCTTTTTCAACGTTTTGAGACTTAGTATCACGAATCACAGTTCCTAAAGGGACTTCAATATATTCATCAGCGCCATCATGACCAGTACTAGTTTGTTTTCCACCATTACCGCCATGTTCTGCACGGATATGTCTTTTGAATTTAAGATGAAAAAGCGTCCAGAGGTTTTTATTAGCCTTAATGATAACATGACCGCCACGACCACCATTACCGCCATCTGGTCCACCTTTTGGGATATACTTCTCTCGGCGCAAATGCGCAGAGCCTTTGCCGCCGTTTCCAGATTTGGCATGAATTTTTACGTAGTCAACAAAATTACCTTCAGTCATATACTCATTATTGCTTGCAAATATCTTAAAATAAAATTCAATCCTGTAACAATTATAATCTTATACGAATTTGACTCATAAACTTGATTACCAATAAAAGTCACGTATAATGCTGACCTGTTTTTGGAGAAGTATCCATGCGACATAAAAATAACATTCGGTATTATCTATCAACAGAGAATGTTTATTTTTACAACATGAAACCATTCATATTCGCTATTATTTGCGTTTTGTGTTATGCTTGTAAACAAGAAACTTTTGAAAAAATCGATGCTAACGAAGTAGCAGAAGAAGAATTTAAAAGCTTAAACTTAAAACAAGTCGATCAATTTCCTCTATTTAAAACCTGCGATGAAAATGATACGGCACAGGACCAAAAAAAGTGCTTTGAGACCAAAATTCATGCGTGGCTTAAACCTCACGTTGATAGCCTGAAGTACAATACTTCCAAAGGTGACACTATTCACCTTTATTTAAAAATAAATACCAATGGTGATTTAGTTCTGGATTCCTTAAAATCAAAATTAGACATCAAACAGCAATTTGATAGTATTTTTCTTGACGCTCCCAAATTTTATCCAGCACAAAAACGTGGTGTTCCCGTACAAGTTTCTTTTGAATTGCCTTTAATTCTAAAAGTGAATCAGACGTTATAATCCCTGCCTTTCCAACTGTAATTGCCTTTGAGGGCAAGCAATCCTAAATAAGTACTGACGAAAGGGTAAATTAATAGCATGGTTATATAATCCCGCAAACACAAATTTGTTTTAAAGAATTTGTTGCCAATGTATAAAGTGAAGAAGTCTATCCCTAATTTGAATAACCATAACCAATAGAATTGCAGAAAACTCCTGAAAAAGAAAGCTAAAATTAAGCTTATAATTAAAATCAAGTTTGTAGTTAGAACTAACACTCCAATGACTTTAAGCCAAGTATTTTCATAATATTTGGCCTTAGAAGCCCAACGAATTCTTTGTTGAGTCAAGGCGTTAAAATTTTGCTCAGGTGTTGTCCAAACGATGGCCTCTTCGTGATAAATTGCATTTATTTTTTTCTTATGTTGTTTGAAGGCCTCTAACGTAAAAACATCATCACCACTAGTAATATGTCCGTGAGATTGAAAGGCGTTTAAAGTTTTTAAAGTTTTCGTCCTATAGCAAAGGTTTGCAGCATTACAATACAAAGCGTCGGAAGTTTTGAAACTCCCTAATCCTATTACTTGTAAGCTCATCATGTCAAGTACTTGGAATTTGGTCCAAAATGAGGAGTCTTCAATTATTTTTACTGGTCCGGCAATGAGGTCTGATTGATTTTTTATAATGACATTGTTGTAATGCAAAAGCAAATTTTCGGGTAGAAGACAATCAGCGTCTGTGGTCAATACGTATTGATTTTTAACCTGATATAAAGCCGTTAGGATGGCGCTTTTTTTTGGAGATTTTGTCTTAAATTGATTATTTAAAATTCTAATATTCAGATCAGGATTTTTGGACTTCCAATCTTCGCAAGTCGACACTGATTCATCTTTAGATTCATCGTCAACAAGTAAAATTTCAAATAAGTCTGAAGGGTATTTCAATTGACTTAAAGTATTCAGTAAATGAAGTAAATGTTTTTCTTCATTTCTAAATGGAATAATAATGCTAAAGGTGGTTTTTTGCACATCATCATCATCAATTTCAATTTGATTGAAAGTATCAAACTTAAAGGTGTAGAATAAAATGCTAATCACATAGAGTAATAGGATAAGTGAAAATAAGCTGATCATATGTTTTGCGTAAAAAGTTTAGGATGCCATTTAAACATCCAAATGTATCCAATGGAAGCTGGAATGACCGTGTTGAAAATCCACATAAGAAAAATAACGAACAGAATTTCAGGGGAATTATATCCCAAAATTGTAAAAATAGTTAGGCAAACACTGCCTTTAACTAAAGCATCTGTAATTGCAAAAATTGGAATAATTGAAGAAACCAAATAGACTAAAGACATTCCCCAAAAGGCATCAAAATAATTGATTTCAATTCCTAAATTCCATATCAAAAACACGAATTGATGAGAAAAAATAAGATATCTAAAAACACTCCAGGCGAGGACTTTAAATTTTATGTGGTCTTCAATTGCAGGAATATCAGCAAAAATCTTACGGCCTACTTTTCTTATCGGTGATATAAAAAAAAACGAGAGAAAAAAGACAAATATCCATAGCCACTGTAAGTTTAAAATACTTTCTAAGTCTAATTTGGTTGATAAAAGTATGAGTCCTAAGACACCAAAAGCTATGGTTGTAAAGAGTTGTGCCATTTGACCAAGACCAGTTAACGAAATGATTTTTAAAGACTCTTTTTTAGAGTAAAACATGCACTTACCTCCAAATTCTCCTAATTTTTGTGGTGTAAAAATGGATAATCCATGAGCGATCAAAGTTTCTTTACTCGCATTTTTAAATTGAGATTTTTGGATTAAAATTTGCCATTTTTTTATTTCCCCAAACCAATTCAGAAATGATAAAATCGATAATGTTAGAGCGATAGATAATAAAGACATTGAATCAAATGATTCTTGTGAGAAAGAGAATGATTGATTTTTAAATGCAAAAATGATGTAAACACAACCCGAGCTAACAAGAGCAAATTTCAGTACAGAAATTAACCAGGAGCGAGTTTTGTCTTGTATCTTTGGCATATGCAAATAAACGAATAATATGTAATGTCGGGAAATGTTTATTTCAGAGATTCTGATTTTGAAACCAGAACAGCATATAGAAACATAAAGAGCACAAAAGCATGTCTTTAGTAAAAGAACAAATTATACTAGGTGTAGATCCAGGAACAACCATCATGGGTTTTGGTATTATCAAAACGCAGGGGAAATCTATGGAATTGCTCCAGCTCAATGAATTGAATCTTAAAAAATATAAAGATCACTACACCAAACTGCGCTATATATTTGAGCGTACCATTCATTTAATTGACACTTACCATCCGGATCATCTGGCCATTGAAGCGCCTTTTTTTGGCAAAAATGTCCAATCTAT
>Ga0207419_1001132_pt1 | contig 21121 bp, 24 predicted proteins | sample ElkSloMetagenome_4_FD_184723 | JGI IMG/M metagenome (GOLD analysis project Ga0207419, IMG submission 184723) | Hot spring microbial communities from Elkhorn Slough, Monterey Bay, USA - MD2A (version 2) | ecosystem: Environmental > Aquatic > Marine > Intertidal zone > Estuary: Microbial mat ...
CTCAAGCAAGCTTGGCCGCATCGCATTTATAATATAGAAAACTTGCGGGCAGGATTACAGATCCCAAAGCGTTCCGCTTTGAAAATAGTCCCAACAAAAAAACGCTCAAGTAAACTTGGCCACATCCCGTTTATAATCTAGATAACTTGTTAGCAGGATTGCAGATCCCAAAGCGTTCCGCTTTGAAAATAGTCCCAACAAAAAAACGCTCAAGCAAGCTTGGCGTTTTTTCTTATAGAACTATTTATTCGTGACCTCGGCAGGATTCAAACCTGCAACCTTCTGAGCCGTAATCAGATGCGCTATTCAGTTGCGCCACGAGGCCGTTAAAGCGAGTGCAAATATACAGCAATTCTTAAAAAACTACCAAACTATTCGTTTCAAAATTCTATTTCATTATTTTTGAGTCATGATTAAAAAAGACACTTTAGACCGTTTTAATTACCTCTTCGATAAAGAACTCATAGAAGCCATCGCAAAAGTGGCGACCTTGAAAACTTTTCAAAAAAATGATATTATTATAGATATTGGTCAGGAACTTAATCATGTGCCATTACTGGTCCACGGCAATATCAAGGTACTGCGAGAAGATCAAGACAATCACGAGCTACTTTTGTATGTATTAGAAACAGGCGATACTTGTGCCATGTCACTCACTTGCTGCATGGCCAAATCCGTGAGTAAAATAAGAGCTATTGCAGATGAAGACACTACGGTAATTATGATCCCAACAGAACAAATGCGCATCTGGTTTAATACTAATGAAAGCTGGCGCAATTTTATCTTACAAAGTTATCAAACCCGTTTTGATGAAATGCTAGAAACCATAGATACCTTAGCCTTCATGAAAATGGATGAACGCCTTTATAAATACCTCATAGATAAAGTAAAACTCACGGCTTCAACCCAACTTGAAGTGACGCATCAAAACATCGCTGAAGATCTGCATACTTCCAGAGTGGTCGTCTCTAGATTGTTGAAGCAATTAGAGCGGCAAAATAAAATTAAATTGGGTCGCAACAAAATAGACATTTTAGACTTTTAAATTAATAGCTATGGAAATATTACAACAACCTTGGCCTTGGTATGTTTCGGGTCCATTAATAGCACTTATAATGTTTGTTCTCCTTTACTTCGGAAAAACATTCGGGATGTCCTCTAATCTCAGAACATTTTGTGCCATTGGTGGCGCGGGTAAAAAAGTAAGTTTTTTTGATTTCGACTGGAAAGCACAACGCTGGAATTTAGTGGTGGTGCTCGGAGCCGTTTGTGGCGGCCTTATAGCTGAAACTGTCTTGGACAATCCTAATGCGATAGCCTTGAGCGACTCCGCTGTAAAAAGTTTAAATGAATTAGGTTTTGACAACGTCGGAGCAAATTTATTACCGCCAGAATTATTTAGTTGGCAAGCCGTAGGCAGTGCAAAAGGCCTTGCCATACTTATCGTTGGTGGTTTTCTAGTAGGCTTTGGCACGCGCTATGCCGGTGGATGTACCTCTGGTCATGCCATCACAGGGTTAAGCAGCTTACAATGGCCTTCTTTGGTAGCTGTAATTGGGTTTTTTATAGGCGGTTTAATTATGATTCATATACTCTATCCTTTAATTTTTTAACTTATGAAGTACTTAAAGTTTTTTATTGTCGGAATTATTTTTGGTATGGTCTTGGTAAAATCTGAAGCCGTATCTTGGTATAGAATTTATGAAATGTTCAGATTTCAATCTTTTCATATGTATGGCATCATTGGTTCTGCCGTAATTACAGGTGCCCTACTCCTCATCATTGCAAAAAAATTTAACCTAAAAACTACTGAAAATACCTCTATAAACGTACCACTAAAAGACAGAGGGTTTGCGCGTTATATTTTGGGTGGCTCATTGTTTGGATTGGGCTGGGCTCTTTGTGGCGCATGCCCAGGACCAATGTATATATTGGTGGGCACTGGGGTCTTTACCATGCTTATTGTTATTGCTGCCGCTATCTTAGGCACCTACTGCTATGGTCTTTTGAGAGCTAAGCTTCCGCACTAAGAAAGATTTATAGCTTTTAACCAAGCGAATTCCTTATAAATAATTTAAAAGAAATAAGTAAGGAGAAGTAAGTCGTATAAAAATATGGGAAATGCCGGTAAAGGATTCCATATTTCATTGGGCATTGCTATCACATTCTTATTTTATTTAGATGTTTTACTACCACCTTTGCCTTACTAACTCATGACTTTTGTCATTATTTTTAATTATCTGTTTGGTTAACTTTGGCCTGCTTTATAATTTTTTTGGTAGAATACAGTAAATTAAAATTAATAACATGAAAACATTTGCACTAAATATACAAAACTTAAAATGCCATGGCTGCGCCAATACTATTACTAATCAATTAAGTAAATTAAAGGGTGTTTCTAATGTAGAAGTCCATAATGATACAGAAGAAGTCATGTTCTCAGCAGAACAACCCGAGCAAGAATTGGTTGTTAAACAAAAATTAGCACAGTTAGGCTATCCAGCAATAGATGACCCTAACAGTTTATCTCAAAAAGCAAAATCGTTTGTAAGTTGTGCCGTTGGACGCATGTCTAAATCATAACCGTTGTTTTTTAAACGATTTCTGCACTTAATCCGGCTTCTAATAAAACCGAACATCGTGGCTTTAAATCGTCGTAAGCACCGGTTTTAACTGTACATTTGCCATTATAGTGAACAATTAAGGAGCATTGTTCTGCTTGTTCTGGTGTATGATCGCATGCGTAAATAAGTGTTTCAATCACATGATCAAACGTATTTACCTCATCATTGAATAAGACGAGCTCATTCTGTTTTTCAACAGCTTCCTCAAGTAAGAGCTCCTCAATTTGCTTTTCTTGTGTACCCATAGCCATTATTTTATAATGAAATTTAAAACTTTCATCACTACCTTAAGATATTCTAATTTATAAATTTTAGAGCAACCCACTGCCCTCTTTCAATAATTTCATTAAATTTTAACAATTGTGCTTCGCACGCGGCCATGATTTCAGGAATATCATCGGTGTAAAAGCCACTTAAAAATAACATTCCATTATCATTGAGACTTTCCACATATTTATGAAGGTCTTGAAGCAGTATATTTCTATTAATGTTAGCAATAATTACATCGTAAACACGCTCTTGTAATAGAGATACATCTCCTTGTTTTACGGTGATTTTATCGCAAGCATTGCGTTCAACATTTTCTAAACTATTACTGTAACACCAAGCATCTATATCCAAAGCGTCTACTGCCGAAGCGCCCAGTTTCTCTGCCAATATAGCTAATACTCCCGTTCCACAACCCATATCTAAAACCGTTTTATTTTCGAGGTCATTACGTAATAAAAATTGAATCATCATATGTGTGGTCTCATGATGACCTGTGCCAAAGGACATTTTAGGTTCTATAATGAGATCGTATGTGGTAGTCGCCTGCTTGTGAAAAGGCGCGCGCACCGTAACAGTATCATCTACCAGAATTGGATTAAAGCTGCTTTCCCAAGTTTCATTCCAATTGACTTGCTCTATTTCCTTAAAGTCATAGCTAATGCGAAACTCATCGGAATTTAAAATCTGTATATCCTGAAGCAAATGACGATTCCAATTCTCTTTTTGAATATAAGCCGACAAACCCTCATCTGTTTCAACAAAACTTTCAAAACCAATTTCTGCCAGTTGGGCCATTAATATTTCTGTTCCAGGTTGTGAAGGTTCAACCATAAACTCGTAACCCAAATAAGTATTATGCTTCATAGTTTTATATGTATCAGCACCGCTGTTCTATAGATCATAAGAAATGTCATCACATCTCATACGGTATATGAACGCTTTTCTTGGTATAACATCTAAATAATAGAAATCTTAAAAGGCGTTAACTATAGCAAAGAAATCTTCAGCCTTAAGAGAAGCGCCTCCAATAAGCCCACCATCAACATCAGGTTTAGAAAAAATTTCTTGGGCATTGTTAGGCTTTACGCTACCTCCGTATAAAATAGTGACCTCATCGGCCACGTTCTCTCCGTATTTATCCGCTAGCGTTTGTCTTATAAAGGCATGCATGTCTTGGGCCTGATCGGGTGAGGCTGTCTCGCCTGTACCTATAGCCCAAACGGGTTCGTAAGCCAAAACTATGTGTTGAAAAGCCTCAGCATCTAAATGAAATAACGCACTTTGTATTTGTTCTGCGACAACTTTTTCATGCTGTCCAGATTTACGGTCGTCTAACTCTTCACCAAAGCAAAAAATTATACGCATCTCATGAGATAAGGCCGCATCTACTTTTTTAGCAAGTATTTCACTGGTTTCCTTGAAATAGGCACGTCGTTCACTATGACCTAAAATAACAGTTTTTACACCAATACTCTTTAGCATCCCAGGACTTACCTCACCAGTGTATGCTCCTTGGTCTGCAAAATGCATATTCTGAGCAATGACTTCTATAGGTTCTTGGCGCATGGCTTGAAATGCGTGCCAGAGATTTGTGAATGATGGAGCAATCATCACCTCAGCGTTAGAACTTTTTGTCTGCTTTTTTAAATGTGTTAAAAGATCCTGCGTCTGTGACAATCCATTATTCATTTTCCAGTTGCCAGCTACTATATGCTTTCTCATCGTTTTTAAAGTTTTTTTAGTGTGAATTACAAAAATAAGACATTATAAATATACCGATATTGATATTTATCAGTTTATAAAGCTTCCTCTAAGATAACTGAACACGAGGATCTAACCAAGTGTAGATGATATCAACGAGTATATTTATGGTTATAAATAGCATTGCAATAACCAAAACAGCTCCCATTATAACAGGCAGATCTAAGGTGTTTAACGCATTGACAATTTCTTTACCTAAACCATTCCACCCAAAGACATATTCTACAAATACCGCACCTGCCAACATTGATGCAAACCAACCTGAGATAGCAGTTACGACAGGATTGAGTGCGTTTTTTAAGGCGTGACGCGTAACAATTTGATAGCTGCTAAGTCCTTTAGCTTTAGCCGTTCTTATATAATCTTGCTGTAAAACATCTAAGAGGGCATTTCGCATAAGTTGTGTAACAACCGCAAGTGGCCGAATGCCTAAAACTAATGCCGGTAGAATTAAATTCTTTAGCTGAAGTTGCATTTCTTCACCATAGTCGTCTAGCGCATAAAGACTTCCCGTCATATTAAGGTTGGTGTAGCGATGTAAAACAAATCCAAAAAACCAAGCAAATAAAATGGCACTAAAAAATGATGGCACACTCATCCCTAAAGTACTGACTACTTGAATGGTTTTGTCTAACCAGCTGTCTTTTTTTAAGGCTGAAACAATACCGAGAATAATACCTAATACCAGAGCTAAACTTATGGCAGAAATAGCTAAAATAATCGTGTTAGGCAAGGTTTCACCAATAACAGTAGTCACCTTTTTACCCTGCCTCGTAAAGGACTCTCTGAGGTAGGGCCACTTTAGTACCATCACGGTGTTTGAAAAAGAAAATAACGGCAAAGCCTCATATTTATCTGGCGCTAAATAAGTGTAGTTATCAGAAGAGGTACTGTGAAACGATAATGGGGACAAATCATTAAGATAGTAGCCATACTGGACCATCAACGGCTGATCGAAACCATATTTCTGTTTAACTATAGCCACCTGTGATTCATTTTGCTGCTGCCCGAGCATCATCTTGGCAGGATCACCAGGTAAAATATTAAACAGAAAAAAAATAACAGTAATTACACCGATTAAGGTGAGAAATGCATACCATAGTTTGTATGATAAATACCCAATCACATTAAAATTCTATAGCTTCAAAATCATTCCAATGGGCTTTCTTTTTAATAGTGCCTTTATTTAGTATAAGCATACCAGGATTAGATCTTACCATGGTTTTTATGACTTTCTCATCACACAGATAAAATTTAAAATTTAAGTCATAGGTTGTTCTCAAGCGTTCCTTCTCTGATGCACTAGACGATGTTAACCCAATAACCGTATAGCCTTCTTTTAGTGCCCGATCTGTAAACGACTTTAATTTTACAATGCCACCGGACTCAGCCTTGGTAATATCATACATAGCAATGATAAGAAGTTGATTTTTATTGAGAAAATAATCTGTTAGATTCTCTTCTTGAGACTCAATACTAAAATCTTGTATGGCAGGCACAAAACCTGGATCTAACTCTTCGGTTTCTACCCCAATAAATTCACCACCCTCCACAGAAGGGTAACTACCCTTGGTAACAATCTCTTTTTCCTCACCATCAACCTTAAACTTCCATGTATATTCCACTACCGGTTTTGGAGCATCCTCTGGTGTTTTCATTTCTTCTTTAATATTATTACCTACTTTATAGGCTCTAAAATCTACAACTGGCAAATGCATAAGTACATGGTAACCCAACCATAGGGAAGCGATAAAACTTAAAAAAGCCAAAAGCGTTGTTGGAAATCTGGAAAACAAAGGCTTTACATAGCGCATCCCTGTGACTAGCACTAAGATAAGCACTAATAAAATAACGTCTTTGAAAAAACTTTCCCAAGGTGTAAGCTTCAAGGCATCTCCAAAACAACCACAATCTTTAACCTTATCAAAATAAGCTGAGTAAAAGGTTAAAAATGTAAAAAACACAATCATTAAGAGCAGGCTGTAGATGGTGAATTTAGGTTTGTATCCTAGTAATAAGAACACGCCCAACACAACTTCAAAAACCACTACAAATACAGACAAACCAAGCGCATATGGCACTAGAAACTCCATATTTAAAACCTCCGGACTAAAATATTCTTCAAGCTTGTACGAGAACCCCAAGGGATCATTGAGTTTAATTAACCCAGAAATAATGAATAAGACACCAACAAAAATTCTACTTAATTGTACCAAATATTTCATAAATTCTTAATTTCTTTTCAAAAAAAATTTCCACTAATGCGCTTCACCTAAATGAATCATGGCAAAAACGGCGTAATTAATCATGTCTTGATAATTAGCATCGATGCCTTCGCTAACCTCTGTTTTACCATGGTTATTTTCTATTTGTTTAACCCGTAATAATTTTTGAAGAATTAAATCGGTTAATGAACTTACACGCATATCTCGCCAGGCTTCACCGTAATCATGATTTTTATTAAGCATTAAATCTTTGGTAACTTTTATGTGTTGATCATAAAGCGCTAAGGCCTGTTCCGTATCAAGATCAGGTTGCTCTGCAACACCTTTTTTTAACTGAATAAGCGCCATAATGCTATAGTTAATGATACCAATAAATTCAGGCACCTCACCTTCGTCTATTTTGCGTTCGGTATTTTGCTGTAATCCCCTTATGCGCTGTGCTTTTATAAAAATCTGATCGGTTAATGAAGGCAATCTTAAAATGCGCCAAGCACTGCCATAATCGCTCATTTTTGCTTTAAATAAATCACGACATTTGCTTATAACAGCGTCGTATTCTTGTGAAGTCGTTAGCATTTAAACTAAAATTAGTCGTCGTTTTTTTAAAAAAACGCAGGTTTGGTAAATGGTGGTCTTCAAATTAAATTTCCGTAAATTTCGCATAAAATAATTACATCTTCAAGGTTTTGAATAAAACTTTAAGATAATGCTCTATTAAAGCGTATGACTATAAATTGCAAAGGAAATTTAGTTGATTTACTCAACCCAAAGGTGATGGGTATTTTAAATAGCACACCAGACTCGTTTTACGATGGCGGAAAGTTTAAATCTGATTTAGAATTTTTAAATCAGGCTGAACGCATGATTGCCGAAGGGGCCACCTTTATAGATATTGGTGGTTACAGTTCTCGCCCAGGGGCAGATGATGTCCCTCTAGATGAAGAATTAAGACGCATTATCCCAATAATTGAAAGCATTATAGAACACTTCCCTGAGATATACATTTCTGTAGATACCTTTAGAAGCCAAGTGGCCAAGACATCTATTGAAGCTGGTGCTGCACTTATCAATGACATTTCTGCAGGACAACTTGATAACCAAATGATTGCGATGGTTGGCGAATTAGGAGTGCCCTACATTATGATGCATATGAGAGGTAACCCCAAAACTATGCAATCTTTAACAGACTATGATGACATGCTAAAAGAGATCATATCCTATTTTGGTAAGCGTCTTGCTTTAACTAAAGCAGCAAAGATAAATGATGTAATTATTGATCCTGGTTTTGGTTTTGCAAAAACTTTAGAACAAAATTTTGAGTTACTAGATAAATTTGATCTTCTAAATATCATTGGGCAACCAGTTTTAGCAGGCTTATCTCGAAAATCTATGATTTATAAAACACTAAACACAACTAGTGAAGAAGCCTTAAATGGTACAACAGCACTTCATATGATTGCCCTAAGTAAAGGAGCCAAAATTTTGCGTGTTCACGATGTTAAAGAAGCTCAAGAATGTGTAACTTTATACCAACAGTTAAAAACCTACTAAATGAAGGCCCTTTCTGGCATTATTATTTTACTCTTATTATTAAATTGCAGCAATGAACGCGTGGTTCAATTACCCGAAATTGAAACTTCTGAAATCACAGAAGTCCGTGATGTTTCGGCTGCCTACCTATTTTATGATGAATCTTACCCAGACTCTACCTTACTCAATCGAAAAAATTTAATCAGTACAACCAATTGGTTGATTAATGTAGACCGAAGACTCTCTCTAAAACAAGTTATTCCACATATTCAGTTTTTACAACATAAAAAGAGCAGCGGGAAACTGCACAAAAATGAAAAGGCTAGAAACTATTATACCTGCAACGATTCTAGCATAAACAATCTAGGTTTTATTGATTTTACAACGACAACATATGAAGATTACAATCCTAACTTTATAGGTTTAGGAAATTTAAATGCACCACCATACCTTAAACTTACCATCCATAAAGATGGAAGTGTGGGTCTTGCTGAGATCGAAAATGATTTCATTAAACAGTCTTGGGAGCCCATAACGGTTGTAAATCAAGACGCCTTTAAACTCCTCTTAAAAGAAAGCAACTTAAAATTTTTGTTACTTACTTTTGATGAACAGGCCTTATTCCAAACCTATGTGCGCTATAAATCCTATACCGAAGCTTTAAAAAATGAAGGCTATTTAGTCGCCAAAACCGAATATCTGTTTTAATTAGACGATATTTACTAACTTAGCAAAAATCGTTTCTATCTTGGATAATTTACAACTTTGGGATTTTAGATTTATAGACTTTCTCGATGTTTTCCTCGTAGCCATTCTACTCTACTACATCTATAGATTAGTTAAAGGTACCGTAGCCATCAATATCTTTTTCGGAATTATTGTGGTTTATTTTGTTTGGCGACTTACAGACTACCTCAACATGTACATGCTGCATCGTATTTTTGATGGCTTTATGAAAGTGGGAATTATTGCCTTGATTGTAGTCTTTCAGCCAGAAATACGCAAATTCTTACTACTGGTGGGCTCTACCAACATTGCCGGTCGAAAAGGGGTTTTTAAAAACTTCAAGTTTCTCAAGAATGACGACCAAACCTCAACCGATATTGAAGCACTTATTAATGCCTGTAGCAAAATGGCAGCTACCAACACAGGAGCGCTTATCGTCATAGAACGCAATAATAATCTCGATTTCTTGATTGACACGGGTGACCAAATGAACATTCTTATCTCGCAACCCATTATTGAAAGTATATTCTTTAAAAACAGCCCGCTTCACGACGGTGCGGTGATAATTGAAAAAAATGTCATCAAAGCTACCCGAGTGATTTTACCGGTAAATAACGATAAAAATATTCCTGAACGCTTTGGTTTACGACATAGAGCCGCCATTGGCATTACGGAAAAAACAGATGCTATTGCTTTAGTAGTCAGTGAAGAAACCGGACAAATTTCTTATATTAGAAACGGGGAATTTGTTATTTTTAAAGATACCGACGAACTTATCAAAAAAATTAAGACCGACTTAGGATAATTATATGACCTGCAAAAACTGTCATACCCCATTATTAGAAAACGACACTTATTGTAGTCAGTGTGGTGGTAAGGTTATTAAAAAACGCTTATCGTTGCGCAATTTATTTGAGCATGTTTCTGAAACTTTTTTTAATTATGACAATAAGCTTTTAAGAACGCTTATTGATGTTTTTAGAAGACCAGAATTGGTTATAGACGGCTATGTTAATGGTGTAAGAAAACGGTATGTAAATCCTATTAGTTTCTTCGGTGTATCACTTACCTTGAGCGGACTATCGGTATTTATTATTAAAAAATTCTTTCTAGACGAACTGGACTTTTCGTATATGTTTGACAGTGAATTGTTCAATAATCCTGCCTCCCAAGAAATCATGAAACAATCTAATGACCTATCTTTTGAATACAGTTCATTGATTTTATCGGGAATGATTCCATTTATGGCCATCATGTCTATCCTCACATTTATTGATAAGCGCTACAATTTTACAGAACACATTATCATCTATTTATATAGCATGTCTGCGATATCCATAGTATCTGTATTTGCTAGTTTATCTATTTTACTTTTAGTGCCAGAGCAATATCTGACTTACACGCTCATCTTATATGTGGCCATGTTTGTGCACAATGCCTATATTCTTAAACGTATTTTTAAGCTTTCTGCACTTCAACTCATATTAAGAAGCCTTTTGTTTTTTGTGATTTTTATAATATTCTACATTATATTTTCAGTTATTGTTGCCATTATCTTTTTGGCCACAGGAGATATAGAAAAATTTAAACCCAAGACTTCCTAAGACTTTACACCGCTTCAGGATTTAAAAATTGAACCTCATAGAGTTTCTTGTAATACCCATTTTCTCTGTTTAAGAGCGCATGATGGGTTCCCATTTCAACAATTTCACCCTTGTCCATGACAATAATTTTATCGGCTTGTTGAACTGTTGCTAAACGGTGTGCAATAATAATTGATGTACGTCCCTCGGTAATTTTATCGGTGGCATTCTGTATGAGCTCCTCCGCATAAGCATCTACAGAAGATGTTGCTTCGTCTAAAATTAGAATCCCCGGATTACTTACATAGGCTCTTAAAAAAGAGATAAGCTGTCGCTGACCAGAAGATAGCATAACACCACGTTCTTTAACGTTGTAATGATACCCACCTGGTAGTGTTTTAATAAATTTGTGAATTCCAATAGCCTTAGACGCTTCAATAACTTCATCCTCTGAAATATCTGAATTGTTTAAGGTAATGTTATTTAAAATGGTATCAGCAAATAGAAAGACATCTTGCAAGACGATAGCAATTTGTTGTCTTAAAGACGCTAATTGCATCTCCTTAATGTCAATATCATCTATAGTAATTGTACCTGTTTTTATATCATAAAAACGATTTAGTAAACTAATTATGGTAGATTTACCTGCACCTGTAGCACCGACAATTGCAACAGTTTCACCTGGATTGACCTTGAATGAAATACCTTTTAAGACTTCCTCACTTTCCACGTAAGAAAAATGAACATCTCTAAATGCAATGGCTCCTCTAAAATCAGGCGCTACCGTTGAACCATAATCAGCGATGTGCGATTGAGTGTCTAATATTTTAAAAACACGATCGGCCGCCACCATACCCATTTGAAGCGTATTAAATTTATTAGCAATTTGATTTAAAGGTCTAAATAACATAGGGATAAACATGGTAAAGGCAATTAAATCCCCTAAAGTTGCTGTATCTCCTGCTACAGTTTGTAAACCACCAATCCAAATGATAGCACCCATAGTAAGTGAAGAGACAAATTCTGCCACCGGAAAAAATATAGAGTTATACCATACGGTTTTTAACCAGCCTTTTTTATGACGTTCATTAATCGTTTTAAAACGCTTATACTCTATAGCTTCCCGTGTAAATAGTTGTAAAATTTTCATTCCTGTTACTCGCTCCTGAACAAATGAATTTAGATTTGAAACCTCATTTCTTACGTCTTCAAAAGCTAACTTCATATACTTCTGAAAAATTTTTGTCGCCACCACTATAATGGGTAATGTAGTAAAAACAATGAGGCTCAACTGCCAATTCATATACAGCATAAAGCCAGCAACAACCGCCATTTTCAGAATATCACTAAAAATCATGAATAAACCCTGACCAAAGATGTCTGCAATACGCTCCATATCGGTCACCGCTCTTGTGATAAGCACCCCTACGGAAGACTTATCAAAATACGTCATTTTAAAATTAACGATATGTTTAAAGAGTTTTACTCTAATATCTTTAACAACAGATTGTCCTAGCCAACTTGCATAGTAAATAAAGAGCAACTGCATCACAACCTCTGCAATAAGAAGGCCTAACATTATTACAATATAGATTACAAAGCCGTCATATTTTTTTTGGGCAATTTGGGTGTCTACAGCCTGCTGTAAAACGTAAGGTCGTAAGGCCCCAAAAAGCGATAAGCCAATAACACAGATAAGAGATAACACAAACACACCTTTATAAGGTTTTATATACTGCAATAATCTTTTAAACAGTGTAACGTCAAATATTTTCTTTTCGGCTTTACTCATATGGTATTAAGGTTTATAATTCATTAGAGCTTCTGGGTATTTTATATTGTGCAAAAACAAACCTTTAGCCGGTGCAGAAAAACCTGCATTAGAACGTTTTTTAGAGGCAATAATAGTGTGCAAGTCCTCTGCTGTCATTTTACCAAGTCCAATATTAATCATCGTACCAACGATAGCTCTCACCATATTTCTTAAAAACCTATCGGCACTGATTACAAAACACAACGTACTGTCGTTCTTAGTCCAGTGCGCTTCGGTGATATTGCAAAGGTATGTTTTAACATCGGTATGGGTTTTAGAAAAACATTCAAAATCATTATATCTCTTAAGTATCTCGCAAGCCTTAGTCATAGTCGGCAGTTGAAGTGGTAAACTTAGCTGATGAGAAAATTCGTAATTAAAGACATCTTTTTTTGTTTCAATAATATAGTGGTACGTTCTGCTAGAAGCATCAAATCTCGCGTGCGCGTCATCTGGAACTCTAAATAGAGATGCAACTGCAATCCCTTCAGGCAGAAACGAGTTTAGCTTATAGACCAAATCCATAGGTGTAAAAGCACTAGTAGTATTAAAATGAGCAAACATTTGTCTGGCATGCACACCGGTATCGGTTCTACCTGCCCCTACAATTTTAATTTTTTCCTGCAAAATAGTACTTAAGGCCTGTTCTAAAACTTCTTGTACCGTAATGGCATTAGGCTGAATTTGCCAGCCATGATAAAATTTACCGTGATATGATACTTCTATAAAAAATCTCAAAAGAATAGCCTATTTTTGCTCATGAGTTGACAAAGATAGTTGTTTTTCTTGCTAAAGTTATCTTAAAAGACGTAAGTCTAAATACACCCATTTCATGAATATATTATTACTTTCAGACACCCATGGCTATATGGATGATAAAATTTTAAAATACGCCCAAGAAGCAGATGAAGTCTGGCATGCTGGTGATATTGGTGATCTTAAAGTAACCGATGCCATAAAAGCCATTAGACCCTTAAAGGCTGTTTATGGTAATATAGACGATAAGAATATTAGAAGTGAGTTTCCCTTAAACCAGCAATTTAAGTGCGAAGATGTTACGGTGTGGATGACACATATTGGTGGCTATCCTCCTCATTACAAACCACAGATTAGAGAAGATCTCAACCAAATAAAGCCCGATTTATTTATTTGTGGACACTCGCATATTTTAAAGGTCATGCCCGACAAAAAAAGACAACTCCTCCATATGAATCCTGGTGCTATTGGCAAACATGGTTTTCATAAATCTAGGACTATGTTACGGTTTACCATTTCAGGCAAAGACATCTCTAATTTAGAAGTTATAGAGTTTAGCAGATCCTGATAAAAAAACCCAGACATTGCTGTCTGGGTTTTCATCACTAATACTACTAAGATTAAAGGTTCATCGTAACCGATCTACAGATTTTACAAGATCTTCATCCTTTTTAATAGCTTTATTTGCTAAAGCCAAACACACGATAGAAAAAATAGGAAGAAGCATCCCAATACCTTTCTCAGAAACAAACGTTTCTCCAGATAAATTTAGAGATTGGTAAACAAAGAATCCTAGTAAAATAAAGTTTAATAAGATATTTAATCGTCCCAGAATAAACTGAAACTTTCGATTATTATATTTAAAGATAGCCACTAGAGCCAATAAAGCTGAACCCATAAATAGGGCTAAAACAAAATGATGGTCTAATGCAAAAATAGACTCACCTGAGTCATTTACCCAAAGTTTAAAAACAAAACTTAGTCCTCCTGAAATTACTAGAGTTAAAACGAGGTATAAGGTTTGAATGCGCTGAATCATATTGTATTTTTATCAGGTGGGGCAAAATTAGTAGTTTATTTTAAAAAGATGCACTAAAATTTAAATAAATATCGTATAATTGCATAAGAAACAAGGAACCATCTCGGTTATCCAATTCTAATCTTCAAAGTTTATTTCACGTTTTCTTTTATTTTTTCAATTTAGAAAATACTGAATTATGACATTAGTACAAATTCGATTATATACTTAAAATAATGTTTAAAATTTCACAGTTAAAAGCTAAAAAACTGCCTGAATTACAGGAAATAGCAAAACAACTTAATGTACCTAAGTACAGAAGTTTAAAAAAATTAGACTTGGTTTATCAAATATTAGATTATCAAGCAGCCAATCCTGAAGAGGTCAAATCTAAAATAGAGAACACGACCACAGAGACCGAAGCAAAAGCATCTTCGCAACCTAAAAAACAGTCAAGATCTCAGAGAACACCAAAAAAAGAAAATAAATCGGCGACTGCAAAAGATTCTTCTAAACAAGATGGATCAAAACAAAACACCTCGAAACAGGACACATCGAAACAAGACGCATCGAAACAAAATCGTTCAGACAATAATAACTCTTCCGATAATAAGAGTAAGTCTAATGATAATAAGCGCAGCAAATCGCAGTCCTCTAAAAATTCAAAAGGTAAAGACGCTAAAGATCATTCGTCTAATAAGCATCAAAATAAAAACCAGCATAAAAACAACAATTCAAAACAAAATAACGGTAATAAAGACAATCGAAATAGGTACAAAGAACCTGATTTTGAATTTGATGCTATTATTGAAAGTGAAGGTGTCTTAGACATTATGCAAGACGGCTATGGGTTTTTAAGATCATCGGATTACAACTACTTATCATCACCTGATGATATTTACGTATCACAATCTCAAATACGTCTTTTCGGTCTAAAAACAGGTGATACCGTATTGGGACAAATACGCCCACCGAAAGAAGGTGAAAAATATTTTCCGCTTATTAAAGTAAGTAAAATAAACGGCCAGAACCCTCAAGTTGTAAGAGATCGTGTTGCTTTTGAACATCTCACGCCTTTATTTCCTCAAGAAAAATTTAACATTGCCGAACGACAAAGCACCGTTTCTACAAGAATCATGGATCTCTTTGCACCTATTGGTAAGGGACAACGTGGTATGATTGTATCGCAACCAAAAACAGGTAAAACCATGCTATTAAAAGATGTAGCTAACGGTATTGCTGCAAATCATCCGGAGGTGTATCAAATGATTTTATTAATAGATGAACGACCAGAGGAAGTTACCGATATGCAACGTAATGTTAGAGGCGAAGTCATTGCTTCTACATTCGATAAAGAAGCTCATGAACATGTTAAGATTGCAAATATTGTGTTAGAGAAAGCCAAGCGCTTGGTAGAATGTGGCCATGATGTGGTGATTTTATTAGACTCTATTACACGATTAGCTAGAGCTTATAATACAGTGCAACCGGCTTCTGGTAAAATTTTATCTGGTGGTGTAGATGCTAATGCCTTACATAAACCTAAGCGTTTCTTTGGTGCTGCTAGAAAAATTGAAAACGGAGGCTCATTGTCTATAATAGCCACAGCGCTTACCGAAACCGGATCGAAAATGGATGAAGTTATTTTTGAAGAATTTAAAGGTACTGGTAATATGGAGTTACAACTTGATAGAAAAATTGCTAACCGAAGAATATTCCCTGCAATAGACCTGACATCGTCCAGTACAAGACGTGATGATTTATTGTTAGATGACAATACACTGCAAAGAATGTGGATTCTTAGAAAATATCTGTCAGACATGAACCCCATTGAAGCAATGGAATTCATCAACGATCGTATTAAACAAAGTAAAAATAACGAAGAGTTCCTCATTTCTATGAATGGTTAACCTATCGTTTTTTCACTTACAAAAAAGCCAAAGCCTCATGTTTCTATGAGGCTTTTTTGTATGCTTAATTTAAGTTTAGGCCATAAAAAAACTCTTCCGATGGAAGAGTTCTTATTCCTTTAATACACTTTAGTTTCTAAATAGAAGCGACGTGCTTTGCTAACTTAGACTTAAGATTAGCGGCTTTATTAGAGTGAATAATGTTTTTCTTGGCTAACTTATCAATCATACTCACCACAGAAGGCATCATTTTTTTTGCTTCTTCTGCATCAGTAGTCTCACGTAATTTTTTAATTGCATTACGTGTTGTTTTGTGCTGGTACTTATTCAACACTCTTCTCTTTTCGTTACTTCGTATTCTCTTTAAAGCTGACTTATGGTTTGCCATTATAAATTTTTGTTATTAAAACTTGTAGCCCGTAGGGGAATCGAACCCCTCTTACCAGGATGAAAACCTGGCGTCCTAGCCGATAGACGAACGGGCCATTAGGTTATTTCATTAAAATTAATGAGCTGCAATGTCTCGATTGCGGATGCAAAAATACAACTATTTTTAAATGTTGCAACACCTTCATGATTTTTTTTAAAAATTTTAATACGCTTTTGCAAAAAGCACACGCTGAGTAGAAGGACGACCCGAGAATACACATTCTCCCTCCTCAGATTCAGCCTGCTCTGGTATACATCGAATAGTTGCTTTGGTAAGCTCCTTTATTTTTTGCTCTGTCGCAGTAGTACCGTCCCAATGCGCCGAAATAAAACCACCTTTAGTTTCTAAAACATTTTTAAATTCTTCAAATGTATCTACTGGCGTTATATGCTCATTTCGGAACGCAACGGCTTTGTTAAACAAGGCCTTTTGTATGTCTTTTAATAGCTGTGGAATTACCTCTAATAATTCGTTCTTAGCAATAATTTGTTTCGTTAGCGTGTCTCGTCGTGCTAATTCTACTGTTCCGTTTTCTAAATCTTTAGGCCCAATGGCTATGCGTAAAGGCACACCTTGCAACTCATACTGTGCAAATTTAGCCCCAGGGCGGTGAGTTGTCCTATTATCATATTTGCAAGTTATGCCCTGTGATGCAAAATCGGATTGAATTGTTTTAGCCAAGGTTGAGATTTGTTCGTATTGTGCCTCATTCTTATAAATTGGAACAATAACCACATGATAAGGTGCAAGATTTGGGGGTAAAACAAGACCATTATCATCGCTGTGGGTCATGATTAATGCACCCATTAAACGCGTAGAAACGCCCCAAGAGGTGGCCCATACGTAATCTTGCTGCCCCTCTTTATTGGTAAACTTTACATCAAAGGCCTTAGCGAAATTCTGGCCTAAAAAATGCGAGGTTCCGGCTTGCAATGCTTTACCATCCTGCATTAAGGCTTCGATACAATAGGTTTCTAAAGCACCTGCAAAGCGCTCGCTTTCAGTTTTGGTTCCTTTTATTACAGGAATTGCCATGAAATTCTCGGCAAAATCAGCATAAACATCATTCATTTGCTTAGCTTCTTCTAATGCTTCTGCCTTCGTTTCATGAGCAGTATGTCCTTCTTGCCACAAGAATTCTGCGGTTCTTAAAAATAAACGTGTACGCATCTCCCATCTAACGACATTGGCCCATTGGTTAATTAAAATTGGTAAGTCCCGGTAACTTTGTATCCAACCCTTATAGGTATTCCAGATCACGGCCTCACTAGTTGGCCTTACCACTAACTCCTCCTCTAATCTGGCTTCTGGATCTACCCGCAATTTCCCTTTCTGATCCGGGTCGTTTTGTAATCTGTAATGCGTTACAACAGCACATTCTTTGGCAAAGCCTTCAGCATTTTTTTCTTCAGCTTCAAATAAACTTTTAGGCACGAATAGCGGAAAATAAGCATTTTGATGACCCGTTGCCTTAAACATTCTATCCAGTTCGGCTTGCATCTTTTCCCAAATAGCATAACCATAAGGCTTGATAACCATACAACCTCTAACTGCCGAGTTTTCGGCCAAATCAGCTCTCACCACCAATTCGTTGTACCATTTTGAATAATCCTCAGATCTTTTAGTAAGTTTTTTACTCATTTTCCTTTTTTTGGCACAAATGTTGTGCTATTGTTAAATAAAAAGATAGTTGGGCAAAACTAACTATTTTTGTATAGTTCAACAATAAAAAACAAATGATATGCACGCCAAGACAATCATAAAGAAATTAAAACCAATTACAATGCTATTAGCTACTATGGTGGTAATTACGTCATGTGGCTCATATCAGTACGTTGGTTACGAATCGGACGGTATTTACGGTTCTAGTTCAGAGACACCTAATAACAGACCTGTTTACGTCGAGGACAACAATAACAATGTAGTTACCGAAGAAGAGGATGCTACCTATTATAAAAACTACTTTGCGCAAAACAAGGCCGAAGTAGATGCTATTACAAAGGAAAACGACATTTTTACCGATGTTGATGATTATTCTGGTACTTACCAGGATTCCGTAAATGTTGCCCAACAAGCTAATCGTCAATACGGCGGTTGGGGAAACACCAATGAGACAGTCACTATTAATATTATTGACAACAGCTGGGGCTGGGGTTGGAACGACCCATGGTTATGGAACGCTGGTTGGGGCTGGGGCTGGAACAACTGGGCCTGGGGTAGACCTTGGGGCTGGGGCGCTGGCTGGGGCTGGAATGCTGGCTGGGGCTGGGGCGCTGGTTGGGGCTGGAACGGATGGTATGGTCCAGGCTGGGGCGCTGGTTTCTACGGCAACAATAGATTAGCCTTTAACAATACCAGAAGAGGTTCTTATTTATATAATGGTTCTGTCTTAGGCAGAGGAACTAATGCCAGTTTAAGAAGAAATGCGACATCGGTAGGCCGAAGAAATTACTCGACCAGTAGATTAGCAAGAAATGCTGGGGTAACCCGAAGTACGCGAGGTACTTCAAGTAGAGTTACCCGTCCCAATAGAACATTACGCAATTCAACATCAACAACCAGAAGTGGCAATAATAGGCGTGTAGTAAGACCTAATAGACGAAGCTCCACAACGCGATCTTCTAGAACTATGAGAAGTTCAAGATCATCTCGTGGTACCATGAGAAGTTCTAGAAGTTCAGGAACCATGAGGTCTGGTGGATCTTCACGAGGAGGAGGATCAAGATCTTCAGGAAGTCGTGGTGGAAGAGGTCGCGGATAATAGTATAACCCAAATTAATTATTAAAGTATGAAAAAATTGCTAGCGCTTGGTTTAGGGCTAATGGTATCTTCCATTGGCTTTTCACAAGAAATAAGTACGGCTGAAGCTTTGAGATATTCGTCAGAAAATATTCAAGGAACTGCCAGATTTAGAGCTATGAGTGGTGCCTTTGGTGCGCTTGGTGGCGATATGTCTGCAGTAAATATTAATCCTGCAGGATCAGTAGTTTTTGCCAATAGCCACGGATCTTTATCCTTAGGTGTTTTTGATAATCAAAATGATGTGAGTTACTTTGGCAATACCACGTCAAATAATGAAACCCAATTTGATATCAACCAATTTGGCGTCACTTTCAACTTTAGGAACACCAACCAAAATAGTAAGTGGAAAAAGTTTGCACTCAGTTTAGCATACGATCAAACAGCCAATTTTGATAACGATTGGGTGGCTAATGGAGTCAACCCTGATAACAGTATTGCCAATTACTTTCTCACTTATGCCAATGGCTTACCTCTAAGTGATATCTCTGTACTTGAAGGCGAAACAATTTCTGAAGCTTATTCTCAAATTGGGTCAATTTTTGGTTTTAGAAATCAACAGGCTTTTTTAGGATATGAAAGTTTTATTCTCGATCCTCTAAATAATACAGATAGCAATACCAGCTATACTAGTAACATCAATGGTGAGGATTTTAACCAAAATTATATCTTCTCAAGTCGAGGCTACAATGGTAAGGCTGCTTTTAACTTTGCTGTTAATTATGATGATAAATTATCTTTAGGATTAAACCTGAATGCACATTTTATAGATTATGAACGATCTACATTATTGAATGAGAGTAATAACAATACAACTTCTTCTGTTCGTAATGTTGTCTTTGAAAATAATTTAAGAACTTACGGTAGTGGGTTTTCGTTTCAATTAGGAACTATAGCAAAAATTACAGATGCATTACGATTAGGATTGAGTTACCGTTCACCTACTTGGTATAGAATATCGGATGAAACATCACAGGGTCTAAGAACTACCCGAATCGAAGGTGGAAATAATGTTACTCAACTCATTAACCCGAATGTCATTAATATTTATGATGAATATCGTTTAAGGTCACCCGGAAAAATTACGGGTAGTTTAGCTTATGTGTTTGGACAAAAAGGACTTTTAAGTTTTGACTATAGCCGAAAAGACTTTGGTAATATTGAATTTAGACCAACAACAGATCTTTTATTCGCCAACTTAAATACCCAAATTAGACAAGAATTGACTAATGTTAACAGCTATCGTTTAGGTGGAGAATACCGCATAAAACAGTTGAGTCTGCGTGCAGGATATAGATTTGAAGATAGCCCTTATAAAGACACTACTATTATGAGTGACCTGACTGGTTATTCGCTTGGTTTAGGTTATAATTTTGGAGTGATGACTTTAGATTTGGCCTTTAGCCAAACGCAGCAAGAAGTTGGAAATCCGCTTTACTCTGTAGGATTAACAGATCGGGCTCAAATTGACACCAACCAAACTGATGTGATTTTAACTTTAGGATTCAGTTTATAATTTTATAATATTTTTAAAAAAAGCCCGCAACTTAGTTGCGGGCTTTTTTTGTTTGAAGTTTTATCTTTTCAAGGTAAAGTGGGCTTTAAATTCTTTTTTAGTTCCTGTTGATGGTTCGTTGTATTCTACTAGGAACCAATAGTCACTACTTGGCATAGC
>Ga0207419_1001134_pt1 | contig 21111 bp, 15 predicted proteins | sample ElkSloMetagenome_4_FD_184723 | JGI IMG/M metagenome (GOLD analysis project Ga0207419, IMG submission 184723) | Hot spring microbial communities from Elkhorn Slough, Monterey Bay, USA - MD2A (version 2) | ecosystem: Environmental > Aquatic > Marine > Intertidal zone > Estuary: Microbial mat ...
TTTTGGAACAAAAATGAAAATCGACTAATTCTGTTATCTCGTGACTTAATTCTGTTTTTTTGATTTCTCTGTTGTTACATCTCTCTAACAGTTGATAGCTACACACACCAAAAACTCCCACAAGCTATGTTATATGGGAGTTCTGATGGTTATATAAGGTTGCTTATATAAGGTTGGTTAGTAGACTTTCATAGCTTTTCTTTTAACTTCGATTCTTTAGCAGGATACAAAACCTCTATTCTCTCTAGCCTGCCGACTTAACTAAATCAGATATCACGTTGTCAATTAGTTTCGAGATGTCGCACTCACCCCTAGCTTTTGCTAACTCTGAATCTTATATAAGAAATCCTATATAGGATGTGAGTTAAGGGGTGAGGAGTTGTTAAAGGGGTTAGTAGAACTCAAGTTTGAATTAAAAATTTGATTTTTAAGAGTCTTACTTAATTCTGACTACCTTATCGCTACCTTGTAGATTCTGAATTATCTCTTTCAGGTTCATATTTTCCCGCTTCGAGAAAGCTAACAGTTCTTGCAATCTAGCGTTCTCAGCTTTCAATCGTTCATTGTCATTCCTTAGCTGTTCTATCCCGTTGATATCCCTTGTCAGCAAGTCTAAGCTAGCGTCAATAGTCTTATGCTTGTTGTAACGCTCATTCATTGCCTTAGAGTGTCCTAGAGTTAAAGCTCGTTGGTCGTCTGTTAGCCCTGATAACGTACCGTGTAAGTTAGCTAGATGTCGAAGTGCATGGGTTTGACTGAAGCCTAGTCCGCATTGAGTTACCCATCGTCCTAATTTTCTTGACATACCTCTGAGGTAGCAATCTTTAATTGTTCTAGGTTTAGAAGTGCTTTTGGGATTTAATGTCGGTAAAGAAATATCAGGATTTTTGATGTCTAACATTTTAATCAAATTAGGGTAGTCAGGATGTACCATTGGACGCGCTAAACGACCCTTAGTTTTGATGGTTATTTTGTGAATATTACCACTGTCGTCTATGACCTCATGCCAATCATTCAGGACTAGAATATTGTTTTTATTGTTTGAGTCATACAGAGCCGGAATAACACGCTTCCCAACGGTTACGGGTTTATCAAGGTTAGCAATAGCTTTGAATTCTTGACCTCTGAATCCATAAATTAAATTGATTGATAACGCTTTAAACCATTGTTGTCTAGTTTCGAGGTTGTTGGCTTGTATCTTGCTTAAAGTGTAACCACCAAGTCCTAGTATTCGATTTCTGAAATCAAGAAATAAATTAATATCTATCTCTTGCACCTCTATTTTTTGTGTAACTTCTATCTTCCCATAGTGTTCTATCCATTTTTGAAGTTCTCCGTGTTGTTTCGTCTCTCTCAATAGCTTACAAATTGCAGCGTTAGCGTTCTTGTACCCCTTACGTCCCTTAAGGTGTCCCCAAATGCTGTCAAACTGAGTTATCAAGGCTGAAGCGTTACAGATTTTAGATTTGTCTAGCTTCTTATAGAACATCCCATAAGTGGTATCCCAGTTAGCCTCCGTGTTTGACTCAAACCCTTTCTCATTACGTTTTAAACTCCGTTTGTCAGTTGCCTCCATGTATCGTTCCTTCCAAAGCTTAATCGCATCCTCAATAGTTATTAGGTCATTTTTAATCTGACTTTTTTCTTCAATTTATTGACTGTACCATTGCCAAAAATCAGACTCATTCTCAAATTATTTAAGCTTGTCAGCAACCTTGAAAGATTTGATTAAAGCATTGATTAACCCATCTTTATTGAATATCTCGTTACACGGGTTATCCTTGTCCGCTCTTGGATGACTCGCAGTCTTGAATCTTAGATATAGTCGATTAGATTTTTTAGCACTGTAAGAAATACTTACACCCTTAGGGGTTGACTTTTTACATCCTGTAAGATATACTTGCAAGCTTTCAAAATAAACAAGCTTTGATGTGTCTATACCGTTTGATAAAAACCATTGGTTAAGGGTATCCAATGCTAGAACGCTATAATCCTTGTTCATTTCTACCTATTTTCTACCTAAAATCTGCATTCGGTAGACTAGGTGAGGTTTACAGCGTCTTCGTTGTGACCTCATTTTTTATGACTATGCGGTTCAAATCCCGCCGCTCCGATTGTTTTTAGGGATTCGGTCTAAACACCAGACCCATTTCAGTCCCAATATTTTAACATTTATATTTCTTCTGGTTCGCTTCCAGAAGGCTCTGATATCTGGCGATCGCTTTCTGATGAGCCATTTGGTCATGGCGGTTGGCCTGCCAGTCTCGCAGCAGTTCCAAGTTGTACCGGACGACACGGGAGTTGATCGGTATCCAGTGAATTCCTTCTATCCACTCCTCCCCGGCTCGATATCTTCGGATGGTGGCATCGCAGCAGGAAAGACATTCACAAGCTTGATGTTTATCTACGAACTGATACATTTTTTACCTGCAATCATCTTCTGGGTGGGCAATTATCCCCGCAGGGATTGTCCAAAAAGCATTCTGTGTTCTTGGCTAACCATTCGTTGGTAGCGGTCTTTTTTGCATGGCATTTGACCAAACCCTCTCATAGTTGGGCAAAGTTTGGAAGGTTGCAGCCAACGGTAGTTCCAAGACTTGACGGGTACATTGAACGTTCATCCGATGAAGAATATAACCCTTTTCCTCCGAGAAAAAATTGGGGCGAGGAAATAAGCGTTGCAATCTGAAGGGATTTTCCGATTCAAGAAACAAGAGTTGGGGGGTAACAAAATCTTCCTCCTGAATTTTTCAAAATTAATTAATGTGTAGAGTACACCCGATGAAGAGAAGTGCATTGTTAGAAAATATTCTAACATTTTTTTTTGCTACTGTGATGCCAATTCCCAAAGGAAATTGATAACCAATAGAAGATTGGACGTTGGATGATAATACTAATCGGCGATGGGAGACTTATCCATCTGTTTTTCAAATAAATTTTTGAGACTTGATTGAAAGATCAGACGGGCAACAAAGAAGCTTTCCCCAACTCTTAACGTTGAGAGTTTCCTAGTTGGGTTTTCTCAAGATTTAACGGGAAATATCCAAAGTCCGGGTTGGCTACCGCAGTGAATTTGGCTGTATTTTGGTGCGGATTGTCGGATTTGAGGATGAATAAAGGGTTGTTGATTCTCGCGCTTGTTAGACCGTTTAAGTCTAATATTTGAATTTCCAATTGGCAAGCTACCTCTAATGTTGTGTGAGTAATTGGAGGTGATTTGCTGTTGTTTTACTGCTAACTGTAAGCTGTAAATTTTGGCTGAAGGATAATACATAGTTTGGCTCCGGGTGAATGTTTGAGTCCGCTTTCATCCGAGTTCCCCTAAAAAATTGATCTTCGGCTTCGAGTTCTACTTCGATGTTAGTAATTGAGTAAAATTGAACCGATAAATTTGGATTATAGCCAATTTTTTAGGAAATCTGTCCGCTTTTAATTATGAGATTCTTCTCATTTGGGGTAAAATTGGGCAACTGCACGGTTTTCATGGCATTGATGTGATGCCGCTATTTTGGGAGTCCCGTTTAAATAGCCACGCTAAAAAATTTGCCCAAGATATTTCTCGTCGGGTTATCTACCGAATCCATTCTCATAAAAGTTGATTGATTCGCTCAAGATTGGGGATAAAGTTTTCACGCTTTGAAGCCTATTTAACTTCAATTTATATAGACCAATTGTGAAGGGAGAACGATGATAATTGATTGAAATCTCGACGGTTCGGGGTGCAGAGTGCATACCTCTTGGAACTAGAGACATATATTAAAAGTGAAGTAACATCTACCCCAACCCAAACTCCCATGTTGAACCCGAAAGCCCTAACCCTGGCGGTGGTGATTGGTGTATTGGCTCCCATTGTACCGATGAACGTTCTGTCTGAGTCCTCAGTTCTCGCCCAAATCCCTAATGAACGAAAAGCCGAAGCAGATCGATTATTACAGGAGGGTATTCAACAATATAAAACCAGCCAGTTTCAAGAATCATTACAATCTTTTCAAGAAGCCTTGAAAATTTATCGAGAAATAGGCGATCGCAGCAGTGAAGCTGATGTTTTAATTGCTGTGGGCATTGTTTACAGAATTTTAGGACAGTATCAGCAGGCGATTGAATTTTCTCAACAATCTTTAACCATCAGACAGGAACTTAATGATCGTGCTGGAGAAGGCGATTCTCTTCTGGGTTTGGGTCATGTTTGTTCACTTTTAGGGCAATATCGAAAAGCAATTGATTTCTATCAGCAGTCTTTAGCTATTTTTCAAGAAATTGGCGATCACAATGGAGAAGCCTGGACTCTAGGCTATTTGGGCGACACTTACTCTAGCTTAAGCCATTATCAGCAGACCATTGAATTCTATCAGCAGGCTTTAGCTATTTTTCAAGAAATTGGCGATTACAATGGAGAAAGCAGCTATCTGCATAGTTTAGGCGTAGTTTACCAAAGTTTGGGGCAGTACCAAAAGGCAATTGAATACTACCAGCAATCTTTAGACATTGAAAAAGAAATCGGAAATCGCCAGAAAGAAGCTTTTTCTCTAAGTAGTTTGGGTAATGCCTACGCTATTTTAAAAGATTACCAAAAAGCAATTAAATTTCATAAACAATCTTTGGCGATTGCGCGAGAAATCGGCGCTCGTCATGGGGAAATTATTTATCTGCGTCGTTTAGGTAATACTTACTCCGACTCAGAACAATATGAACAAGCGATTGAATCCTATCAGCAATCTTTAGCTATTGCACGAGAAATCGGCGATCGCAAGGGGGAAGCAAGATCTCTGGGCAATTTAGGCTATGTTTACCATCGTTTAAAAGATGATCAAAAAGCGATTGAATTTCATCAGCAGTCTTTAACTATTGAGCGAGAAATAGGCGATCGCAGAGGGGAAGCTAATTCTCTAAGCAATATTGGTGAAGTGCTAGAAGAACAAAATCAACCACAGTTAGCAATTACCTTCTTGAAGCAATCTGTTAACGTAACAGAAGCTATTCGCCAAGATCTTCGAGGTTTATCAAGAGAACTTCAGCAATCCTATATAGATAGTATTTCTGGGAGATATCGCCGTTTGGCGGATTTATTGTTAAAAGAAAATCGGTTGTTAGAAGCGCAGCGAGTCTTGGATTTACTGAAAGTTCAGGAGTTGGAAGATTATCTCAAGAATGTTCGGGGAAATGCTAACACTGCTGGCGGAATCGAATTTTATCAACCGGAACAGGAAATTCTCGCCCGTTACAACGAACTGCAACAGAACGTGATTGAAATTGGGGAAGAACTGGCACAACTGCAACAGAAGGAAAATTTAACGCTCTCTGAACAACAACGGCGCAATCAATTGGATAAAATATTGACGGAAGTTAAACAACAATTTAACGAGTTTGCCCGAAGTTCAGAAGTTCGCGCATTAATTGAACAACTCAGTTTTGAAGCCCAAGAACAAACTTTATCTCTGGGTGCGTTAGACCGTTTGCGGGATAAATTGGGAGAGTTGGATGCGGTATTATTCTATCCTTTGATTCTAGAAGATCGCTTGGAATTAGTCATCACAACACCCAATTCTCCCCCATTACGCCGCACTGTTAGCGTAAGTCGAGAAGAATTATATCGGACAATTGTTCGGTTTCGTTTGGCGTTACAAGACCCAAGTAAAGATGCGGTTGCACCCGCCCAAAAACTCTATCGCTGGCTGTTTGAAGCCCTCGAAGATGACCTTAAAGCTGCCAATGCTGAGGTGATTATTTATGCGCCGGATGGAGTTTTACGCTATATTCCGTTGGTGGCATTGCACGATGGTGAAGAATGGCTAGCCGAACGTTTTCGAGTCAATAATATTACCGCAGCTTCCCTAGAAGAAATTGATACCCAGCCCCAACCCCAACCTCAAGTTTTGGCGGGGGCGTTTGCAGATGAGTCGTTAATACGTTCGGCAAAAATAGGTCAACGGGATGTACAATTTGTGGGTTTACCCTTTGCGGGAATTGAAGTGGCAGTATTACAAAATACCCTGACCAATACAACCGCTTATGTAGATGAAGCCTTTAATTTAGAAACGATGAAACCCAAAATGAACGGTTACAACGTGCTGCATTTTGCCACCCACGCGGCGTTTGTTCCGGGCGACCCTTCGGAATCTTTTATTGTGTTTGGTGAGGGGGAAAATCCGACATTGCGGGATGTGGAAAATTGGTCACTATCAAATGTAGATTTGGTGGTATTGAGCGCCTGTGAAACGGGGTTGGGTGGCTTTGATAATAACGGCGAACAAATTCTCGGACTCGGCTATCAATTCCAAAATCAGGGGGCGAGGGCTGTGCTGGCGTCGCTGTGGAAAGTTAGCGATGGTGGGACTCAAGTATTGATGAATATTTTCTATCATGCCCTGCAACAAGGATACAGTAAAACTGAAGCGTTACAAATCGCCCAACGGAGTTTAATTGCTAAAAATACCTCAACCGTTGTCAGTCAGCGATCGTCCGATGGTACAATGGTTTTTGTGAGTGCTGAAATTGAACTTCCCGCTAATATTCGTAATAATCTCGATCACCCCTATTATTGGGCATCGTTTATTTTAATTGGAAATGGTTTATAGTGATTTTAGGGTTTAGAATTACCTTGGGACTGAATAATAACAACTTAGCGCCCTTTTTCCTCGTAAACTTGTTCTTAACCTCGGCTAATTGGTAAATTCAGCCAGTCACTTAATTCGTGAGCAAGCCAATCGATTTCCGGAGGAGTTAAACCGTTTATAGTATTTGACGTGCATTTTTTTACCCCCACCCAAATATTAATCTTAGGATGAACTTTAACCGGATTTCCATCCGAGTCTTTTTGATAGGAAACCGGGGAGATTTCAACTTTTGTAATATCCGAGCGATGGCTGATAAAGGGTTGGCCGTATTGAACTCCAAATATTTTTGAAATTAGAGAAATTTTAGCCGGAGTAATCCGAAGTGTTGTGACTCCGAATAAACTAAAGGGAATGTATGCAATCATCGAAAGACCAGGTATTGAAAAAAACGTGAAAAACACTAAAGCAAAAAACAATCCTGTCCAACTAAAATTGGAAAGCATAGCCCACAATAAGGACGCGGTAAAAGAGTTCCATACAATTGCCAAGGGAATTAGGAAAATTAGAGACAGATCAAAACCTCGTGGCGGAATGAAAATCTCGAACATCTCCTCAGTCTTTGTAACTATGACCTTGCTACCAGTCGGTTTGGTCACGAACAACTGATTTTGTCGGAAGTTGGAATTTTCTAAAGCTTCTAATGCCTGTTTTGCAGATTGAAATCGGAGTTCAACACTGGGTTCGGTCATCAATTTCAGCCAGTCTATCATATTAAGACTGAGGTGAACTCGATTTTCAAACCCGATACGCATTTGCTGTTGGGGTAATTGATCGGGATGCTGTCCGGTTGCCAGATAAATTAGGGTAGCCCCCAAAGCATACAAATCCGAAGCCGATGTGGTGTGTCCGCCAAATTGTTCGGGAGGCATATAGCCATAAGTACCCACAATGGTTCGGGTGCCGCCATGTACCACCGTCTGAACCGAACCCAAATCAATCAGATAAACTTGCCCGACGTTATGACCACTGCGATCGCCCAATAAAATATTACTGGGTTTAATATCCCGATGAATAACTGGGGGTTTGCGGCGATGCAAATAATCCAAAATTTCTAATAGCTGTTTGGCGATCGCATCTGTATCGGCTTGGCTAAAAGTACGACCCGATTCTATCCACTTCAGCAACGATTTGGCTTCAATATAAGTTTGAACGAACGCAAACCCCTTTCCCCATTCCATCTCCACCTCGAAGTCATCCAAGTATTGAGGAATAGCGGGATGATCCAAAGATTTCAGCACTTCGGCTTCCCGTTCAAATAGTTTTAAATATTCCCAAGTGAAATCCGGGCTAAATAATAGTAATTTCACCACAACCGACAAACCCGTTTGTAAATCATGCGCCAGAAAAGTTCTACGACCGACTTGACCACCGAGTAGCGATTCAATGCGATAGCGATCGCCTAAAACCTGACCAATAAATTGCTCCATAACTGTTACCCTAAACTGATGGCTTGTCTGACTGAGAATCTAATCTCAAGCCAGACTGCGGCATTACTACTTATCTCGGAAGGTTATTAACTTATGCACTTTTTTTCTACACCCCAATAAATCCTGAAAACTCTCCCGACCATTCCGGGAGATTCTTAAACCTTGGTTTACAAGAAAGGATGTCTATAGGCTGGGTGAAGTAAGGGTAAATAAGTTAAAGCCGCATTCCACAAGACTTTTCGGGCAAGTTTCCGTTCTTGGCGGGTCAAAATCTTGTGCTTTTCTAATAAATTCAATGCCCATAGGGAAGTCCAGATTTCATCTAGAAAAATCCATAAACGACCCATCCAAATCAATACACCCAAAAGCATTATTAAACAGGCGACTAAAGCTCCAATAATCGGAACGACCAAGACGGCTATTTGGATTGAGAATAACTGACTGACCCCTTTCAAAAATAGGGGAATTAACATCGGAAATTCTCGGGCGGGTGAGTAGTATATGATTGGGGATTGTCTTAACAAATAACTCAGTTTTTTCAGGGGTTCTGGTTGATAGACGTGGCCGACTTCATGGGCGGCGATCGCGGAGGCAATAACGGAGCGAGAATAATAAATATCTTCAGATAAATTAATCCAATTTAACCCCGGAAGATAGGAGTTCTGCTTGTTTTGATTGAAACAGACCAGAACATTTTTGAGCTTACATTTTTTCAGAAGTGTTTGAGCAACTTCAGCACCCGTCATCTGAGACTGACTATCTTCAAGCAGAATACGCTTCTGGCTTTTCAGCAATTGAGGCATCAGTCGGTCAACCATTTTGTCAAGGTATCTTCTAGAATCCTCGATATTATATTTCCCGGAAACCGAAAAGTTAGACTCGCTCATCAACGTCCCCAATCAATCTCTATTGTTCTTCATCTGTTTCGGAGACAATTCTCATTTTTATGAAAAAATACTGATGTGGGGTTGAATGCAATAATTCAATTAAAAAATCCTACCCAACGCTGGATTATGACTCAAGCAGTTTCAGACAAAGGAGAATCATTTGATTGTGCTGAAACAACTCAACAAACGCCAATTTCTTGTGTTCTCCCATCGCGGGGAACTTATGAGGTTAAGTTATTTACAAATAATGAACGTTACGGTCGGTTTGACTATGTGGGAGCGCTGGAATTTAACAGAAAGTAGAATCGGGTTGTTTTTAAGTTAGTATTCTGTAGTGTTCAAGTTGAACCCTTGCGCCACAACTGGGCGTGGTCTGTAATGTAGTCTCGCACGTCGAGAGGCTTTCGACCTAAAAGCCGTTCTAGTGTAGGATCGACCGTTTCTGCTTGTCCGAAGCGCAGCCCCAGATGAAGAAGGGTTTGGACAAGAATTTGCGCCCCGGGCAGGTTCTGACGTTGAAGATGGCGTGCATAACCCCAGATACTTGCCGAGTCATAACGAATTTTACGACCCAACGACGAGGTTAGACACTCCGCCACCTCCTCAAAGGAAAATGCTTGAGGGCCTGTCAACGTATATGCTTTACCTTGATGAGTTTTCCATGAGACTAGGGCATCTGCGGCAACTTGTCCGACATCTCGCAAGTCTACAAAGGCAACTCGTCCCCGACCCGAAGGCAGGTACAGGCGATCCTCGTTCCTGATATCCGAACGGTATGCGCTACCGAGATTTTGAGCGAAGAAGCCGGGACGCAGAATTGTCCAGTCGCCCGGATGGTTTTGCAGGTGTTGTTCGACGGTATAATGAGGTATGATCGGATTGCGATCGGCTCCGGCTACCGACAGAAAAACGATTTGTTGAACTCCCACTTCACGAACCGTATCAATAAATCGGTTGAGAGTCGCCTTCATATTGCTGATGGCGGGGGGACGAAGCAAAAACACGGACTGGCATCCGGCGATCGCATTAAGATAGGTCGTTGGATCTTCAAAGTCAAGATAAACAGTGTTGGGGTTTTGTTGTTCCCCAAGCGGCACCGGAGAACGACTGGCAATGCGGATCGTTGCGGGTTTATCCTTCAAGCTGCGAAGGACTTCTCGACCGACGTTTCCCGATGCACCCGTAACCAGAATAGTTTGACTCATGTTCGCTTTCAAAAAGTAAATCAGCAATGCGCCCCAGAATCGTTTAAAGCCGGAGAATTAATCCCCCGACTCGTCTTTATTAATGGTACAGAAAACTTCAACTCATTGCGATCGTTTTCGGCTGTTGATGGGGTTCAAAAGGATTAACAACCTCAAGAAAATCCTTGGGTGGAGAGAGTACCGCATCAGAAGAAGGTGCGGGTTGAGTCGGACGAGCCTCACCCATTCCTAATTCTCCTTTCTCCAATGTTCCAACGACTAAAGAGCCAATATAATCGGCACTATTGTAAGCCGCTTCAATACATTGGTGAATATTTTCTAAATCTTCATCATCAACAATACCGTTACTGGTAGCCTTATAAAACTGCACGGTTACACGAATGGGGTAGCGTTCATCCCGTTCGAGTTTGTAACCGCCCAATTCTAAATGTTCCCCTTCATCTTCACCGTGTCCAATCACCGCATCTTCAACATCGCTAGACTCTACTGTTCCTATACAACGAGAAATTGTTAACATCTCTGTTGTCGAAAAATTGCTTTCAAACAAATATGAAAAATATTCAAGTTCTTGATGTTTAAGTGGCACCTGAACAATCATTACCATATTAACATCTTGGGAAACTGTCACTTGAGAGCGGGCTTCTTCTACCGAAATACCCCGTTGAGTTGCCATTTATACAGCCAGATTTTCTCGATAATCGCTCAAACGTTCTCCGGTTAAACAAGTTTTCTGACCTTGATTGTTGAAATAAAGATTTTGTCCCCACTCAGCCAAGTCTTGACCATTGTTAATAATGGTAGCACTACTGCCTTCGGTCGAAATTAAAATCGCCAGAACAGCAGGGCTTTCCGCACGGGATTGATAGTTAAATAAAACGGGATTGAAACTGCACTTCCCCTGCGCGCGGAATGGGGAGAAAACAAGCTTGTGCGCTAACTAAGACATGGGTATCTTTGGGGGTGAGTAGTAAGGAATCTTTCAACAGGTTGGGATAGCGTTTAGCTAAGGAAATGAGTACCCCAAGCATTGCAACAGTATCAGCACGCTCAAAGATGATTGATATAGAACGTTCGAGTGCTGCTTTGGTTGGACGACTGTAGAGCCATCCCTCTAATGTCATTAAGAAACAAGCAACAATATCTGATGATTCAATATATTGGCGATGCCAATATAAAGCATGACGACCCCCCTTGAAATATTTTCTTTTATTATCAATAAGCAAAATTACACCATCAGTATCAGTTGGGTGACTTCCCTCCAGTCTATTTTTTTTCCAGCGATGCTCATGCCAATAATCTGTGGCAACATTACAAAGGGTTGCAATTACATCAACAGCAAGCACTTCATTTACTTCAAGAAGATAAAATTTTCCATTGACGGACAATTCTCAGCAGTGTTTGAAGGAATTGGTATTCAAAACCGCTTAAAGCCCACTTCCCTCCCATGGCTCGTTTAGGTTGGCATTCTTCCCAAGCACTTATTAGCTTTTGAAGTTGAGAAAACAGATGAAGTGAGGAGGCTGCGATAGTTTGGCTTGTTGTTCCTCTATTAACCATGCCCAACTCTTCCTCAAAAATACTGGCATTTTTTGTTAAGAGTATTCATTATAATACGGGAAGATTAAAAAGTCAACAAAAGGGCTTCGCTCTAAAAAATCAAGATGTTCAAAACCGCTTCTCAAACAAAACTTTTATAGTTTTATCTCTCTCGGCTAGGAATTGGATCTGAGAGTTTCCCCCTCTATCCAATTTTTAGACAGAATTAATGCCACATTATTGATGAGATTTTTCGTGTGATCGCATTTTCCCACAAAGCTCGATCTATTGCATAGAGATGCTGCAACGTTACCTCTAATTTTTTCTATAAATTCAAGAGAAATTAGGGGGATACAAATAAAGCGATCCGGCTCAACCACGCCAATATTCCGCCTCAAAAAGCAAAAAAAATAGCGATACTATTTTGTATCGCCAATCGAGTTAAAGTCTTCAATTAGGTGTGTATATTTTCGGCAATATCAACTGTTAAAATTACCGCAATAAACTCAAAGCTTCCGTTTGATTGCTGCGTTCTACTTGTTCAACAACCTGCATCCAATCTCGTCTGAATTGAGTTAATTCTAACACCGAACCAAATTCATCAGGCCAGATATCAGAAGCAACTTCTTGTAAGAAAATTTGCCATTCATCTTTAACACCTTCAGCCCGTAACACCCGATCTACAAACTCCTCAACAATTGCAAAACCCGCTTGGCTTGGCTCTTTCAAAAGAGTTTTTAGCTCTTTTTCACAGTTATTCACCGCCTCCGCTTGTGCTTTCTGCAAATTCTCTCGGATTTTCTGAGTAGAACTCATTCCCCCGATAGGAATTGCTTGCGTCCAAAAATCATCCAATTTATATTTAGTTCGATTGGGCGTTAACACATCTAAATACTTGCGAATTCGATGTTGAATTAATCCGCGATACTGTAAATCAAAAGTGGCTAGAGTTTCAAATCCTAACCGCAGTCCCTCTAAATTGTCTGGAATCTTTGCAGCGATCACTTTCAAATACTCGCTTCCTTGACAATCCTCAGCTAATTTTCCTAACTTACCTTTGCTAATTAAAATCTGAACCACACGAGATTTAGCTGTTTCGAGAGAGTGCTTCAAAGCATCATCTAAATCCAAGAATTGCTTTGATAAATGAGTCCGAACTTCATGTAAACATTCTGCATAAGCACTTTGGTAAGCACCCGCAGCATAATTTTTTTGCTCAATCTCTGCCAAACTTGGAATCCCCGCCTTAGAACGACAATTTTTAATCGCCGCATCAACCGCAGTTTTAAAATTAGCGTCATCAGTATCCCGCTCAGAAATCATTGATGAGAGCAGTTTTTCCAGTTCTTGAGTTAAATTTTTCCACAAACTTCCAAACAGTTTTAAGAACTCGGGAAACCAGTCATTACTTGAACTGACTTTCCAAGCCTGTTGAGCTTTGTTGAGTTCAATATTGAGACTTCTTTGAATTTGAGTTATTCGCTCTTGACAAGCCGAAGCATATTGACGATCTAAAACTTCGATTCTTTGGGTTAAATAACTTAAAAATCGGTCTAAAATTGCAGTTTTTGATTCTTGAGCATCCGCACAATCAGCAATAATCACATCCTGAACATTGATGTGTTTATCCTGAATGGCTTCTGCCAAACTTTGACAATTCTTGTAATTATCAGTAATTCCTGAACTCTTAACATGATTTAGCACCATGAAAGACCATTCACGAATCGGCAAATCAGTTAAAGCCGTATTCGCCATATCATAAAGTTCTACATCTTCTTTCGCCCAAAAATCCCCCGTAGATTTGGGCATTCGCACGAACAAAACCGCATCAATATCCTGTCCTAAAGTTTTAATCATGCGTTCGGTGTCACCAATGCCCGTATCTCCCAAACCGGGCATATCTACTAACGCAATTTGTCCGATATCTGGGTTGGGAAACGGACAAACAATTTTAACTTCTCGAACGGCCAGATATTTAAAATAAATTCGCCGCCTGTCTATTGTATCTTGAGCAACATATTCTCGAATTTCATGTTGCGAAATCCGACGCGGAGAAGGTTCCGATAGACAACTAAAGTATTTAGGAAGATAAAGATGATATTTGAGAAGATGCTCGTATTTAGCAAATGCTAAAGCTTGGTTTTTAAGCTCTTGAGGAAGTTCTGGTAATGGAGAATCTGCAAATTCTTGAATAGAGTTGGGTCTTGAACCCAGACGAAGCTGCTCATAATAGGGAGTAATGACTTCATCCAAAAAAGTCCGTTCGGTATGGAAGAAAACTTCACCATAAGTTTCTACATCGCGATTATGATGAATGTTGCTGCGAACGCCCGTGCAGTGTTGGTCGTCACCGTCAGGAATTTCCTCAGCCGAAAGCCCTGTCAAACTTTGCAGCAAGCGGCTTTTACCCTGTCTGGCTCGACCGACAACTCCGATGTTGAGGGTATTGCGGGAAAATCTTGCTTTGAGATTATTCAGCACAGATAACTCATCGTTGATGCTTCTTTGAATTGATGTACAATCAATTTCTCTGAGCCTACCTAGGGTACCGGAGTCATCAACCCGAGTCAGTAATTGATCCCGTTGCTTTTCAAGTTGATTGAGCGCAACTGATAAAGTTTTTAGATTACTTTCTACACGTTCAATTCGTTGTGCAAGTGGGCGACGTTTCTGAAGAATTTGGATGATTTGATTTGCTCTGGAGGTGGCTCCGTTGTTGAGTTGAGCGGCTAGTACCATGAGTTTTAAACCTAGTCGTGTTTACCGAGAATTGGATTACTGACCGAAAACAATTTAATGTTTACCTGAATTGGGGTTGACCTTGAAAAACCGCAAAAATTCGTTTTGGGGTTGAGTTGTTGACCTCTGACGGGGTTGAGTGCATCTCTACTCTCAAGATTAAACTTGAAAAGCTACAGATAGCAATGTGGAAATTACTGATCTTTGAGATCTTTTTTGAATCATGCAGGTGCATTTTTCTCCGTATAAATACGTATATTCGGCATCAAACCCAGATGGGCTATGCTTCCCCGTCAACTATTGAATAAAAAATCACTTATTTTTTCAATCTATTCTTTAAACCTAGTGATGCTGTATGTAGATCTCGGAGAACTTGATGAATATATCTATTGTTATGGCGGTTTCGTGATCGTTGAGTTTTCTTCGGGTTCAGTCTTTATTTCAAAACTTTATTCAACTTGTCTGCATTAATAAAATTATCACAAAATTCTCTTAATAACGCCCGACGAGCCAAACGGCGATCGCACGTTCAAAAGTAGGATATGGGATTAAGTTCGGGTAGAATTTGACATGAATTTCCTCACATTTTGATAGGTGTAGATTAACTCCTGATGCGAGATTTGTCCGGCTAGAATTTGCAGCAATGTTGATTTTCCCACTCCGTTTGCATCGACTGGCGCCACGCGATCGCATTCGACTAGGCTTAACTGTACATTTTTGAATAACCTGCGGAAGGCGTGGAAATTCATAGGTTAAGTTATCAGCCAACAAATAGGGCTGTTGTGGCATACTGATGACCTGGAAGTGATCAAATCTGGAAGCTGTGAAGCGGAAATGGAGAACTTTAGATTGAGGGGTTTGGAGTCGTGGACAATTACCGATTATTTATGTTAATTATTTCAATTATTTTTGATTGATTTAATGATTATTTATTCAATAAGTTTGTGTAATTCATAACCGATCATGGATTGGGCTATCGGTTCAGTAATTTTACGGAGAACTATCTACTTTTTAAGTATGAGAAACTTTTCAAAGTTCCGTAATTCCAACATTGATATCTAAGGTTATTCGGCTTATTATTGAATATAGGAATAGAGGCGGCTGGGTTTAGGATTTTTTTGGGGGGTCGGCTTGTTCTATATCAAAACAGTTTTGTTTGCTTAATTTTCAAAAAACCAAACAACTATAAATAGAATGATTGACTCACTCATTAGCAAACGAATTTTGATTCCCTCACAGTTTACCGAGGCGGTTACGGTTGTTTCGGCAGACATTATTGATGACACGGTATTGCTACAAGTTCGTACCTCAACGGGCGAACTTCGCGAAGCCGGAGTCAGTTACAGCGAAATTGAAGAAATTATCACTCAACAACAAAATACTTCCACACTGGTTGATGGAGATTCACTTTTTCTATTTATTGAGTCAGCCCGCATCAAAACCGCCTTTGAGTATGACCCCCACTTTGCCGTAAGTTTAAGCGGTGTTCGACCCCTACCGCACCAACTTGAAGCCGTCTACGAACGCATTTTACCCCAAGTTCGACTGCGATTTCTTTTAGCAGATGACCCAGGTGCGGGTAAAACAATTATGGCGGGTTTACTTCTCAAAGAATTAAAACTTAGAAGCGCCATCGAACGGGTTTTAATTCTAACTCCCGCATCGCTAACCATACAATGGCAAGACGAACTCAAAAGCAAATTTGCTGAAACCTTTGAGGTGATTACTTCAACTTTAGCAAAAAATCAACTGGCGGGAAATCCTTGGGAACGCTTTCGTCAGTGCATCGCCTCCATTGATTTTGCCAAACGGGATGAAGTAATTTCAGGTCTTTTACAGGTAGATTGGGATTTAGTAATTATCGATGAAGCCCACAAATGTTCGGCCCGAACCCAAGGCGAAGACTTGCGACGAACCGGACGCTATAAACTTGCAGAAGAACTCTCAAACAATACCGAAAGACTGCTATTATTAACCGCAACTCCCCACCAGGGAGACATTGACCAATTTCACAATTTTCTCCGCTTGCTCGACCCCGACCAATTTATTTCCGACACGCACAACACCCAAATGCTGTGCTTGGAAAATAGCCCCTGGTTTCTGCGGCGAATTAAAGAAGAACTCCGCGACTTTGAAGGACAAAAACTGTTTAAACCTCGTCACGCCATCACCGTTCCTTTTAATCTATCTCAAGCCGAAGAATACCTTTATAACCAAATTACAACCTATATCAACCGCTATCTTGGTCAAACCACCGGACGGCGACAGGCTACTGTTGCTTTGGCGAGAACTGTTCTACAACGCCGACTCGCCAGCAGTTTAAACGCTATCTGGAATTCTCTCAAAAGACGTTATCAACGATTTTCTAACCTCTTAGAAGAATTAGAACAACTCTCACCCCAAGAACAGCGCCAGAGGTTGATGAATTTTGGCTGTTCAGTTAATACTGAAACTGACAACGAAGACCGTTCTGAAGATGAATTGGAAAATGTAGCAGTAGAGTCTACCATTGCCGAAAAAATTGAACAATTGCGCGAAGAATTGCAAGAACTCAAACGCCTGGTTAAACTCACCCAAGAAACTATTGAACTCGGAACCGAACGTAAACTCAACGAACTGCAAAATTTACTCAAGCGCTCAGAATTTGACGAGTTGAGCGAGGGAGAAGGGCGGCTATTAATTTTTACCGAACACCGGGATACTTTGGAATATCTCAAACAAAATCTGCAACAGTGGGGATATTCAACCTGTGAAATTCACGGGGGAATGAACGTTATTGACCGCAAAGCCGCCCAAAAAAACTTTCAATTTAACAAGCAAATTTGTATCGCCACCGAAGCCGCAGGAGAAGGAATTAACCTGCAATTTTGTCGGTTGATGGTTAATTATGATATTCCCTGGAACCCCAACCGTTTAGAACAACGCATGGGGCGCATTCACCGCATCGGTCAAAAGCGGGACGTTTATATTTTTAACTTTGTGGCGGTCAACACCGTAGAAGGTCGGGTTTTAGAGAAATTGTTGAAAAAACTCGATGAAATTCGGGCGGCGATGAACGACCGAGTATTTGATGTTATCGGCCAGCTATTGCAACTTAATGATATTCGTTTTGAGGAGTTGGTACGTCAAGCCACCTATTCCCAGGCGGACGAGGATGAAGCTATCGCCCAAATTGACCGTTTAAGCCCCGAACGTTTAAAAGACCTTGAACAAGCCACAGGACTGGCTTTGGCAACCTCCCACGTTGATTTTTCTCGGGTTCGTCTGAAAACCCAAACTCAAGATTTTCGTTCCGAAGAACGGCGGCTGATGCCCCGCTATGTGGAAGAATTTTTTAAGCGGGCTTGTGAATATCTGCACCTAAACTTGGAAGTGCGGGCCGATGGGTTGTGGCGCATTCCCTACTTGAAAGAGGAGTTTCGCTCCAACACTTTGGAAGCAGTGCGGCGGTTGGGAACCCCTGAAAAATATTATCCCAAACTGACGTTTTATAAAGAACAGTTGGAAGCTGCGGTTCACCAGGATGGGGAATTTCTTTCCCCTGGACACTGTTTGTTTGCCTCTATTGCTGAACGTTTGGACTACCAACTCGCCGAACGGGTGGGGTATCGCTGCGCCACGTTTGTCGATGCGGACGCCCAAGCGCCCTACCGCATTCATTTTTTCTGTGTGGAAATTCAAGGACAAACCACCCAGGGACGAGAACAGACCTTGAGGGCGAGGCTGTGTGCGGTAGCCGAATATCAGTCGGGAAGTTTTGTTTTGGTGGCGACGGACTGCTTGCACGACTTGGCACCGGCCGACCCCCCAACGACCGACGTTTTGAAACCCCTGGCCCCCACCGAACAGCAACAGGTGGAACGCTGGCTGAAGGTAAAAGTGCAAATGACGATGATGGATGAGGTTCGCGCCCAGCGTCAGAGGGAGTTGGATATTCGTCGGGACTACCTCACTCAGGCAATGGAAGCTGCGATAAAGGAAGCGCAATGCACCCAGATGAAGTTGGCGGCTAAGGTTGCATCTGGGGAGGAAAGTTATCGGGTCGCCCGAGATAGCGCCCAAAACAAGGTACGAACCTTGAAAGAACGCTACAAGGCGAAGCAGGATGAACTGAAGGCGCTCAATATTGTCCGGTTGGGGCGGGTCGCTTACCTGGGAACGGCTTTGGTTTATCCGGCACCTGCGGAAGTGGCTGCTGGAGGGATGCGAAATGACCCCGATGTGGAAGCGTTTGCGATGGAGTACGTTATGGACTATGAACGACAACGGGGTTGGGAACCGGAGGATATCAGTCAAAACCGGGATGGTAGCGGGTTTGATATTCGCAGCGTCAAACCGGGGGATAACGCGACGGGTCTTGTTCCGGTACGACGCATCGAGGTTAAGGGACGGGCGCAGTTTGAACAGGATGTTTCCCTGACGGCGAACGAATGGCGTCGGGCGCAGCAGTTGGGGGACACTTATTGGCTGTATGTGGTTTGGGGGTGCAGTACCCCGACCCCGCAGTTATTGATGATTAAAAATCCTGCTAAAAAGTTAGCAGCAAATGTCAGGGAAGTCAAGGAGGTGACACGATATTTAATTAATGCCAAAACAATTGGTTCTTACGCACAGACATTAAATAGTTAACTTTAGGTATTCATCGAGAAAAAACAAAAGTAATTTATCGAGGAAAGAGATGTATAATTTAAGTGATGAATATTTTTTTGATAGATTCTAAGTAAATATTTTTTAACCAATTTTTTGAAAATAACAGGATAAACTCAAAATGACAGAAGACCGCCGCTTAATTGAAGATTTTATTCCCATCCGCGAGATTTCCGCAGAAGCCGCACGGGAAAAATCGATTAGAAAAGGTCACATTTCAACTTTACATTTATGGTGGGCAAGACGGCCTTTGGTGGCTGCGCGTGCTGCTGTTTATGCTTCTTTGGTGGCGGCGCCGGAAACCTATCAAAAGCGGACGGTATTGAAAGAATTAATGATAGATTTGTGCAGGTGGAAAGCGGGAGAACCGACGTTAAATAAAGCGAGAGAACAGATTTTAGAAGCCCAACGTCAACGTTTGGGTTTGCCGAAGAATACGCCCCTGGAAAATGTGCCGCCACCGAAGGTTTTGGATATGTTTGCGGGTGGGGGTGCTATTCCTTTGGAAGCGTTGCGTTTGGGGTGCGAAACTCATGCAATTGATTTAAACCCCGTCGCCCACATTATCGAACTTTGTACTCTGGTTTATCCCCAAAAATACGGAAAAAAACTCGCAGATGAAGTTGAGAAGTGGGGAAATTGGGTAATAGAAAATGTGCGGAAAGAAGTTGGCGATTTATATCCGGGGATTGGGGATTTGGGAGTTGGGAGTTCGGAGTTAGGGGAACATCAGGAGTTGGGAGTTGGGAGTTCGGAGTTAGGGGAGAATTTGGAAAATGGAGAGTTACAAGGAACTACGAGTTTGGCAGAAGGCGATAGAATTAGTGGTGAAAGTCTATCAAATAACCAAGACATTTCCTCAAGAGGAGAGATACGCACTGACATCTCAAATTCAAAGGGCGGTAACATCAATTCCAGCCAATATAGCGGAGGGATGGGGACGAGGTTCGACGAAGGAATACATTCATCATCTGAAAATATCGAGGGGTTCTCTGATGGAACTAGAAACTCATTTGATAGTTGCTCAACGCCTGCAATACATCCTCAATTTGGACAGTCTGAAACTGATTCAGCAAGAAATCGAAGTAATCGGAAAAATGCTGAACAAACTCATCATCAGTTTAGAGAAAAGAATTTAGAAACGCAAGGACAACAATTGTCTCTATTTCCGTCTACTTCTCCCCAACCCCCAACTCCCAACTCCCAACTCCTAACGCCCGTTGCTTACCTTTGGACACGAACGGTTAAATGTCCTAACCCGGCTTGTGGGGCGGATGTTCCGTTGGTCAGACAAACGTGGTTGTGCAAGAAAAGTAAGAAGTATGTGGCGTTAAAAGTTACTCCCAATTATCAAACCAAACGGGTTGAATTTGAAGTGGTGGAGTCCACGACTGAAAAGGGTTTGGGTTTTAATCCCGCTGTGGGAAGCACACGGGGAAATTCGGTTTGTCGCCACTGTGAAACAACAATTAAAACTAAACCTTATATTCAAAATGAAGGAAAAGCTGGCAGAATAAATCAGCAGTTAATGGCTATTGTTTGTACAACTCCGGGCGCTAAAGGAAAAACTTATTTGTCGGGAACTGATTATCAAAAGTATGTTCCTAATGAAGTCCAAATAAAAGAGCGACTAGAAAAGTTATGTGCAGAAACAGGTTTAACAATTCCAGATGAGCCAATTTTTTCCGGTAATAGTAGAGCATTTTTTACACATCTTTATGGTTTAGATAATTTTGGAAAACTATTCACCCCCCGACAACTGCTTTCTTTAATGACGTTTGTGAAGTGGGTTAGGTTAGCGCATGAGGAAATGTTAAAGCAAGGATATGATGAGGAGTTTGCAAAAGCTGTAACTACTTATCTTTGCTTAGGAATTACCAAAGTTGCTAACAGAGGCAGTAATTTAGGCGTTTATCACACAAAAGGAGAAAAAATAGAAAGCCCTATTGGTAGCGGAAGATTACCAATGGTTTGGGACTTTCCTGAAACAAATCCTATTGGTACAAGTTCTGGAAACTGGAGTGATGGGTTAGATTATACAATTAAAACGTTAAAA